>Ga0163154_10002392_pt1 | contig 27502 bp, 28 predicted proteins | sample OliLakLV19MP9P1_FD_148649 | JGI IMG/M metagenome (GOLD analysis project Ga0163154, IMG submission 148649) | Freshwater microbial mat bacterial communities from Lake Vanda, McMurdo Dry Valleys, Antarctica - Oligotrophic Lake LV.19.MP9.P1 | ecosystem: Environmental > Aquatic > Freshwater > Lake >... | reverse complement strand
GGTAAAGTGAGGCAAAACGACTCCTTTCGCGCTACAGCGGGGTATGTGCTAGGCAAGCCTGGGGCACGGATCATTGGTGGCAATATGGTGGGTTCTAGCCTGGATGAATTAGCCGCAGAGTTCTGTTTGTCCCGCGACCTCAAGCCGATGCTAAAGCGTCCCGTGGGCCACCTTATGCTGTCGCTGCCGCACCATGAATCGTTGTTAGATGAGCCACTGGTAGACCTGGGCGATCGTTATCTTCAGGGGATGGGCTTTGACTTGGATGAGCACCAATATGTGATGGTACGCCACATCGATCGACAACATGAACATGTCCATATCATTGCCAGTCGGATTAATGTCCTTTCAGGCTTAGTGGCGGATGACTCCTTTGAGCGGTATCGCTCACAAGCGGTGGTGCGCGGTCTGGAACGTGACTTTAATTTGACTCCAGTGTTGAGTAGCTGGGAAGTCGGACGGCGATCGCCCACCAGAGGTCAGCGAGAGACATTGACAAAAACTGGTGTCGAAGCGGTGCAAACCAGGCTGCAAAACTTGATCGAAAAGAGTGCTCAACGTGATGCTCCTGTGATGCAGTTTTTACAAGCAATGTCTGAAGCAGGAGTTGATTTGGCAGTCTATAGTGATGCTCAGACGAACGAAATCGCGGGTATCAGCTACAGCCTGGACGGTGTCAACATGAGTGGGAGTGATCTGGGGAACCGCTATACTTTCCCTGGTTTGCAACGCACCTTTAACCTGCAATATGAGCCAGAGCGAGACAACGCACAGATCCAAAACTTCTTTGCTCAGACGGACAGAGTGAACGCGATCGCGATGGCTTTGCTTGATACAGCACGGCTGTTACATCGCTATCACCTCAACTTATTAGACGGTAAACAGTACCGTCTGACCATCCGCAATCAACCTCAAAGAGAACTCGTTTTACAGCGTAAACGGCAGGCTTCAGAGGGCGTAGAGGTTGAGAAAATAGCCTCAATTATGCTTGAAAAGCCACTACGGGCGATCGAGTATAGCTTAAGTCAATCCGATGTGGAGCATTTTGAGCAGCAACAAGAGCCATTGAAACGACTGCTGGCGTTGTCCGATCAAGGTAAGCTTCAAATCAATAAGATTGTGGAAGCGATGCAGTTATAGCACTTGTACCTGATCTTTGGCAGACGATGCCACTGTCTTAAGCGGTTTGTTGCGTCCAGCCGCCTCGGACAGACCGAATCGCCTTAGTATCGATCCGATCGGCGAGAGCATCCACCCGCTCATCGAAATCAGCCGCTGCCTCTGTCATCATGCCTTCCCAGAGCAGCGCATGGACTTCAGTGCCGGAGCGCTGGTGGATTTGCACCACTTCAGTTTTGAACCCTAGTGCTTGAGCCACCGTCACCAGTTCGGGCAAGCTCACTAGCGCCAAGTTGACCGAGAGATATTGCTCTCCTTGCCTGGGAATGGTTGGGATCGTTTTGATGCCTTCAAGTGTTGCTGCCATCATTTGTTATCTCCGCTTTGAACCAACAGATAAATTTATATTCGCCCTGCTTGGTCGGCTTTTTAGTGACTTGGGTGACATTGATCACTTCTGTCAAATCACCTGCGATCGCCTCACACATTGACTGGGCTGTATGAAGGTTTGGTGCCCAAACATCTGCCTCCCACGACTCGCTAAGTTTTTCAGGGTCAGTTAACACGCGAACACCCACCTCGGTTTTAATCTTTTTCGCTTAGAAAAACTCGAAGCTCTTTCCTTAGAAGCGCTTGAACCCGTCGTGCTTTCGCCTCCGCATTGGCTTGAATGATGTATTTCCCAGCATCGCGCACTCCAGAAATGGCAGCCGCTTGAGGATTTCGCAGGGCTGACATGATCTGGCTGACCGCATCAGCGAGTGGAGAGCCAATGAGTTTGGCACATTCTTCTTTGAGGTCAGTCCAGTCCTCGCGGGAAAATTCTTCCCCAGCCTTCGCCCGCTCCAGCATGGCGATCGCCCGGTCAACTAAAGCTACTTCGTCAGGGTCATCGGCGATGTGCTGTAGTCCGAATTGTGGATGTGTGAGGAATACGAATGCCAGTTCATGCAGGTTGTTAAGTTTCTCCAGTACCGATGTCATCGCTTTTCTCCTTTAAATCAGTTTTTGGGGGGTTGGCTGTGACTTCACAGCCAAAGTTTGTACCTTGTTCCTCTAGTAGTGCGAGTGGCGGTTGTTCTCTTGCCCACGCAAAATCCTCGTCTTTGTAAGGCGGATCGCGTGAGACAAGGAGGATATAGGCTGCTTCCCAGGAAAGCTCGTATTTTCGGGCAAAATACCCAACACGCTTGACGTATAGCGGTTTGAAGCGGACAAAATGACCGCTAATAATTTCTCCCACTTTTGCTCTAAGGGCGACCCCCCGCAGATTGCACACGACTTTCATCCAATCTGCGTCGTCGTCAGGTAAGTCAACGTTTCCTGTGTTGATTCTTGGCACGTCGGAGGGGCTGTACGGCTCACACTTCAGAAGAATTTTACTTTTAATTACCTGTAGTTATCTGCCTTTGTTAACGAAAGATAACCAATACGCCATTTTTAATTACCTGTATGTTGTCTGTAATTAAAAATATGTTATTTTTCTTGTAAGCGAACTTCCTGGTAGCCCCCATGCAACGCCAGAAGCGATCGCAAAACTTTGCATGGAGACGAATAAAAATGCCCAAACCCCTTATCAGCAATGACTTTGACCCAATCGCCCCAGCTTTGAGAGTCGTTCCAGGAAATTTGCGCGAAATTCCCGCAAACGTTGCGCGAAATTCCCGCAACGCATCCGCGAAATGGGGCAGCCCTAAATCGTCTCGTGAGATCGCTGAAATGCTGGTGCCCAACCCTGAGACTGCTAACAGCGTCGAAAACTTTCGGCGCAACGTCGCTAATTGGTATCCCGTGATCCGGCAGGCTTATTGCTGGATGCCTGAGCAAGAACTCAGAATTGGCTCTGGTAAAGGGACTCGCTATACACCCTTCTGCTGTGAACAGATGGAAGCCTTGATGAATGCAACCGCTCAAGGTAGCTACGGGGATTGGATTGCCTCTGTCCACCAGGATCATGCGGAGGACTATGCAACGTATCAGGCTCAAGCTGTCCAAGCGGCTGAGCCTGTCCAAACGCCTGTGCAGCCAGCGATAACGGCTCTTGATGGTGAACTGATTGACACTGTATCCACTGTTCCGGCATCCACTGTTCCGGCTAGTCAATTAGTGACCTTTAATGAAACCTCTTATCGGGTTGGCGGTTCGCTTGTGAATGTCAACGTTGGCGCACTCAACATCACTGTGCAAGCGGCTGATACGTCTCCGATTCAGGCACAGACGCAGTTTTACGAGGATTTAGCTGCTCAAGCTGCTTCGGTCTTGAATCAAGGCTTTACCGCTGAGGCTCAAGCTGAGTATGTCGAGGCGAAGGCTCAGGTTGGCAACGCGATCGCAGGCATGAAGGCGAATGCTCTACTCAATCTTGTCCGGCAGCAGCAAACCGAACCAGCGCCGGGAAAGCCATCCGAAAGCGAAAACTCTGGCTCTGTGTCGTAGCGGTTGCTGCCCTTATGACAGTTCTTGCCTCTCAACGCCTGACTGTCACTGTCAAACTTGCCAGTCCTCCACCCTCTATCGGAGTCCCCCATGAGTGAATTTCTGCAATTTCTCATCCCGGATCGTGATTATGGTTACTTGTTCCCTCATAGCCGCTCTGTTGCCGCCTTTGGAGCCATGAGCGAGTACCACATTACGAAGCATCGCCCTCACTTAACCGAAAGAGTCCACTTTATCAAAAGTGCTGGCAATGGTGCCGATCACGTCATGCGCGTTTTTTATACCTTCAGCGGTTTGTTGCTCCTATCTGATCTGGTCGGATCGGCTCAAGCCGTGCAACTCAAACAAGCGCTACTTGACCATGCCCAACGTCAAGCACAGGCACCGGGAGCGCTAGTGCCCGCTCATGGTAGCGGGATGAGCTATACACAGCCACAAGTCCAGCCTACTGGACATTACGACTCGACCTACGCACAACCTGGACAGTCTCAGCAATGGGGACAGCCTGCGATCCACCAGCCGGGACAGCTTGTGCCCAACGCCCACGGTTATTTGCCCGTGCAACAACCCTATGGACAGCCACAGCCTTATGGACAGTCTGGACAGACTGATCCAGCACACCAGGTGGCAGCAGCCTTAGCACCGTATGTCGATCGCAGCGTTGATCGTACTGTCTCTCGGCATCTGGGCGCGGTTCAAAGCCAGCAAGAGCAAGCATTACAGCTAGTAGACGGCGTAGCAAACACCATGCTCAGAGTCCAAGAGCAAACGGCTACCCACATCTCACGGGCATACGAGCAAGCGGCCGGCAATCCCAACGTAGAGCGATCGACACCGGATGTCTTGCTGTTGCAGCAGCGATCACGGTCAGGGTGGTGGCAAGAAAATGATCCCTGGTTCGCCCTGCTAGTCGGTGTCAGCCTTGCCACGGTGATCGGCGTGGGCACCTGGCTCATTGCCAGCACTGTGCTGCGTGGAGGGCAGTCACAGCCAAACTCACAGCCCGTCAGACTGGCACCTGCATACCCGTCTTCTGCCATACCGCTTAATTAGTTTCAATTAGCTTCATCAGTCTTTTTGCACAAATTAACCACAAACTCCATCACAACCTACAAGGTCACAATGCCAGAACTCATCAGATACTCGAAACAGCCCGATACGACGGTCACAAACATTGTTCCGCACGATCGCGAGTCCGTCACACCCGAACTTTCAGCCCTGGAGTTTGAAACCCAGCTTGAGGGGGTCAAGCGCCAGCAGCGTGGGGTCAAATTGGCGATCGCCCAAGCCGAACTTGCCAAAGACCGACACGTCTTACGCGCCAAGCTGATTGAAGTGGGCACGGCTGAAATTGGGGTGGAGCTTGCCAGACAAGCCTTCCACACGCAAGCGTACAAACTGATTGAAGCCCGTGCTACAGCTGCGATCGCGCAGGATAACGCTGGCGCAAAAGTCAAAGAGTGGGCATTTAACCAGGACGGGATTCGCAACAGGCTGGAAGCGCTGGATCTGGGCATCAAGCAGTCCCAGGCAGAGCTAGAGGTGAAAAACAGTGCCTTCAGCTTCAAAGGTCTGTCAGGCTTGGCAGCAAAGGTAACAAACGCCGTCAGCGCAGCCGTGACGACTGACTCCAGCACCAGTCGTTCACGCAAGCAAGCCAGTTAAGGAGGTCTAAACATGCCACGACTCGCGTATGCCGCAGCCAGTCTACTCAGCGCCAACCTCCTGGCTGAAGCCATCCGTGCGCTCTGGCGTTCAGGTGTGCTGCCACCGTTTAACCTTCTCCTGCTGGTGCTAGTTGTCCTGGGCATGGTTGCTCTGGTCTGGTTTGCCACGCTGGAGGCTTCACCCCGTTGGTATGAGTACGAACGGGAAGCCAAAGTCTGTGCCATCGCAGGTTTAGTCGGTGCTTTGTTGGTTTTTGTTTGAGTCTGATAGACAAAACAGGAGGTCTAAACGATGGTCGCCCCTTCCCCCTTCCAGCTACGTCCATCTTGTCACGATCGCCAACCTGCCCATCTCGCAGCGACACCGCATCTCCTAACAGGCATTGCTTGCTTGAGCCTGTTCAGCTTTGCTATGACTGGAGACAGCGGTGTGAGTGGCTCTCGTTGGTTCTGGAATGGCGTGAAGCTGCTGGGAGCAGGGGCAGCGATCGAAGCTGCTATCCTCTATCGAAAAAAGGAACGTGAGGAGGCTTTCACCCTGGAGAGCCAGCATATTTCCCATGTGACGGGTGATCTCCGCTATGGCTATGAGACGCAGCTAGACGCGCAACGTTACCACTATGAGCAAACCATGCAACAACTCGTGGCACAGTCTCAAGCGGATGTGCAGGCGTTGCGGCAGCAGTTAGAACAAGCTGAGTTACGCAAGCTACAGGCAGTTGAAACCGAGCGCGAACGGCTGTCGCTGGAGTGGCAGCGATTGCAGCGTGAACTGGAAAGAGTGCAGTCGGAACGTGCCCTACTCGACCAATGGCATGAGCAGCAGCAGGTTGCTTTGGCTGAGTGGGAAGTGTCGCTCACGGAGAAGGAGCAGACCTTTGAAGCGGCTCTAGAAGCCCAAATCCAGGAGGCTCAAGACCACTACGATGCGAAACACGCTGAATTAGAGTCCCGGCATGAAAAGCTACTGGCAGCGATCGAAGCTGAAATGCAGGAGCAAAAGACCTTCTATACCGAGCTTGTGGGCGAAGCGCTCAGTGAAGCGCACAAGCTCAAGAAGCCTGATCTGCCTGCGGGTGGCTCACCCTATGAACTGCTGGCGCGGGATGCCATCCGCACGTTGTATGAATATGGCGTGATTGTGAAGCAACCCGTCGTCAAACCGCTGACCAAGAGCCGTTTTGAACTGAGTTTTGCCATTCTGCCGATCGAGCCAGCCCCCACAACTGGTAATAACAAGGCGACGAAAGTCCATTTTGTCCGTAATCTCGCTGAGGCGTACAAGCTCATCGAGCGCGACCTTCTAAAGCCCTTGAGAGCCGCTGTCCCTGGTTGCAATAGCGATCCAAGTGTGGAACCGATCAGCGTCCCGTTTGCAGGCGTGAAGCTGACCTTTGATGTCTCTGGCATCGACTGGGTGGAGCATGAAAAACTGGAGAGAGCCAACCCTGCCTTACTCCTCAAAGAGCCGTCACCAGAACACTTTCAGACGTTTATCCAACGGGCATCACACATTGGTTTGTTTGGCGGGACACGGGTCGGTAAAACAGTGGCGATGAACAACATCATTGCCGTCCAGCAGCAACTTCTGGGCGGCGATGCCAAGCTCATTGTCGGGGATGCCAAGCTCTCAGTCGAAATCCGCGCACTGCGACCGGCTTACTTGGGTGCTGAAGAATGTCTACTCATGCTCCGAGATGCCTCTGACGAGGTACAGAAGCGGATTGACTTGCGGGCTGAGGATTATCGCCAGAATCGTCCTCTGCGGCTGTTTGATGCCGATAAACGCATTTATTTGTTAGATGAAATCAATGAGGTCATTTCACGCTTTAACAACCCGCTAGACCCCAAAGACATCGAGTTTCTGGACGCGCACGAAATGCCCAAACGCTTTGCCGTCAGCATCTACCTGCTGCGAATCTGGCGGATGGGAGCGGAGTTAGGACTGTTGAGCCTGATTGCGGGACAGAACCTCATGGCAAACGTCCTCAAGATGAACATCGTCGATCTGGAGAACCTCGGCATTCTCTTTGTCGGGGGTGCGATCAGCGTCGGCATTGGCTATCGCTGTAAAGGCACTGAGAAAACAGCGATGGAGCAGGAGTTTCAGCAGCGACGTGCCCTCCGTGAACAGTTCCCCGACGATCCAGCGTTCAAATACTACGCCATGTTTGCTCTTGCCAATGAAAAACCCTATATGGCAAAGATGCCTGGGGTGGGCGAGTATGCTGTGACGCTGGATGCGGACGGGCAGAAGGCACAGGAAGCCTTTAACGCAGCGATCGAGACAGCAAGGGGTTTAAGTGATGCTGAGGAAGAGTCGGTAGCGGATGAGTCGGTAGCGGGGAGTGGGTCCGATCGTGTGCTGGAGCAATTGGAAAGCCTTTACAACCTGCCCGCGATCGCGCCGGAGAATCTGCATACTAATGCCCCAGATTTCGACGCGCTCACACCGGAAGCCGTTGAGTTTCTGGCGTATCTGGAGGGCAAAGAGTGGCTGGATGTCTTTCAGGGAGTCCGTCATTATCGCCGCTATTGGGGTGAGCGCAATGGCTTCAATGCTGAGGCATTTCTGCAATTCCTGACGGCGATTAATCTGGCTGGCTTTGGTGCCTTTGATGATGACGCAACCAAATGGCGATCGCGCCACTATCCGCAATTGCCTGACGAAAGCCACTTTGAGTGACGACACGCTGACGACTGACGACTGACGCTGGTTTGAAGCGGTCAGTGCTGACCACTGTAAAAGTTTGGCAGTCAGAGGCGTTGAGAGTCGTCAACAGACCACAGGGACGGTTGAGCAATGGAACCAAGCGTTTCGTCAGTCGTCATTCCTGGCTCTGCCAGTACGTCACCCCCAAAAACGGTAGGGATTAGCTTTTTACAGAAGCCAATGGCGATCGCCTTCTTTAGTCACAAGCCTTACAGCGAGACCGATCAGCTCATGTCTAGTAGAAAATGCCTCGACTGCACAGGCTTTGCCATTGAGAGACTGGTTAACGGCTGTCTTCACAGCGAAGCACCACGGCAAAAGAAGCCAAAGGGGTTCTCTAGATGTAAGGGACTAGCAAACAAATAAGGTACCGATTAGGTTGGGGCAATTGAAATATCCCATTTAGGTAAGCTTTCAGAACGCTGCCACTGTTGTTCAAACTCCTTCAACTCGTGCTTGGGAACCGATATTTGCTTGGGATAGATACCCTCAACCAAATGAACGAAGGGAGAGACGCCGTTCCAGGTCATATTAGTTGCCCATCGCAGCGCCTCGTCAACAGTGTTGAGCAGCGAGCCATTCCAGTAGTTTTCCAACGCCGCCCAACACCGCTCGATGGGGTTGTATTTACTGTGATACGGCGGATAGTAAATTAAGTGCACTCTCAGCCCTGTTGCTTGGACAAACTGGGCCAGTCGTTTGATAAACTGCGTGCGGTTGCTGCGAACCGCTGAGCCGCCATCGAGATCAATGGCAAGTTCTTGGATGTCAGGATAAGCGAACTGCTGCTCGCCCCACCAAGCGTCTAGACAATCGATGATAAAATCGCTGGTTTCGGCCGATTGACCAAAGTAGATCGAGAGTTGGCTGTCCGCCACGTCGAGGATGCCAAACGGTACTAAGACTGCTTCCCAGTGGTCGTCATGGTCATCGGCTTGCTTCGCTTTCAGGGTGCGGGCTTTGCCCCGTCTGGAGAGATTGCCAATTTTGACTTTGGCTTTGCTATCAATCGATAGTCGCAACACCGTGGGATTCGCGTCAGCGGCGTGGTTGGACTGCGCGACCTGCTCAAAAATAGCATCGGTTTCGGGGATCTTTTTCTGCGGCTTCACTTTCTGTGTTTTTTTAGGCGATAGCCCAGTCGATTGAGAATCGTGCCCATCGTTTGGCGGCAGGGCAAAGCCACTTCGGTGTACCCCTTCTCCGCTGCCAATGCCTTGAGCACCGCCTTGGCACTGACCTTCGTGTAGGCGAACGTTGTCTTCAAGGTCGGATCGGCTTGGGACTGACCATCCACTAGCTCACGAATATCGGCGGTTAAGGTCGGCAGGATCACTTCTGTTTTCTTACGACCCCGCGCCTGATAGTTGTCCAGGCATGTCACACCGCAGCGCCGTTCATGCAGCCCTAGTTGAACACTGTGGCGTTTCCACCCCAGATGGGTTTCGACTTTCCGTGCTGACCCGCCGAAGTAGTCTTCAGCCACCTTCGCCATAAACGCTCGTTTCTTCGGCCCAGTGAGTTTTTGGGCCGCATCTTTCAGTGTTAATTTGACGGCCTCAGCCAGCATTCGCAATCTCTCCCCACTACGCCATATATGATGCTTATTTCAGGGTAGCTGTTGGTACTTTATTTTTGAGCGAGTCCCTAATGTGTCTCCAGTAGTACATACGCTCCTTTGCGTAGGGAAGCTGAAAAGAGGCGGGAAGCTTCTGGTGATTCAGTCTGAGCAGCGTCTTGTGCAAAAATAATCTGCCTAAACATTAAATTTTGGGTGTTATACCGCATCCTTCTGCTTATCTACTCAAAATTGGGATCTTAGGCAGAAGCTTTCAGTCTATTAATAATTATGCACCAAGCCCAGTTTTCTGATTATTGAAATTTTTACTGCTCCATCCAAAGTAGAATTAAGCAAGTCAAAAATCAAAAAATATAAAGGTCACAGACGCTTGATTGCAGACGAGGACATGAAGCCAATATCTCCAGGGGCACCTGTATCGTGTCCATCGGCAGAGCATGTCTCGACTGGTATTCCGATACCTAAACCAATTCGTGTTACTACCTTCTCGCCAGCAGAATGGGAATCGTTTACACAAGAGTGGGCAAGTTCTTTAAAGGATTTGTACGTTCGGGTTGCGCGTCACACCGGGTCTGGGGATCAAGGAGTAGATGTGGCTGGTTTTATTAGTGATAGAGGATGGGAAGGCGGGTGGGATAATTATCAGTGCAAACACTACGATCACCCTCTGCGTCCCAGTGATATATGGGTCGAAGTTGGGAAAATCATTTACTACTCCTACAAAGGAGAATATTCGCCCCCACGCAAGTATTATTTCATTGCATCTCGTGACATAGGTACAAAACTAGGGAAGTTGATTGAAGCACCAGATAGACTAAAAGAAGAAGCTAGAAATAATTGGGAAAGCTCTTGTAAAAACGGAATTATAGAAACATCTAGTATTCCATTAAAGGATGATCTGCTTCGTTGGTTTGAGGAATTCGATTTCTCGATCTTTTCAACTAAGTCCGTTGTAGAGCTTATTGATGGACACTCAAAAACGCCTTTTCATTCGGTTAGGTTTGGTGGCGGTTTACCTCCAAGACCAGAAGTTCTAATTCCTCCAGAAGAGCATGAAGTGGTAGAAAGTCGCTATATTCAGCAGATATTTAATGCTTATGGCGATAGTTTGAGGAAAGCTGTAAATTCTGTTTCAGAACTATCTTCATCGCTGAACAGTGATTTCTTGAGGCAGCGAGAACGCTTCTATCATGCAGAATCTCTACGTAATTTTGCTCGTGATACTGTTCCTGATGGTACATTCGAGAGCCTACAGGACGAGATTTTTCACGGTGTAATCGATATCTGCGATAGCAGTCATGGGGACGGATTGGCTCGTATGAAAGCAACTGTCACTCAAGCTGCCACTATTGCAACAGCATCGAACCCACTTAGAAGTGTAGTTAAGGTACAGGATCAACAAGGTATCTGTCATCAGCTCGCAAACGAAGATCGGCTGTTTTGGGTTCCCACAAGTGAGGAGGCATAACATGGCATCCCCATTTAATACTCCACTTGAGACTGGAATAAGATCGCTTGCTATCTTGACCGCAATCTTTCCTCAGTCACTTGACCTCCAATATCTTGTCTTTTTTGACTACCTAACTGTGCATTCAGGTGATGTTGAAGGTCCCGAAAGTTTACATGCCCCTCTTCCAATGCGCTCAGGTGAACTAACCGTGCGGCGTGAATTGATTGAGCGCGGACTCTTTTTGATGATGAGCCGTGGACTTGTACATCGGTTACCTGAATCAAATGGTTTCCACTACGCTGTTACTGACACTGCTAGTGCATTCCTTTCAATGCTAAGTTCTCGATATATATCGAAACTCAAAGAACGAGCAGAATGGGTAACTGAAACCTTCGGTGAGTCAACCCCTGAAGAATTGAAAGTAGTGGAGCGGCAATTCTTTCAGGTATGGTCTATGCAGTTCCAGCCATTTGAGAGAGCAGGGGGGCGTAGAACATGACTTGGAATCCCCTGCAATTGAGAGGTCTTTCGTTCAATAGTCCACATAAAGATCCTGCTTCGTTGGAATTTCAAACTGGTTTGAACGTTATATGTGGTGCTTCGGATACGGGAAAGTCATTTATTGTAGAGGCGATCGATTTCCTCCTTGGTGCTAAAGGATCTCTGAGAGATATTCCTGAACGAGTTGGCTATGACCGAGGGAGACTTGTACTGGAAACAGTAAACAGCGAGACTTTTACCCTTGAAAGGAGTACAAGTGGGGGAGGTTTTCGTAGATTTGAAGGAAACTGGCTTACTGGCGAGCCTGATATAGAATCAGGCACTATTCTTAACCAAAAGCATGAGCACGGGAATCTAAACACACTTTCAACTTACTTGCTGTCCTTAATTGGACTTGCAGAGAAGTATGTGCAAAAAAATCAACAGGGAACTACAAATAGTCTTAGCTTTCGGAATCTTGTCAGACTAATTTTAGTTAAGGAAAGTGACATAACAAAAGAATTATCTCCTCTATTATCTGGACAGAATACTGAAAAGACGAAAGATTATTCAGTATTCAAGTTAGTACTTACTGGCGTAGATGATAGTGCATTAGTCGCTCAAGCTGAAATGCAAGCTGAGCTTATAGATATCCGAAAAAATAATAATGCTAAAGTTGAATTTATTGGTGAATTGATCGAAGAGTTGCAAGCCGAGCTTAGTGAAATTGGAATTAATCGTACTGAAGCTGAAGAGCAACTATTGCAACTACAGACGCAAGCTGAGCTTCAGCAAGAGATTTTGAATCGACGACAACGCGAGTTAGATGACAAAATAGAACGTCGCTATGAAATTATGCGACAGATAGAGAGATTATCTGATCGGATCAATGAAATCTCTAGTCTCCTATCGCGGTTTGAACTCCTCAAAGACCATTACCAGATTGACCTTGAGCGCCTTGCAGCGATTGAGGAATCAGGGTCTCTTTTTGTTCATCTGGAGATAACACCTTGTCCTCTATGTGGTGCCCTCCCTGATGAGCAGCATCAGGTCGAAGTTTGTGATGGTGACGTTGAAAGCGTTGTTCATGCTGCGACTGCTGAAATCGCCAAGGTGGAAAAGCTTTCTTTGGAACTCGATCAAACTGCATTAGATCTTAGAACTGAAGCTGAGGATTTAATCACTCAAAAGGAGGAGCTTAATCCTGAATTTCAGGTACTCAATCAGGAAATACAAGAAATAACGTCCCCTCTAAGAGAAGCTCAAAATACGTTTAGTGAGATTATTAGGCATTCAAGTGAAATGCAACGTGTGATTGATTCATTCAATAGAATTGGACAACTACAAGAGAAAAGATCTGTGCTTCGCATTGAAGCTGATGAACCAGTAAATTCCGTTAGCCCACAAATTGATCTCTCATCATCAGTGCTTGATGAGTTTGCCCAAAAAGTTCAGCATCTACTTCAAGCCTGGGACTTTCCTGGATCAAATCGATTACATTTTGACGAGACACTTAAAGATATCGTGATAGGCGGACAACCTCGTACTAGTCGAGGAAAAGGTTTGAGAGCTATTACTCATGCAGCTATGACTATCGGACTTATGGAATTTTGTAAGGACAGAAATCTATCACATCCAGGTTTTGTTGTACTAGATTCACCTCTTTTGGCATACTGGAAACCGGAAGCGTCCGAAGACAGGGTGATTTTAGAAGGATTAAACCTCAAGTTTCGATTCTATGAATATCTTGCTAATAGTTGTAGCGATAGCCAAATAATCATCATCGAGAATGAGCATCCACCCCTGAACATAACAGGCAGGATTACTTCAACAACCTTTACCAAGAACCCTAATGAGGGACGCTATGGTTTTTTCCCTGTTCCTGAACAATAGTTGATTGGAAGTGCATAACAAATCGTTGCAGTGGCGGAATAAAGATGATTGGTGGGGATACTCAAGTTACTTGCCGCCGCTGAACTCAATCGTTAGCTTACTGCGTCAAACGTTGGCGCGTAGTCTTGGCGCTTTGCTCGTTGCTCAGTGCGTGGTATGCGCCGCAGGGCAACCCGCTTGAGCCTGCGCGTAGTCCCGCCAGTAAGCCGTGAGCAGACTCCGCTTGATCACACGCGCCATCTGCTCTGGTGTTTTGCTAGCAGTACGGTAGAGCGTATGTCGTCCCCGATCGCCATTGAGTGTTGCATGTGCAACGCCAGCGCCCCGCTTGAAGTTGCCGTAGATCAGAAATTGGGGTTGACGCTGCACATGCAGTGAGAGGCTGATGGTCACACCTCCCTTGGGATGCTGGAGTGTGGCAAGGTCAGCGTACAGGGTGTCAATGCGCCAAGCCGCACCCAAAGCGAGCGTCAGTGCGTGGATGAACGGGTCGAAAGCGCTTTCCGAAGGGCTTGTCGTGTTCTTAACAGTCGTCTGAGTCAGTGGTAGTTTCGGTGCTGTTTGACGCATGGTTGCTGTAGACGCGAGACGCAAAACCAGGATACACGCCGTTGCCAGTTAGCGATCGCGCTGCTTGTGTCTTGAGGATTTTGGTCAGGGTTGAATAGCGTAGGGGTTGAGTTAAACTCAGCAGAGTGGGTGACTGCTCCGCTGAGTTTAACTCAACCCCCAATCCACCTCAGCCGGAAACCCTTTCAGGCGCAAACACTGATCCAGAGATGGCAGGCTTGATCGCTTAGTTAGACCTGCTATGAGCAGACTGTACGTCAATAGCCCAAATGAGCATTGCTTACACCCCCAATTTGGCACTCATGTATGGATGCCTCACCATAAACCATTGCGTCTCGGCAGCGATTTAGTATGAATCGGATGCCACTAAGCTTTTGCACAGACTCATTCTTAATACAACAAAGCCACAGTAACCTGCGTTTGGCAGACGGAGTAGACTCGGTGACTGAAGGCGATCTCTAAGTTGATTAAGAACTGACCAAGTTAGACCATGATTAACACTTGGCGCAAAAAGCTAATTACAATAAAAGCTAAAAAGCTAAATTTATCATAAGAGCGATTTAATCTTGCTCAGAAGCACGCAGAGCCTAAAAAGTCTTCCAGCGCGTAAAGGTCTACAGAGTCCAAATCTTTTGGGTGGATAACCATCGTTAATTTCTTCGTTACAAAATCTTTCTTCGACGCAGCAATAAACGAAATAATAATGAGCTTTGTCAAAGTCATCCGAGGCAGATTCGTTCGCGCTAAATCCGAGCCAATAACTGGAATAGCCACCTCCAACCCATGTCCTCTTAATCGTACCTGTTCCCATAAGCAACTCAGCGATCGCCAAATATCATCTGCGCTTGACTTAACTCTCAAATCATTTCCTATATAACCATAGGCATTCAGAAAATACCGTCTATCTGGTAAACCCAGCACAAGGGTTGTGCCAATCGGGTATCGCCAGATCTTGCCTTTTCTTTTATTGGGTTCCCTTTTCCTCTCAGCTTTAAGAGGTTCTAAAGCCGCATCAATTTCTGCATCTAAACGCTGATGGTCGCCATGATACAGTCGCATTAGGAACTGACCTTGAACACTTGAAGGTTTGATAACCTCTCCTGGCTCTGTATCAAAAACATCGTTCGCGCCAATGACTAAATGCCCAGGTTCGTCAAACAGGTCGCCAACCTTAATCTCTATGGTGGAGTTAGGTGAAGATAAAGATCTGCAAACTGATTTACGTGGAAGGTTCAAGCCGATCGCTGATAGCAAAGCAAGGGAAACCAGTCCTCCATACCCCCACCATCCCCAATGCAACCACTCAGGCAAGAAAAGCCCTGCTGGCTCCAGAAACAGCCAGATCAAGCCAAAAATGCTGGTGAATGAGACTCCTAATCGTTTGAATTTGATAGAGGTCAGGAGTTTAAGGAACATTGCAATGTCAATGGAGGTATTACCCGATCGCTTACGCACTAAGAGTACAACTTCCTTCAACGTTAATGATGCTAGACTCCTGGTTGGCATAAACCCGTTTTCTTCGTCCTCGGAATCGCACTGGCATCACCTTGTTCTTGACTGGACCAAGCTGCAACTCCAGGACATCCTCAACGACTTGACACATCTTTAGGTAGTACGCTGCCCATAGCCAAGCCCTCGGCAAAAATAGTTCCGGTTGTGTTTGCAGCTTCGCCCACAACTCTGGAAAGATTCCTTCCTCAATTGCCACAGGACGGTTATGGGGTCCATCAAATTGAGTAGTGAAAAAACGCCCGAGATCTCTTGGCAAGGCTTCCCCCAGTAGAATCAGACGAGCACGCAATTCAGCAATCTCATCGGCACTGTGGTTATTGAAATTTGCTTCCATTGCAAACCCACTGTTCTGCGATCGCTGAATTGGGTTCAATATAATGCTGAAACTGGGTTTCCCAGCGAGTGACTCAGTTGTCACGGAAGATATCTGCATAATCCCAGCTTCATGAAGATCAGCATAGGCAAGCTGCTTCCGATTGTGGAACTCTCCTGGATGCAGGGCTTTCAACTCAGCAGCTTGCTCCATATCTTTGGGTGGAATTTGAAGGATAATGCTTCGATCTGGCTGAGTATTACTCAACTGAGCCTGGAAAAACTTTCCATCCAACATAACCCAAGCCTCTGGACTTCTCACCGCTCTGGGGCTTCGGGCAGCGCTGCTTTTTGAAGCAAGGGCTTTTCGGGATGCTGTAGAGGGCCTAGTCGCAGTATTCGTTTTCGCCATCGCTGTCTTAGTCGTTGTTCCTGATGCTGGCTTCTTGCGATCTCTGGCTACAGGAGAAGATCTCGACTTTATTGCCTCCCCCGATACGTTATTGCCCTGTTTTTTCTCAGCAGCACGAGGCTGAGCAGTCTTTTTCTTGCGTTGATTTAGCCAAAGAATAAGCTGTCCACGAAGTTGATTGCGAAAATCAGCAGGGGTTGTGTAGTCCCAAAATAAACCTTTGCCTCGTTGAAATTTCGACCTAAACTCCAAAACCTCTGCCCGTTGTTGCAACTCTTCTTTTGTAGTGAGGTGAGCTGCTGCCTGTCGGAAGTAGAACCAAACCTGTGGCTTTCCTTTGCGCCTCAGTGTACTGACTGCTCGCCCAAACTCTTCAACTGTCCCAGACCTTGCCCGTGGTGTTTTTGTCCCAATTCGATTCCACATGATGCCAATAAATAGCTCATACTCCTGCATGTTTGCGATTTGCTTATTGAGTATGTCTTGACCGTCAGTACCGTAGCCAGGGAAAACGTTTTTTTCTGATCGAACAACTTCAAGCACAACACCGCGATCCCCAGCTACAAGGCGGTTAACCTCTTCTACTACCTCCACAACATACCGACGCTCTGTAGGAGCATCACTCGGAGAGGCAAGAAAAATCTTGAGCTTTTCTACTTGCAACATCGTACTTTGGTCAATGCAGTAATCTTTAAGCCTGAAAAGTCTTACCAGCAGCTTCTCTATTGGCTCCATTCACTTATAACCTTACTCTTGAGCCTGGATCAATCAAGTGTTAATGTTACTCATAAATAAAAGTATAAAAAGCTAATTTTAGCTTTTTAACAAAAGATTTTTTAATTCAATTCAATTTTTGATAAAGTCTAATTGGCTCAAAGAAGAATTTAACTATGTTAACCATCGCGATCGCCTCCCTCAGTGGTGGACAGGGCAAGACTACCGCCTCTCTGATGCTGGGTCGTCTGCTCTCGCGCCAAGGCTACCCGACTTTATTGGTTGACGCTGATCCACAACACAATTTGACAACATACATGGATCTGGAACTTCAGGCTAATCAGCCCACACTGCTGGAGTTTCTGAAGAAATCCGTTTCGGCAGAAGACAGCATCTACCCCGCTGAAGGGAACGAAAACCTGTTCCTTATCCCTGCTGATGACCAACTCGATACTGTTCAAGACTACCTTTCTAATAGTGGTGTAGGCGCAACCTTGCTCAAGCGCCGCCTTGAGCCTGTCGCTGACGCTTTCAAAGTTTGTATCATTGACGCGCCGCCCCAGCGATCACAAATCTGTCTCACCGTCCTGGGTGCGGCGGATACCCTCATCATTCCTGCTGAAGCTTCTGTGAAAGGCTATGGTTCTTTGGTAAGAACGCTGGATCTACTGCGAAACCTCCAGGATGTCGGTGCAACAGAGGCTCAAGTGATGGGAGTCCTCCCCTTTCGCGATCGTTGGATTGGCAATTCCCAAACCCAGGAGAGCCGTGCGGCTGTTACTGGCATGTGCGAAGAGGTCGGCGAAGAGCTGATTTTGCCCTCCATTCGAGAATCTGAACGTTATAAGCAAGCCATCAATCGACGCTCTACTTTAAGTGATATGGGCTACACCGAATTGGAATATCCCTTCGAGGTGCTGATCGACAAAATTAGCAAGCTGTCAAAAAAGCAAAAAGCAAAAAGCTAATTTTGTCCTTTTAGCTTTTTACTAAAAATTGATATGACAGTGAATCCTAGGTACTCGTTTGAGTTAAAGTGATGTGAAAGTGAAACATAAAAAGCTAAAATTAGCCTTTTTACTTTTTTGCTTTTAACAAATTGCTTATTTTAACTTTAACTAACTGTCCTAAAAGCCTCTAAATCTCATGTCTGATAGTGTTCTAGACCGAATCCGCCAAAACCGCCAGCGCCCAGCCGTCCCCATCAGAGACGATACGCTCATCAGCAGAGTGCACCAGCCAGAAGCGCCTCAGAGTCTTGATGTGGTCGAGACGCTACCAGAAGCACAGGTATCTGCTGCTGCTCCCCTGTCTAACGATGCCTTAGAGGATTTGAAGGCAGAACTGGCGAAAATTCCAGAAACGAACCGCCACTCAGCGATCGTCCTGGAAAAAGAGCTTGATCAAAGCCTGACACGCTACTGCAAAGACAATCGCATCACCATTGAGGTGTTTCTTGAAGCTGCCTGGGTGCATACCGCCTCTGATCCAAAAGCAATGGAGGAAATCCTGACAGAAGCCAAGCGCCGCTACGCTGATCGCAAACGTGCTGGAAAATTACGCCGCCTCATTACCATGCTTGAAGGGCAATCCTGATCCAACGAACTCTCGGAGCAACTGTGCCTAACCCGCCTGAAGACCCCATTCTAGATAAGCTGATTACCGAGCAGCTTGAGATCATCGGCACCGTTGAAACTTACACAACGGTACTGAGCGCCGTTGTTGAACTCATGGAGGCTGCTCGCCGCGCTGCTGCGCGATCGGTTAATGCCATCATGACGGCAACCTATTGGGAGATCGGGCGGCGCATTGTCGCGCTGGAGCAGAGAGGGGAAAGCCGTGCAGAGTACGGCAAGCAGATTATTGAACGGCTAGCCAAAGATTTGAGTGATCGCTTTGGGCGTGGGTTCCAGAAAACAAACCTTTTTCAGATGCGTGCCTTTTACCTCGCCTACCCTGATCTTGAGCAGTCCTTCTCTCCTGAAACGCTCTCTCCTGAAATTTTCCAGACACTGTCCGGAAAATTCCCACTGCCCTGGTCCCATTACGTGAAGCTACTCTCCGTCAAAGCGCCTGAAGCCCGCACCTTCTATGAAACAGAGGCTCTACGGGGTGGTTGGTCAGTGCGCCAACTGAGTCGGCAAATTAGCACTCAATATTACGAGCGTGCCTTATTATCCCGCCATAAGGCAGCCATGCTAGAGAAGGGTGTGGCTCTGCGTCCTGAAGACGCTGTTACCCCTGAAGAGGAACTGAAAGACCCATTCGTTCTAGAGTTCCTTGACCTCAAAGATGAATACTCTGAGAGCGATTTGGAAGCAGCCCTCATCCGACACATCGAGAGCTTCCTTCTAGAACTTGGCGGTGATTTCACATTTGTTGGTCGTCAGCGCCGTTTGCGTATTGGCGATCAGTGGTTTAGAGTCGATTTGCTCTTCTTCCATCGTCGTTTACGCTGCTTAGTCATCATCGACCTTAAGCTTGGTGAGTTCACCTATGCCGATGCGGGGCAGATGCATATGTATCTCAACTATGCCCGCGAGCATTGGACGTATCCAGACGAGAATCCTCCTGTAGGGCTGATCTTGTGCAACAAAAAGAATGAAGCAGTTGCCCATTACGCACTTGAAGGGCTATCGAATATTTTGGCAGCAGAGTACCAAACAGCCCTACCAGATGAAAAGTTGCTCACAGCAGAGTTGGAACGGACACGCAAAGCGATCGAAAAGCGGCTGACCGCTTGATCGCTTTTAAAAATGAGTAGCGTAAAATCTGTAAGGGCATGATTGCTTTTTGAAATGCCTGTAATTTTACTGAGCAATCAATTTGCAGCCATAGAAAATCATTAAAATCACGGCTGCCTCTGACAGTAAAAAGGCAATGCCTGAGTACTGCTTCTGAGTACAGTAACCTCCTGACTAGGGTGAAAGAGCAGTGAGCTTGGCTTGGCTTCAGTGGCTCATCGCCAAGTTTGGTGGCAGTGGACACCCGATTCGAGCATTTGACGAGCGATTGACACTGCCTTTTGTAGCACTGTAAAAGTTTGGCAGTCAGGGTGCTTGAGGGTTTCCCATGCTTTCGAGGTTTGCTCCTAGCCCTTCGTCAGTCGTCAGCGCGTCGTCACCCCTTGCAGCGAGGCGTTTCAGTCTACCTGTTAAAGCTTGACGGTTTGCAGAGGCGCTGGTCTGTGGTGTGCCTGTTCGCTTGTTCGGTCTCCGGTGAACACTCTTAGAGTGTCCGGCGAACGAGTTGTGTGCGGCGAACATGAGCACAACGTCCGGCGAACGGGTGAACAGGGGCAGTAAACCATGGCAAAGCTCGAAGCAGAAATTGACCCATACCCCGTCAGTGAGCTGACTACCCGCTTTGGTATCGGCAAGACAGCCCTCTATGACCGACTCAAAGCTTTAGGCATCGTGCCAATGAAACAGGGTGGCAAGGCGTTTGTCTCCCAAGAGCCGCTCCAGCGTCTGGAGGCACTGGATGAGCACCTCAAAGCAGGTGGGACGCTCGCGAACTTCGAGCACGTTCAACGCACATCCGATGAGTCCGGCGAACAAGACAAACGAACTGACCCGGTTGTCTCCCATACGGCTACTGGCAAGCCTTCCCATGCTGAGGGTGGTGATGGTCCGCTAGGTTTCTTCCGGATGGATGTGCAATCGGTGGCGGTGTTGGTGGTCAACCTGGCAGTGCGTGGCATCAAGGAAGTGCTGCTTGCTATTTTTCCTGCTCCCCTGTCGCGGACAGAACGAGGTCTCCGCCTCTCACCGCTACGGGAACTCGAAGAAGCCTATGAGAAGCGTTGGCTGCTCTCCACCACAGAGGTGTCCGACCTTTTGGGGCTGTCCGCGACCACTGTGCGGGCGTACGGCGAACAGTTTGAACATGCTGGTTTTACGTTTACGCGCAGTCGCGTGAGCACCAGGGAGAGAGGACAGTTGGCGTGGAAGGTCGGGAAGCTGAAGGCGCTGGATGACGCGATCGATGTGGCTACGACAACGCTGGACTAATCTCTGCCCCCCTTGTCTTTTGTCGATTTCTTTGTCGGTTTCTTTGTCGCTGTCGCCTCTGCCTTCGTTGCCTTCAAAGCCTCCTCTGCCTTCGTTGCCTCTGCCTTCGCTGCCTGCCAAGCTGCTTCTAGAGCCTGGAAATAGTCTCGATCGACCTCAGTGCAGTGGTCACTCATGGTGACCGTGTTGCTGCTGTGGTGGTAGGTGACTAAGATGCCTCTGCCGTCCTTTGACTCGATCGTCAGTGTGTCACCGTTTCTTCGGAAACGATAGTTTTTAACCTCATACTCCGTTTGCTTCTGCACCCGCAAAAAGCCACCAGCGATCAACGCCATCTGCTTGCCCCACGCCTGACGTGCCCACTGTTGCAGCCGTTCCTGTTGTTGTTGTTCTGCCAACTGCTGTTGCAGTCGTTCCTGTGCTCGTTGCTGTGAGAGCGTGTGCCAGCGCTCCACGCTGCGGCAAGCCTGCTCCGTCAAACCTTGCGCTGACTCGGCACCCGCTACAGACCCCAGCACCAGGTGATCGCCACGATAAAGTGACGGTTGACCTTCTTCCCCTAACCGCATTTGGTAATCTCCAAACGTGACAGTTTTAAGCTTTGGTCTACCCGCTCGCTCAGACTCCCAGATGGCTTGAAGCCGTGGAGTTGCCCCCGCCGCCATGGCTCGACCCCAGGCTTCCTGTTGCTGTTGTGCCTGGAGTTGACGTGCCGCTTCCTGTTGCGCCGCTGCCAACCGTGCCGTCTCTTCAGCGATCTCGCGGTTCAGTAATACCATGCTTTCGTTAAATTGCTGAATTTCGTGAAAGCGACTGAGCCGTGGATGCTCCAGTACCATTTGCTGCGAGTTCGCCCGCTCGATCATCCCCGTTGCCGTGACACCTAAATGGAGCTGGGGCAGGCGATCAGTCACACCTTGTTCTTCCAGTCGGCGATGGTCTACGCGGGTCTGCTGCCCTGCATTTTCTAAAGCGCGATTGACGTGGGTCGTCCAGGCGGCTCGTTGCGTTTGTAGCACCTCCTTCTGGTTCCAGTCCCGTTCCTTTTTGCCAAAACCATTGGCGTCGATCGTTCGCATCGTGGCCATGATGTGGACGTGGGGATTTTTGGCGTTGTCTTGGTGAATCGAGAAATCAGCGACCATGCCTCGGTCCACCAGTTGCTCCTGGACAAACCCCCTTACTAAGTCGAGGCGTTGCGGCAAGGACAGTTCAACGGGCAACGCTAAATCAAAGTCCCGTGCTAACTGAGAGTCTCGGCGTTTTTCACTAGCCTCGACCACATTCCAAAGAGACTGCCGCTCCAAAACCCAAGCGGGGGCATCGGGTGGAGCCATGATCTCGCTATGGACCACGCCCTTTTTCTGGGCATAACAATGCTCCACGTCCAAGCGCTCATCGTATAAATTCGCACCAGCACGATAGGCAGCCGCAGCAACCGCGCTGCGACCGGCACTGCGCGAAATGACTTGAGCGTGGTGATGGTAAATAGCCATACACGAACAACCGAACTCCGAGGGGGTTGAGGGGGAAAGCCTCACGCACACATCGCCCGATGTATAAGTGCGCTTTTACGGGACTTGGCGAAGCCACCCACAGACCTAGAGTGCCCAGCATAGCCAGCCTTGCCACCAGCCAACACTGATTATTTTTATGACTGAATCGTTGATCTTTTACGTAGCTCGTGGGCACTCTAAAACTATCCTGCGACCCCATCTTTGCTATGAGTGACACCCAAACGCCAGCCTCACCCAAAATCAAGCCAGCCAAGCCAGAAGCCGCACCAGAAAGAACCAGACTCGAAAAGCTACTAGAACAACGCCAAGCGCTAGACAATCGGATTAAGGCGCAGCAGAACCGTGAAGCGACTCAGAAGCGCCATCAAGAAACACGCGCCAAAATTCTGATTGGTGCAGCGATTCAAAAACAAATTAGTGCCGGGAAGCTGACCGAGGCGTGGCTAAAGGCGATTCTGGAGGCTGAGCTGACCTTGAAGCGCGATCGTGAAGTGTTTAAGCTGCCGCCGCTACCAGAGGCAACAGCAACCACAAAAACTTAGAGCGGGTAGTGTCAATGTGACTCCACTGTCAGTTTTTCGAGTGCCGTTTTTCCCCTCACGCCGCCTTTGTTTCCCTAGTGCTCGGTTTTTGTTGCACAAACGCCTTCAACTTTTCCACGTCTCTTCCCGTTTGGCGGTTGTGGCTACGGGTATTGGTCGCCCCGATCGACTTGTGATAGTCATCCAGTTCAGCTTGATACCGTGAGAGGAAGTCCATCACGAAGCGACGCGGCACCCGAAAATCCCGTTCTAGCAAGGACTGGGTGATGGCAAAGGTCGCTTCTGGGTGTTGCTGGTTCCATGCCTGGACTGCCTGATAAATGGCTTCTGCTGGGGCTGTGTTCGCTGTGGAGTCGGTTGTTTGCCGTGTGCTCGGCTCCGGCGTAGAGACGTTTTCACTTGGCGTTGCAGGTGTTGCCTGCGGGCTATCCCCATTGGCTAGTAAGCGCTTGAATGCCTCCAGCTTGGCTTGTGCCTGCTCTAAGTCTGTGTTCTGTGCCCTGAGTGCCGCATTTTCAGCTTGCAGTTGCGCGATGGTTGCTTGCAGTTGGCTCACGTCCTCCGGCTGGGCACTGTTGGCTACAGCCTCTCTGAGCGCGGCATTCGCGGCTTGCAGTTGAGCGATCGTTGCCTGCCACTCGCCTGTTGGTGGGGTCGTTCCGGCTGCGGTCACGGCAGCTAATTGCTGTTGGAGTCTTTCGATCTGACTGGTAAGCCAGGAGAGCGTATGCGCCTGGTCGGTCATGATCTGGAGCGTACTCAGACTTGGTGCCTGCACTGGCTCACCGTCCGGTTGTCTGTCTGCGACTGGGGTCGTGGGTAGCGTGATCGCTGGTGCTAGTGCTTCTCCGTTGGTGCTGCTGTTCACGGTGGTTTCTGGCTCTGGTGTTGCCGCTGGTGCTGTTGCCTCTGGAGTTTGGATCATTCCGGCTGCGGGGACTTTCACGCCTCTAGCTTTGAGCAGCGTCCCCTGCCGCGAGAGGTTGTAGTGAAAGTAATGCTGTGTCGCTGCCGCATTGGGCAAGTTTTGCCCTTGCTCGTCCAACAGATGCCCCAGGTAATGCTGCAAAAAGCGATGCTCATTTTTATGTTCCGGGCAGAAGAAGTGAATGGCGATCGCGCCATAGAGTGCCCGTAGTCGATGAATACTCACCGTTTTGAAACCCTCTAACACGGGCACCAGGTCAGCAAAATGCTTTTTCACGCGGGTATTGACACGGGTATTGAAAGCAGTCACACCTGGATCATCATGTCCCTTGCCGTGCAACGCCTGCACGGCTGGCAGCGCGCGAAACCGCTCCAAGTGCGGCAGTAAGAGTTTGACTGGCACCAGCGTCAGAATGTCGAACGGTGGGGTAGCATCCTTCTGTTGCCCCTCGAACCGTAATTTATAGGGGTGTTCGGTGGCAGTAAACGTGCCCTTACTCACCACTTCGGTATGCCGTCTGCCTGTGAGTGCTGCGAGTGCGACCGCCAGCGTCTCCGGTTCGTTGGACTCTAGCAGCGCCTCACATTGCTCCAGGTAAGCATCTAACTCCACCGTCACCAGGCTATCCTGCCGTGTATTGTTCTTTTGGGCGGTGAGTCCCCGTAGCTCGTTCTGTGTCTCCAGCTCGAAGGTCAAGCACTTGAGTGGGTAGTAGGTCTGCGTGACCCCCGACTCGCTGCCGTCGCGTTTAGTCCACGGCTTCGCAAAGCTGTTTTGTGCCGTGAGCTTGATTTGTCCGGTGGCAATGGCTGCTTTCAGCAGTCTGGTGTAGGCGGGTAAATAAACACTATTCACACTGCCTGCTGGGTAGCCTTCCAGGAGCAAGGCTTTCTCGGCTTCACAAAGTTGTTGCAAGCGCTCGTAGGTATCCTCCCCCTGCTGATTGAGGAGAATGAGTTGATCACGCAGCAGCAGTGTCAAAACCTCGCGTTCTTCCCTGGTCATGCGAGTGCGATCGGCGCTGGCGATGCGCTGACGAAAGCGGGTCACAATCTCCTCTCTCGTTAAATCAAAGCGGGTGGCAGTACTCATGGTGGCTTCTGTGGCTCAAGTGATGATCAGTATATACGAAATACGCGCAAAGTTTACATGTAAATCTATGCGCGTAACGGTTCAGGTTGTGAAGATTGGCAGGATGGCAAGATACCCTTTCTGTTTGCAGGTCAGGCTGTTTAAGTAGGCTTCTGCAAGGCTGAAAGCAGTGAAGGTTGCTGCTGCTTGGCTATCTGTCGTCCACTTGCCCTCGTGCAGCGTGTGCGGGTTTGGCTTGCGTTGCTGAGCGGCATCTATCACTTGCCAATCGTTCATGAAGGTTTGACTGGTGGACTGAGAGTAAAGGGCAACTCCCAGCATGTAGTACTGCTCCATTACTCCCAAACCCTCCCCTCAAAGCTAGTTTTCCCATTGTTGAAAGCGCTGAGGAACGCATTCGCTGTGTCGTAACCCATCGGTTCTAGTTGGACGACTGGAGGGGCGTTAACGCTGTGATGGCAGGTGTGATGCTCCACGATGCTAATGACATAACGCTGTCTTGGTTTGCCGCTCATTGGTCGTGTGGCAAGATAGCGTTTGCCTACGGCTAAGGTGATGGCTTGTCCGGCGATCGTTTGGGTTTTGGTTGGTGCGTCTGGTGTGTTCATGGTGTGGGTGGCTCCAAAAATGAGCGGGTAAAGATGCCAAGTTCGGGTCGGAGTACGTGCGTTTCAATGAGTGCTTGAGCCGCTGTGTAGGGTGTCCAGCCCTCGTGGTAGAAGTGCAGGTAGAAGTTCAGGTAGGTAAAGGCAAGATCGGCTAGTGTGACCCCTGGTTGCAGTTGTGCCAGCGCCTCTGCAAACTTCACTTGCCACTCCTCGTAGCTGAGTTTTGTCTGTGACTGGTTGCGGTCATCCTGCACTTGGCGATCGAGTGCTGCAATTGCCTCTTCAAAAGCTTTTTGAGTCAGATCTTCATAGCCAATGGCTTGACTAAATAGTTTTGCAGTGTGACCGTCACGCAGGATGACTTCAAAGTGCGTCTCTTCTTGGAGCAGCATAAAGCTGAAATTGCTCACGGTCAGCAAGCTTTGGATGATGACTGCTTGTAGCTGCCATCGAAGGCTCTCACGACCTGCGGCGGTTTTAAGCACGATGATGTCGTAGCATTCCAATAATTCATGCAGATCGCTGAGTGGCTTAAGCTTTCGTGCCTCTGCAATTTCCACCTCGGCATAGTGGTAACGCTTGCCGCGATCGGTGTAGGTGATGATGATGCCATCAACACGGCTGCTATTGCGATCGGTAAACTGCTTAGGGTGTGGCAGTGCTTCGTACCAGTGGTGATCGCGTGGGGTGTTGGGAGTCCAGCCTAAATTACTCCAGTCCTCGTTACCGATCGACCAGTCGCTAGAGTCTTGGGCATAGCTGAAATAAACGATCAGGTCGTCCGGTTGATCATTAAACCAGCGCCCCTCCAGATAAGCTACCAGCCAGCCGTCGCCATCGTCGCCTACGATCGTGCCTTCTCCGAGCTTGCGGGCGACTAGCTGGTTCAGTGCGTCCCAGGTTAAGCCACAGTGGTTGGGTGTGGGAAATTTCATGGTCTTAAGCCTCTTTGTTGGTAGATGGTTTGGCTGCTGCCAGTGCTTTGATTGCTGCCAATGTCCAAACTTCCCCGGTGTCTTGATTAATGGGTTGAAGGCTCCTTGTACGTGTTGCCAACCGTGAGCGATCGCCACTTCGTTATCAGCAAAGTGAACGCCAGTCGGTCTGCGATACCGTCGCTCGATGTATTGCAGTTGCAGGGTTTGGCGCTGCAACTCATGCGAGTGTAGGAGGGCTTTGAGGATGCGGACATGGCGGACGATGGGAAAGCCCATTGTGTTGATGAGGATCAAGGTTGCTTTGCCTTGAAACGCTTCTATGCCTTCATTCTTCTGTAAGGAGACAAGACTACTCACGGTTAGTTTTTCCTCACGTACTGAATGAACGCTGCGCCAACGTCGAAATAACTGTCGTGAGGCGACAGGCGACCCGTGATCGCCATGACTGTCTGACCGACTTTCGTAGCCCAATCCTCTGAGTGGGCGTTTAAGGTGTCGATCAGATCTGACAGGCTGTTCACGAAGTCAAGCGAGTGTTCTTGTAAAACGGATAGGTAGCGGTCGATCATGATGGAGTCTCGCAGTGACTAATGAAGTTCTTACATATAAATATATATGTATACGCGAAACAGGTCAAGTAGATCTCAAAGCTTTAGATCTCTAGCCTACCTGCTGTGATTCCTGTCTACTAAGCGTTCTAGCCTGTATGCGTAAAAAGAACGACTGATACAAATCGCTTATATACGAAAGATTTTACAGCTTTTCATATAAATTATTTGTCTGTTCTTGCGTGTGTACGCTCGAATTGCTTATACATGCTCGAAAAATGTTTTCAGCCCTCCCATGCCCTCCATGCCGAGATGCCTACTGCAAAGGCGTTTCAGGGTTCGCACTCAATTTGTACTTCAAAACATACGTGAAAAAAGATAAAGGGGATCGCTCGTTTTACGGGTACACATAAGAAATTTGTATACATAAGTATAAGTTATACGGGCAAAGGGTAGACA
>Ga0163154_10002386_pt1 | contig 27551 bp, 21 predicted proteins | sample OliLakLV19MP9P1_FD_148649 | JGI IMG/M metagenome (GOLD analysis project Ga0163154, IMG submission 148649) | Freshwater microbial mat bacterial communities from Lake Vanda, McMurdo Dry Valleys, Antarctica - Oligotrophic Lake LV.19.MP9.P1 | ecosystem: Environmental > Aquatic > Freshwater > Lake >... | reverse complement strand
GTTTCCACGAGAGGGCTGCTTCCACCGGTGTCCCCCGGACCGCCGAAACCGGCAGTGGCCCAGACCTTCGCGTGCGCAATCGGACCACCGCTGATATCCGAGACCACTCCGGTGATCTCGACGCCGCCACTTCGCAAAGTAAGATCGACGCCGGTCTTCTTTTCTCCAGGTCTTAGCTGGAAGGAGCTCCGCTCGCGGACGCCCCCCGGCTGAAACGTTTCCGGGCGATAGCCTTTGGCACCCGCCGCAACGGAGTATTTTGTAGATACCAGGTTCTCTACAAAATACCGGCCGTTCGCGTCGGTCGTGACGCAAGTCGCTTCACGCGTGAGTTCAGTGGGTAGCTCATCATCCTGCATGCTGGCGCAGACGCTGGCTAGGTTGATGGGAGCGCCTGCTTCGTTGCGCACGGTGCCTGCAAGCGAGCCTCGCTCTTGTGTCCGTGGATCGCTGTGCGGCGGGATTCTCAAAAAGGATGCCCCGCGCGGTACGTCTTCCCGACCGCCCGGCGCCAAACTGGCATCTTGACGCCCAAAGCGTGGGCCACCGCGCTGCCAGCCGAACACGAGCAGTACCGCGACCACGAGCCCCACAACCCACCAACCCCAACGTTTCATGACACGCTGATACTCCACGCTCGAAGTGATGTGAATCCCCTGTGGCCGAAGGATGCCGAAGGCCCGCTGCGAAGGCCAGAAGGATTGTGCTCACTTTCTCCTCGGCTTCGCGCACGCGAGCACAATTCAATGGAAGTGGGTCTAGGCAGGCAAGGGTTTTCCCCAATCGACAAACACCACCCCGACTCCTAGGTTGGCCTTCGTGCGCCTCAAACCCACCAACGACTTGGTCTTCAAGCTCCTGTTCATTGCAAATCCGGCGCTCCTTCGCGATCTGCTCGAAGCGGTGCTTCAACCAAGCTCGCCCATCGCGTCGTTAGAGGTTCTCGACACCGAAATTCCTGGTGATCTTGCGGGCAGCAAAGCCATTCGGCTCGATGTGCGCGCCCGCTCGGAGGACGCCTCCATCTTCAATGTCGAAATGCAGGCATACGGGCACCTGGCGTTGCCCGCTCGATTTCTCTTCTACTGGGCACGCGGCTACACCGAGCCCCTCGGCCGCGGCCAACCTTATTCACTCCTCAGGCCGACGATCTCGATCGTTTGGTCAACCGTGATGATGGTACCCACAGGCCGCTTCCACAATGCTTTTCTCGCCCTCGAGCGCAGCTCCGGCTACTGCTTGAGCGACCACTTCCAGCTCCACCTGCTCCAGTTGCCATGCCTCGCCGCGGCCTCCGACACCCCAAAAAAGCTGTCCCTTTGGGCCAGATTTCTTAGCGCAGCCTCCGACCAAGAATTTGATACACTGGCAAAGGAAGATCCCATCATGGCCAACGCAGTGAACGAACTCGACAGAATCTCCAGCGATCCCCTTGCCCAGAAGCGAGCACAAGAGCGCGAAGATTCCATCAGAATGTACGAGGACTCCTTAGCGGTGTCACGCCGTGAGGGCAAAGCCGAAGGTAAAGCCGAAGGTAAAGCCGAAGGCAAAGCTGAGCTCGTGCTCAAACTGTTAACTCTTCGCTTCGGTACGGTGGACGCGGCCAACGCCGAACGCATCCGCGACGCCTCTCCGGCAGAGTTGGATAGGTTTGCTGAGCGCGTGTTAACGGCTCGGGATCTGGTCGACGTTTTGGCGAGCTGATATATGCAACGCGGCGTGACCGTGAATTTTTACCTGCTGTCCTCTGCGTGTAAGAACGTCACGGTAATGCCATTCGGATCTTGAATCTTGATACCAACAAGTCCAGGACGTTCGGGGTTTGGGCCTTCGAACGCAACGCCAGATTTCTTTAGCTGGGCTTGAATGGCGTGGAGGTTCTTCACGAGAACGCTCAAAGCAACCGCGCTCTTAGGTTGAGTCGCAGCGACATGAATGGCCAGTTCGTTCGAGCCCACCGCAAACACAACGAGATTATCCAAAGCGTGCGCCACCGCGCCGCCAGCCGATGTGGCCGAAGGCCCGGTGCGACGTCCGGTGTCGTGCCGGATCTGCACGGAGCCGTGCACTCCGCGCGGCCCCAAACCCGAAACTCCCCAATTCACGCCGCGTCGCTTACAGAGAGCGCCGGCAGCTCGGGAAGCTCGCCGGATTCGAGCTGGTCAGCGAGTACGTGCAACGCCAGAGCAAGCACACGCCTTCGAACGTTGTCTTGCGAGTCGCCGTAGACCATGGCGCCTGAGATTCTCAGCTGCGCTTTGCGTAGGGCACACCACTCCCTGGCGCTTCCCCACTAAATCGGCGCCCAACCCATTATCCTTTGATTCCATCACTTACATTGCTATTATCAAAACATGTTTCGACACTCTCTTGGCTATCTTATCCAGTGGTTGCATCGAAAGGACAGAAAACCGCTTCTTTTGCGCGGTGCGCGACAGGTCGGAAAAACCTGGCTTGCCCGTGAACTAGCCCGCGCGGAAGGGGTAGCCCTGATGGAAGTGAACTTCGAGTTGCGCCCCGAATTCAAACGCGCGTTCGACAACTTAGACCCAAAGGCCATTCTGCAGTCGCTGGGCTTCATGGGCCTGAATCCGCCGCACGGTGCGCGCGCGTTGTGGCTGTTTGATGAAATCCAGGAATGCCCCCAGGCGGTCACTGCGCTGCGATATTTCTTTGAACAAATGCCCGAGTTGCCGATTGCGGCGACAGGATCATTGTTGGAATTTGCGCTGTCACAAGCGCAGCTATCGATGCCGGTCGGAAGGGTGGAAAGCCTTTGGCTTGGCCCGATGACGTTTCACGAATTCCTCTACGCGGAGGGCCGCGCTGACCTTGCTGAACACCTCACGAACGCGTCACCCTTTGCAAGTGAGTCAGTGCTAGCCGCCGAAGAAGCCGCCAAGTGGCTTCCGTCGTACTTCTTCTGCGGTGGAATGCCCGAGGCCGTGAAGACGTGGACCGAAGACCATGACACAGAGGCTGTGGGGCGTGCTCATCTTGGCTTACTGCAAACCTATCGTCAGGATTTTCACAAGTACGCCCCGCGCATCAAGCCGAGCCTCGCGGAGGCTCTCTTCTTGAAGGCGCCTGCTTTGGTGGGTAGCAGATTCAAATATTCCCATGTCGATGCCACCGCCCGCGCCGCGGAAGTGCGGCCGGCAGTGGAAGCGCTTGAAAAAGCGGGAGTGATAAGGCTCGTGCGTCACACCTCGGCAAGTGGGCTTCCCTTGGCCCTCGATGAAAACCCAAAGATTACGAAGCTGATGTTCATCGACGTGGGCCTCATGCACACCGCCCTCCGCTTTTCACCCGCGTGGATCGGCCACGCAGATCTCTTGGCCGTTCATCGCGGTGCCGTCGCCGAGCAATTCGTAGCGCAAGAGCTGCTGGCATCTGTGCATCTTGGCGAAGAGCCGTCACTCTATTTCTGGGCACGTGACGCGCTCAACAGTCAAGCGGAGGTCGACTTCGTGATTGCGTCCGGGCCTCGCGTGATTCCCATAGAGGTTAAAGCAGGCGCTACGGGTTCCCTGAAAAGCCTGCGCAGCTTTCTATCGTCACATCCCAGCACGCCCTTTGGCATTCGCCTGTTCACCGCCGCCGCAGCCAAGCACGACGATATCTATAGCCTGCCCTTGTGTTACGCTGGGTCTCTGCAACAGCACGTGCCGCGATGGGCGACCGAGAGAATCTAATGGAAGGGCTCTCCGTTTGCACGAGACAATCGAAAACCGACAGGTACGCCCGACTAAGTCAAAGCGGATCATCGCCGAACAGGCTACCTACGAAAAGGCCGATAGCCTCGAAGGGCTCGGGGTGGATGGTTTCGTGACGTTCGGCTCGAAGTAGCGTGACGTAACCAGCATGGCTAAAGCGCAGCACGGTCAGCGTGGCGTCACGTGGGTCCACTACCCAGTAGTGAGGGATCTCATTCCGGTGATACAACCTCAACTTCTTGACGGTATCGTCGTTGGCATTGCTCGGAGACACCACCTCACATACCCAGTCCGGCCGTACCCTAACGGGAGTACCCGTTGGGCGTTCGGGGCAGCGTGCACGAAGCCAACCGAGCACGTCAGGTCGTACAATTTCGTCTCCGCTTAACAGCACCTCGACCTCAGTGAGAATCCACCAGCCTCCTGGACCACCGACGCTCGACTTACGTTGGAAAAGAGGGCGCACCGCGCTCACCACGCCCGCCTGAGCATCGCCGTGTTCGCCTGTCGGAGCCGACTTCTGAGTCAATTCACCATCGATCAGCTCGTGGAAGCGCTGCCGCTCGGGAATAGCCCAAAAGTCGTCTACAAGCGCTCTTCGGGGTGCTGACTGGGTCATGCTGACGGCTCTCCGGCAGCATACGCTGACAAGTGCCTTGCCGCCAGAGCGCCATTCGGCGGCTGATCAGACGGCGGGGGGCCGAGCCAGACGATCACACTGCCCTGGCTCACACGTGGCGCGCAGTGATATCCGTGCGGCTCATGGTGGACCGCGGTGTCGGCCAATGCTTCGCCCCAGGCAGGAGGGCAAAAGCCTCGGCGCTTTCAGGAGAGAGCTACGAGTTACGAGGGGGCTAGAGGTACCGCCGAACGCGCGCGGCGTAGGCGGCGTAGCTCGGTCCGAACTTCGCGGCGAGGTAGCCCTCCTCTTTCACGACCGCGATGAAGTGCACGATCGCAAGCGCGAGCGGTGCGAACGCCGAGATCCACAGCACGTTGCTGACGAGGCCAGCACCGATCAGTAGCGTCGTGATTCCCATGTACATGGGATTTCGCGTGAAGCGGTATGGCCCGCGTGCGATCAGCTCCGGCGTCGGCGACCACGGCGTCGGGCACTGGCCCGTGCGCAGAAACAGCACGCGCGCGGAGGCGACTGTCGTCACACCCGCGGCCACAAGCACGACACCGGCGATCAGCGAGAACGGCCGAGCAGCGGCGACGCCTAACGGCGCCACGAACAGCTGCATCGCGATCGCGAGCAGAACGCAGCCGAGGAATACGAGCGGCGGTGGGAAGCGAACGCGCGCGCCGCGTTCAGAAGTTGCTGTCATGTGTCCAATCTACGCCCCGGGCGCCTGTGCGTAAATCCGTTGGATCTGCACTTCGTGTATGCAATTCTGCATGGATGATCGATTGGAATGACTACCGCTACTTCCTCGCTGTCTCGCGCACCGGCTCGCTCTCGAAGACCGCGCGCGCACTCGGTGTGGACCAGTCCACCGTCGGCCGCCGCCTCGCTGCGCTGGAGGATGGATGCGGGGCGAAGCTCTTCGATCACACACCGAAGGGCTACGTCCTCACTCCCGCGGGAGAGGGCGTGCACGTCGACATCGGCCGCCTCGAGGATGGGTTCCTCGCCGTAGAGCGCCGCCTCGCAGGCACCGACGCGAAGCCCGAAGGCATCGTTCGGCTCGCCACGACCGAGGTGCTCGCGACCGCATTCCTCGTCAAGCACCTGTCTTCGCTGCGCGCCAAGTATCCAAAGCTCACGCTCGAGCTCCGCACGGACAACACGCCGGTCGACCTAGCGCGGCGCGAAGCGGATCTCGCGCTGCGCATCGGTGCTCCTCCGAAGCAGCCGAACCTGATCCATCGCACCCTCGGAGCGGCTGGTTTCTCGCTGTTCGCATCGCCGCGCTATCTCGCGCGCCGTGGTCGCCCGCGCCTGCGCGATGGGCTGCGCGGTCACGATCTGGTCGCGTACTGCGGTCACCTCGCGATCGCTCCCCTCGGTCGCTGGCGCGATGCGCACGCAACTGAAGCCGAAGTGGTGCTGCGCGCGGACAACATCAACGTCGTGCACAAAGCGGTCATCGCCGGACTCGGTGTCGGCGCGCTGCCGTCACTGTTCGCCGCGTCGGACATCGAACGCATCCACCCGGACATCGTCGGGACATCGCCGATCTCGACGGTCGTCCACGAAGATCAGGTGCAGAGTGCCCGGATCCGCGCGGTCGTCGACTACCTCGCCCAGGTCGTGCGGCGCGAGCGCAGCCTCCTAATCGGAGATGTGAAACGCACGAACAGGTGATCCGCTCCGCTCTCTACCGACTGGGTTCTGCTCTGTCCAAGCATGCAAAAACTCGCACGGCGGCAGCCACCGCATCCAGGGCGCCGGTTTGCACGAGCGGCAGAACCTCTTGGATTTTTGCCTGAATTCTCGGCTGCGCTAGAAATGCTTCAACCGCTCCCACTCGGAGCAAGCTCTCAAACCAGCGGGCGCGCTGCCGTGAACGTTCGCGAACGAGCTCGCCGCTCGCCACGGATTCGGCAAACCTGACAGCGATGGCACGACGAAGCTCGGAAAGCCCTGTATTCTCGATTGCGCTCACTGCCAAAACCTGCGTTGACCTGCCCTGCAGAGTCCCTAACGCCGATTCATACATCGCACGCGCTGCCTGTGCTTCAGACTCCCCCGTCCCATCCGCCTTATTCACCACAAACAGATCCCCCACTTCGAGCAAGCCGCGTTTGATGCCCGTCAGTTCGTCGCCTGCACCGGCCAGCAACACCACCAGGCACACATCTACAATATCGCGGACGGCTTGCTCACCCTGCCCCACACCCAGCGTCTCGATGATCACCGTGTCGAAACCTGCAGCTTCACACAGCCGTAAAGCTTCGCGCGTCCGCTCCGCCACACCGCCCGCCGCGTTGCCTGACGGGCTGGGTCGAATGAAGGCACGCTCATCACGGAGCAGCCCTGCCATTCGCGTCTTGTCGCCTAAAATGCTGCCGCCTGTGACCTGACTGGTGGGGTCGATCGCCAGCACGGCGATGCGCTGCCCTTCCGCGATCAGCAAGCCTCCGAGCTTGTCGATCAAGGTGCTTTTTCCCGTGCCCGGTGGCCCCGTGACCGCAAGCCTGAGCGCAGGAGGTTCGCGTTCCCGGAGGGTTTCAAGCAGCCGTGCCGCCCGCACTCGATCTTCTGGCCTAGCGCTTTCGACTAAGGTCACGCCCTGCGCCAGCGCCCTGCGATCCCCAGCCTCGATCGATCGGCCGAGCGCCTCCTCAGGCTCCACTTCAACTGACTCCAGGGGGAACGTGAGCTTCGAGCGCGTCAAGAATCACTTTCGCCGATTCGGCCACGCGTGTTCCCGGGCCCAGAATGGCCCGAACGCCTGAAGCCATCAACGCTGCATGATCCTGCTCCGGAATAATGCCACCACAGACTACCTCCACATGTTCAGCGCCGCGCAACTGGAGCTCTCGCATCAGCTCCACAACGAGCGTGAGGTGCGCACCTGCCTGCGTGGACACGCCCACGACGTGAACATCATTGTCCGCTGCCTGCGCGGCCGCTTCGGCGGGGGTTGAGAACAGCGGGCCCACGTCCACATCAAAGCCCAGATCTGCCAGGCCGGCGGCGATCAGGCGTGCCCCGCGATCGTGACCATCCTGACCGAGCTTCACCACCAAAATTCTCGGCTGACGCCCATGCCGCACTGCAAAAGCCTTCACCCGCGCTATGAGCAAGAGCCATTCAGGATCCTTCGAAAGGGGGGTACCGTACACGCCTTTAACCGTTGGAATGTGGGCCTCATAGCGCCCAAAAACCTGCTCAAGTGCCCAAGAAACTTCACCCACCGTAGCACGAACCCGCATCGCTTGAACGCTCAGCTCAAGCAGATTCTGCGCTGAATTCCGGGCAGCTTCGGTCAGGGCTGCGAGGGCCGAGACCACATCCGCTGCATTTCGCTCGCGCTTGAGCTTTGAGAGGCGTTCAAGCTGCGCGGCACGTAACGCATGATTGTCGATAACGCGCACGGCGAGCGGCTCCTGCTCCGGGGCTCGGTAACAATTCACGCCGACCAAGAGTTCTTGGCCTTGATCAATTCTTGCCTGGCGTTCGGTCGCTGCACGCTCAATCATTTGCTTGGGAAGCCCGCGTTCCACCGCAGCTCGCATGCCGCCCACGGCCTCGATTTGCTCCATCACGGACTTCGCCCGCCCAAGCAAGGCCTCGGTGAGCGCTTCAACGTAGTAAGAACCGCCGAGCGGATCGACCGTGCGCGTGAGGCCGGCTTCATGCTGCAGAATGAGCTGCGTGTTGCGCGCGATCCGAGCCGCCGTGTCGGTAGGCAAACTCACCGCTTCATCGTAACCGTTGGTGTGCAGGCTTTGCGTCCCCCCGAGCACCGCGCCGAGAGCCTCGATGGTGGTGCGCACGATATTGTTGAGCGGATCCCCGGAGGCCAGGCTCACACCAGACGTCTGGCAGTGCGTTCTGAGGAGTAGTGAACGTGGCTCCTGAGGATTGAAGAGACGTTTGAGCTCGGTAGCCCACAGCTTGCGCGCGGCGCGCAGCTTCGCCACTTCCATGAACAGATCCATCCCCACTGCGAAAAAGAACGAGAGTTGCGGCGCAAAACTATCGACACTGAGGCCTTTGCTCAGCGCCACGCGCACATACTCGAGTCCGTCGGCCAGCGTGAAGGCGAGTTCCAGATCAGCCGGCGCACCAGCTTCATGCATGTGATAGCCAGAAATAGAGATCGAATTGAAGTTCGGCAACTCCAAGCTCACGTACTCGATAATATCGGCCACGATGCGCAGTGAAGGCTCGGGCGGATAGATGTACGTGTTTCGAACCATGAACTCTTTCAGAATATCGTTCTGAATCGTTCCGCGGAGACGCGCACTTGGCACACCGAACTCTTCGGCAGCCACGATGAAGGCCGCCAAGATTGGCAGTACCGCTCCATTCATGGTCATGGAGACGCTGATCTCACCGAGATCGATGCCAGCGAAGAGCACCAACATGTCCTCAACCGAATCGACCGCGACGCCCGCTTTGCCGACGTCGCCCAGCACGCGTGGGTGGTCGCTATCGTAACCACGGTGCGTCGGAAGATCGAAGGCCACGCTCAGGCCTCGCTGCCCGCCTTTCAATGCTTCTTTGTAGAAGGCGTTGGATTCTGCGGCGCTCGAAAACCCTGCATATTGGCGGATAGTCCATGCCTTTTCGGTGTACATCGTGGCATGTGGGCCACGCACATACGGGAAGACTCCCGGCAAAGCTTGGTCCGGCAAGAACCCGGCGCTGTCGTTCCGAGTGTAGAGCGGTTGAACCTCAATTCCTTCGCGGGTCAGCGTTCCGGAAGCTGGTTTCTTCCGCTCACTCATTTCCGGCCTGTGCGCACCAATTCGGTGAGCGCGCTGGAAGCCGCCTGTGCCAAGGCGTCTGCGCGCCGGGTCACGGCATAGGCGTGCTCAAAACGTGACAAGAGCAATACGAGTACCGCACGTTGCCCAACTTTGACGGGTACCACATACACTTCGGAGTTGGCGGCGCCCGGTAAAGCGGCACGGAGCGCTGCGTGGGCTTCAGTATCCGGCAGTGAACCGAAATAGGAGCCACGCTCGGCTGCCGCGCTCAGCACACTCATTTCCTGAGTTGAGATCGCCAACGACGTCGGGTCGATACTTGGGATACTGCACCGTTGAGCACGGTAGACGCCTCCTTTAGCGGCGAATACGACGACGTCGCAACCGAGCGGCACCGCGGCTCGAGAAAGTGCTTCGACCACTTCGGCTGGGGTGCGGGCCTTCCGAACGGCCTCCAGGGGTTCTGTTTGGATCGGTCGTCCCGGCGGTGAAGCTGGCAGTGCGGGCGGAGGCAACGAGCGTCGCACCAAGGGGAACGTGGGGTCGCTCTGGTGGCTGGCCGGCGGGATCCCTCGGGCTGTAATGGGTGGCTGAGAGCCCATCGCTTTCCTTGCAGAGTCCTCCGATCGAGGCATGCCGGGGGTGATGAAGTCAGTGACGACTTCAAGACTCGCGGGTTTCGATGTGGCAACCGCCGTACCAGCGATAGCTGCCAACGCGCGGGTGACGGCCCCGTAGGGTGCTCGCAAGACCCGCACACTACTCCCCAGATGGAACGCGAACTCATGCGCGATATGTGCGTCGTAGGGATCGACCGCCGCCACATCCACGGTCCCCAAGCGCAAGTCTCGACGCACGGGAACTGCTAACAATCGCTCGGGCATACCAGGCGGGAGCAATGCGAATAACTCGGGGACAATGCGAACCGTCGCGATGAGCGGGACTTCCGCGAGGTCCAGCTGCGCCACAACCTGCGCCACATAGGCACCCTGCTCAAGCGCTAGGAGCGCTTGCACTAAGCTCTCGCCGTTGGCGCTAGCTTGAATCAATGCAGCCTCGACCAAGGTTGACGGTACGGCGCGTCCACGGAGTAGGCGACGGGCCAACGAAAGGGTCACTGCAACATGCTAACTGGCGGCTCGCCAAGCTGTCTAACCGTGGGATTTACCAAGGTAAAAGCCGCGTGTCCGCGCGCTGCCGCGCTGAGTGGAAACTAGACCTGGGGCCGGGGTGGCACCCCGAGGAACCAGCGCGAGCTCGCTCAGCGGGTGAACTGGAAGACCACTTCAGTGTGACGCACTAGCCCAATTTCGTCACGGGCCACTCGCTCAACCTCGGTCGGGTCAGTCTTCACGCGCCGCACTTGTTCCCGAAGTTGGGCAACTTCCCGCTCCAATCCCGAGATTTGTTGGGCAGCGGTCAGCTTTTCTTGGCGCAGTTGCCGCAGCCGCGGGAGACCCGTGGGAGAAAGTATCATTGCCGGAACCGCAATCATCGCCGCCACCAACACGAACAATGGCAAAAATCTTTCCCTGAGCGGCCACTTGTTCACGCTCGGCGAGTAGCCAATCCGGGCAGCATGGGCCAACATTTTTGCTAAGCCGCGAAAGGCTCCGCGCGACAAGATTTCCTGGAAACCGCGTACAATCGAGTATGATGCCGCGCCCCGGCCGAGGCGCCAGGGGTTGAACCGCAAGCACCCTTCACACGGGACTAAAAAAAATGACCTATTCGACGCTTCAAGCGGAGCTTGAGCGACTTTTTGAGCTCGACGAAATGCTGAACCTAAGCCGCGACCTGATGGGTCTCGCGCCCGGCATCGTCGGTGGTGAAACCGCGACAGGCTCCTTCGCAGCAGCTCTCACTCGATACTGTGCAGACAGCGACGCGTTGGAAGCACTTTGCGATGCGATGCTCGCCACCAAACCAGGAGCCAGCCCAAAGCTTTTGGCTTTTGTCCAAGGTCGAGCGAATCTCGTCTCGGAGCCAGAGCTTGGGAGCTCACTGGGCGGATACGTCCTGAAGAAGAAGCTTGGGCACAGCAGCGCCGCCGACACGTATTTAGCCACCGAGGGAAGCTCAAGCTTCCGGGTGAAGGTGCTGCGCAGTTCCGCGACACGCGATCGCGCTGGCCTCAATCGCGTGCTCACACTCAATCGTTTGATCGCCTCCTTGCACGAACCCGGCCTGCCTCGCATCGTCGCGATTGAGAAGCTGGATGACCGATTCTGTATCGTGCAGCGGGCGGTGGAAGGTCTAACGCTCGCCGAAAGACTAGCAAAAGGGCCATTGAATCTTGGCGAAGCCCTAGCAGTGATTCGAGCGATCGCTTTTCCGCTGGCCTTATTGCACGAACGTCAGATCTGCCACGGCAATCTCAAACCTGAGAATATCCTATTGTTCGGGGATACGCCGACGCCAAGCGCGCTCCTGCTCGATGCCGGGCTAGATCGCCTGATCGGTTTTGGTCATTATGTTAACGGCACAGCGGAAGACCGCGGCTATTCGCACTCGCTCAACACCGCTGCGCCCGAGCAAATCCGTGGTATTGCCTCAGACATCCGAAGCGATGTGTATGCGCTCGGCGCCATCTTCTATCAAACCCTCGTGGGTGAACCCGTATTCAGCGGGCCCACCGCATTTGAAGCGCTGCTTGGCCATCTTGAGCAGGCGCCACCTGCGCCCAGCGCCAAAGCGAAGGCGATCTCGGTGGCGAGCCAGTTGGATCAGGTCATTTTGCGCCTGTTGTCGAAGCGGCCAGAAGATAGGCCGCGGTCTGCGAATGAGGTACTGGCTACCCTCGACGAACTGGACCGGGCCCGCTCACGGCGAAGCATCATCACCGAAGAGCAACTGGCTGAACGGATCGAAGCTCTGATCGCAGTTCCTGAGAGTCGCGATGCCGCCCTGGCGCTGGAATCGACACTCGATGACGGCGCGGACGCGGCTCGCATCGCTGAAGCTTTCGCGAAAGCCGCTGAAGGCTTGCTCAGCTCCGAGGATAAGGAGCCGCGCGAGGCCGCAAAGAGCCTTTTATACAGAGCGGCTCGGCTCTTTGAGCACGCTGCGAAGGAGCCCGCTCGTGCGGAGGCTGCCTATCAGAAAATTCTATCTCTCGATCCTCACGACGATGGCGCACAGACCGCGCTCTCTGAGCTTCAACGTAAGTTGGGAAAGTACGACGAAGTGCTGGAGAGCCTCCTCGGGCGCGTCGAAAACGCCGACAGTCCGAACGCGCGCGCGCGCCTACTGTCCGAAATGGCGCAGATCTATCGGGACGAGTTGCACGACGTGGAGCAGGCGATTTTCGCCTACACTCAAGCATTTTGTGAAGCACCGAGCGAAGCACGCTATGCGGATCACATCGAAGAGCTCGCAGGCGATGATGCACGTCTATACAACGAAAGCTTATCCGCCATCGCGACGGCAGTCGCAGAACCGAGCGTTGACGCTGACGCTCGGGGGCTCCTCCTCAGCCGCGCCGGCTTCTGGTACCTCGACAAGGTCAAAGCTGATGACCACGCGTTGGGCTGCTTTCAGAACGCAGTAGCTATCAATCCGGCGAGCCTGAAGGCGCTTTCGGGGATGGCTCGTATCTATCGACGCGCGAAGCAATGGCCTGAGCTCACACTCGTGCTCTCGCGTTCCGCCGATGCTGCCTCCACACCTTCGGAACGGCGAAATCTCAAGGCCGAGTGCGCTCAGGTGCACGAAGTCCAGCTGAACGACACAGCGCTCGCGCGCACGCTCTATGAGGAAGTCGTGAGCGAGGATCCCGCGCATGCCGTGGCCTCGTCGGCACTCATCCGTCTCACCGAGGGCTCCAAGGATTACAGGCGCCTCGCAGAGCTCTTAACTGAACAGGCCCGGAGTCAACCGACCGAGGCCAAGCTTCGCACACTCTTACGTCTGGGCGAGGTCTATGAAGCTCAGCTAAGTTCTGACGAACTCGCTATCGAGCGCTTTCGTGAAGTGCTGCAACTCGAAGCTGGCAGCGGTGACGCCCTGCGTGGGCTCGATCGGATTTTCAGCCGCGCAGGCCGCTACCACGAGCTGCTAGAAAACCTGAAAACTCAACTTTCGAACGCCGCGACCCCGCGACAAAAGATCAACCTCCTCGAACGTCTGGCCGCCATCTACGACGAAGAGTTCCTCAACCACGTCGAGGCCGCCAATATTTGGGAGCAGGTACTCACCATCGACGAAACGCATGAGGAGGCTTTTGTCGCACTCGGGCGTCACTACCGCGTGCTTGAGCGTTGGGAGGATGTCGCGGAGATTTATGAACGCCAGATCGGCCTCACCTCAAGTTCCGGGCGCCGCATTGAGCAGCTGCTTGCCCTCGGAAGAATGCTGAATGAGGAACTCCACAGCGGAGTGCGAGCTAGCGAGGCCTACGAACGGGTCCTGGCGCTCGATCCGACCAACCAGACAGCACTTGAAGCACTGGCCCGCCTACGCGAAACCTCGGGTGACGCCGACGCCGCCCTACAAGCTGTGCTGGCGCTCGCTGATAAGGCAACCGAGCCGAAAGCGCGGGCTGAGCAGTTGCTACGTGCTGCCAAGCTCATGGAAACACGCCATGAATTGGACGCCCACATCCTCTATCTCGAACAAGCACTCGAAGCTGCCAGCGATTTTACTCCCGCCTCCGACTTGCTCGCGAGTGCTTACTTGAAGCGTGGCGACATCCACGCGGTGTTGACGCTGCTCAACCGGCAAATCGACCACCGAGCGCTTGACCAAGACAAGGGCGAGATTTGCGGGGAAATGGCTTGGCTCAGCTACTTTCACCTCAAGAACATGGCCGAAGCAGAACGGCTCGCACACAAGGCCATCGGATTTCAGAAAGACAACATCCGGGGTCAGGCTGTGCTTGGCCATTTGGCGTTCGATGCAGAGCGCTTTCTCGAAGCCACTAATTTCTACCGCCCCATCGCCAGCCGCGCTGATCGGCTACCCAGAAGCGAAGCCGTGACCATCCTCACGCGCTATGTGAACGCGCTCGGTCGGACTAACGCGAGCGAAGAGGCCGCTCCGATTATCGATAATTTGCGACGCATGGCACCGGACGACAGCACGGTTCTGAACCAAATTGCCCAGATTGCCGCTGAGCACGGCAGCGCCAAGAAAGCCGTTGAGCTTTACCAGGACCTGCTCGAACGTTTTCAATCGGAGCTGGACGAAGAGGCCTTGGGCAAAGCTTATCTCTTCTATGGTCTTTCGCTGGGGCGCGAGGGGCGGGCACAGGAGGCTGTCGCGTCCTTCGCCAAAGCCGCTGATCTCGATTTCGCAAACGTGAAGGTGCTGGATGCTTGGGGGCAATCGTTGGAACAGCTCGAAGATTGGGAAGAAGCGATCCGGATCCGAAGCAGGCAACTAGATCTTCTCTCCGGAGACGCACGCACAGATCTGCTCACTCACATCGGTGACATTGCTGCGAAAAACCTTGGGGATCGTCCCCGTGCCACGGGCCTTTTGGTGGCAGCGCTTGAGGAACGTCCGGATGATCGGCGGCTTCTCACCAAGCTCATGCAGCTTTACAGCGAAGAGAAAGATTGGAGCAAGCTGGTGGATGTCGTGATCCGACTCGCCAGCTTCGTGGACGACGCCAAGCAAAAGGCCAAGTACCTGCAGACGGCAGCCATCGTACTACACAAAGAACTCGGTGATTCAGAACGAGCCTTGGAGTTTTATGAACAGGTCGTTGCCCTGGATCCGGAGCTGCATCGCTCCGAGCAAGAGGCTTTGGCCATATGCCGAGCAAAGGCTGATTTTCCCAAAATCGAGCGCCTCCTCCGGCGCCGACTCAAGACACAATCCGACGACCACGCCGCGATGTTGGCCACACTGCTTGAACTCGGAGAGCTCTACCAGCAGAGCCTGAAAGATGTTTCGAAGGCGATTGACGCCTACGAGGCCGCCCGAACACTGGCCCCCGACAACCGCGACCTCTTGCTCACCTTGAGCGATCTGTACGCGACCGATCTCGACAAGTATTTTCAGAAAGCTCGCGAGTGCCACGCTCAAATCCTGGTGGATGAGCCGCTGCGCCAGGAGTCCTACAAGGCACTCTGCCGGCTCTACACACGCGCCAAGCATCCTGATGCGACGTGGTGTCTGTGCCAGGCACTCACCGTCCTCAACTTCGCGGACGCTGACGAAGAACGCTTCTTCGCGCGCATGAAAGGCGAAAGTGCGATCGCTGCCCAGCGAGCGCTCGGCGACCCGGATTGGCTCGATTTGATGCACCCCAAAGCCGATCCTTTGCTCACGGCCCTGTTCGCGCTGATCGAACCGGCGATTGTTGCCCGGCGTGGCAGTGAATTCGGCAGCCTCGGCTACGATGCAACCCACGTTCTCGATCTGGCCACTCACCCCGCGAGCCTCAGCCAAAATCTGCTGTACGCCGCCAGCGTGCTCGGAATGGCACCCCCGCCCACTTTCGAAAATCCAGAAGAGCCTGGGGGCATGCTCTTCCTGCATGCGCGCCAACCCGCGATTGTGCTGGGCTCAGCAGCGCTTGCCGCCGAATTGCCCGCACAGCCTGCCGCGTTCATTTCGGCGCGCCATCTCTGCTTCTTCCGGCCTGGGCTGTACGTGCGTCAGCTGGTGCCCACCGGTACTGGACTCAAAGCCTGGCTCTTTGCCGCCATTCGCCTGATCGCGCCGAAATTCCCGGTCGCGGCTGATCTGGAAGGTGCTGTGAATGAGGCGCAAACGGCGCTCGATACGGGATTGCGGGGCCCAGCTCGCGATCAGCTAACGCGGGTGGTGAATAAGCTCCTCCAATCCGGTGGCTCACTCGATCTCAAGAATTGGGTGGCTGGCGTGGATCTCACCGCAGATCGTATTGGCTTCCTGCTCGCGGACGATCTCCAATCTTGTACTGAGATCATACGCGCCTCGGATGAATCCGTGAGCAGTGTGACGGCCACGGATCGCTACCGGGAACTCATGATGTTTGCGGTGAGCGATCTCTATCTGAAGACGCGGTTTGATCTCGGTGTGGCCTTAGAGCCTTGAAGCGACGCTCGGCGTCCGCTGGACGCCGCTACGCCGGAAAGATCCCACAGCCGCACGCTTCCGTCATCACTCGCCGATGCCAGCAGCGAACGTCCTGGTGCGAAGCGCACGGCTCGAATCGGCCCTTGATGATCCAAGAGCGAGGCCAGGAGCTGTCCGGATTCGGCATCCCAAAGGAAGACCACGTTGCCCTCACCACCGGACGCGACAAACCGTCCGTCGGGCGAAAATGCGGCTGCAAACACCCGCCCTGGCTGGGGAGCGAACGCCATCAGCTGGTGGGTGGTTTTTGCGTTCCAAATCAGGATGCGCCCATCGGCACCAGCGCTCAGAAATCTGGAATTGTCTTCCGTCACGTCGAGCGCGAGCGTCCAATCAGAATGAGCCGGAAATGGGGGCATCAGGCGCTGCGTGGCGGGATGAACATATTGGAGCTGCCCATCCAAACGGCCCAAAAGAAAACTCTGCTGCGGTTCGCTCCAGACCACGGCTGAGAGCCCACAGGGAAGCGTCTCCGAAAACACGAGGATGCCGGAACTTGCCTCGAATATCGAAACCGATCCGTTCTTCCCCACCGTCGCCAAATACCGCCCGGCCGACGAAAAAGCACTGCCCCGAGTTCCGCCCGGGTGCCCAGCAAAAACGCGAAGAGGCAACTTGGTGTCCAAATCCCAGAGCGTGGTATCGCCGCCCGTACCACCAGCGGCCAACCAACGACGCTTCGGCTCCAACGAGAGTGTTCTCACCTCTGCAAGATCCACGGGCAAGTGTGTGGCGCAGCGATCCTCTCGCAAATCAAAGGCGCACACGCCCGTTTCACGGAGACCACCGGCTAGCACTTGTCCCGTTCGATCAAAGCGCAGACTGAGCATATTAGACCGCTGAACGAGACGGGTCGGGAGGAGCGCGGGGCGCCGACGCCAGCTGCTAAAAGTGTGTTCCGTCATGCTGACGATCCGTGTGCTATCCGCGGCAAATTGTAGCGCGCGCACCGGACCTGTATCAGGCGGCAAGCTCAGGCCAAAGCTGGGCTCTCGGAGATCCACGACCCGAACACTCCTGTCGTCGCTTCCCAACGCAAAAAATCTGCCATCATTCGACCAATCGAGAGCACTCACCGCGCCGTCGCTCGGAATACCGCGCGAGGCCTCTTCGAGCGTTTTCACGCTCCACAGCTTGGCGCTGCGATCGCTACTCCCAGTCGCTAAAAAACGCCCATCGGGTGAAAAGCTCAACGCGACAATGCTCCCGGAGTGCGGCATGAACTCACGCTTGCGCCCCGTATCAAGTGAGAGCAGTAGTAGATCTCCCCGTTTCCCTCCGACCGCAAGCGTTCTCGCGTCTGGAGAGAATCCAAGTGCGGAAGCTTCAGGCTGACCTTCGGCCTTAGAGCTGTAGCTCCCTCGTTCTAGGTCCAAAACTAAAATCCGCCCGGTGCTTGTCGCGAGAGCGACCGAGCGCGCGTCAGGCGCCAATGCCGATCGTAGCGGCGCACCCAGCTCTGCCGCGATTGGAGGAAAACTCCGCACTTTCCCGTCGCTGATTTCCTGTACGAGACCTCCGCGGGAAATAAGAATGACACCAGATCCCGGCAGCGCGTGTACCAAGAATGGATCACCCAGGCCTACGTTACTTTTCCATTCCAAAACTCCGGTGAAAGTATTCCAAACTTCAATCTGCGGCGGCGCGAGGCAGGCGACACGCAACGCTTGGCTATCCATTGAGACCTGAGTGCAAGCCTGGGAAAATTTTCCCTGAACTTCCAGTTTGGGACTTGGCAGATTGGCTCCAGCAATCATGATTCCGCGTGCTTGGGGCTCTTCTTCAATGGCAAGCGCTTCCTCGGCGAGTTTCCGCGCCGATACGCTATCGCCCCGACGCGCGGAAGCCGTCGCTTTCTCCACCAGCAGCGAAGCCAAGTTCAGTTGCGCCAGATGCGCACTGTGCGCTGCGTCTTTCGCGCTTTGCTGAGCGGTCTGTTGAGCCAAGACTGCCGTATCACGCGCTCGAACGAGCTTGATTTGATAGACGACGCCAAACGTGACAAGCGAGATAGCCGCCGCAGCGGCCACGCCGAAAGCTGCACGGTGTTTGCGCACTGAACGTGCCACACTCTCCCCAATAGAGTAGCTGTGGGCCCCTACCCGAGCGCCCGAGAGATAGGATTCAATATCGCGCAGTAGCTCCGCCGCGGACGCATAGCGTTGGTCCAAATCACGACACAGAGCTCTACGGGTGATCGCATCAAGCTCAGCTGGAACGTCGGGAATTGTTTCCTGGAGCTTGGGCAGCGAGCCGCTCAGCACACGCGCAATGATCTGCTTCGGATTGGCGCCGTCAAAGGGCGGATTTCCGGAAATGATCGTAAAGAGCACCGCACCCAGCGACCAAACGTCGGTTCGCTCATCCAATTCATCCACCTGCCCAAGCGCCTGTTCCGGGCTCATGAAGGCCGGTGTTCCAAATATCGTTCCTACCAGCGTGCGCAGCGCTCCACCCCCTCGGATCGGATCCAGAGCGCGCTCGGGTGGCGACAGGGAGAGTGCTCGCCCACTGAGGCTTGGGCGCTCAAAAGGTATTGAGCCAGGTCCGGACAATGTCTCGGCGTCCGTCACCTTCGCCAGGCCCCAATCGAGCACTATCGTTTCGCCAAATTGCCCGATCATGATGTTATCCGGCTTGATGTCGCGGTGAATCACGCCACGACTGTGAGCGTAGGCGACAGCCTGGCACGCTCCACGAAAGTGATTCATGAGATTAAGGCGCGCTCCCAAGCTCGAACACTCTTCGATTGCAACTGCCAGTGTCCGACCTTGGATCACTGGCATCGTGTAATAGATGGTGCCGTCTGGGCGTTTTCCGAGCTCGTGAACACCAATGATATTCGGGTGCTCGAGCTGGCCGGTGATCCGCGCCTCACGGACGAATCGCAGCTCCGTTTGTTGGCGCCACTCCGCCTGATCTTTGCCGTTGGACCCTAGGAGGAGTTCCTTCACCGCGACGCTACGATTCAAATGACGATCGCTAGCAATGTAAACGCGACCGATCCCGCCTCGCCCCACTTCGAACGAGGCCGCATAGCGATGCGGCTGCTCCGGCGTGAGCGAATCAGGACCCGAAGAACCTAGGTCATCCTGGAAGCGAATTTCAGGAGTCTGAAGAAGCGGTAACTCAAGCAGATCGTTCTGAACTTGGAGAGCCGCACCGTCGCTCAGACGGACTGTCGCGTGCCCGTGAGGTGTCGCGCCCGGAGCGTCGGATCGAGGCTCGCCTCCCAATCGACGCAGTAGCTCCTCATCCGCTCTGGATCCCACCCACTATTCACGTCACGTCCAGGAATTTCCCTTAGCTACCCTGCAAAAAGAGGCACATTTAGGGCTTCGCAGGCACGCTCGAAGCACGACCACGCCCAGCCATCGCATTGGCGTCAGGCTGAGTGGTGGGCTTATTCATGAGGCCCAGTAGCCGAAAGCCATAGCCTCCAGTGCGCGGATTCTTCGCGCGCCGACTCTGCGGATCCAAATCAAAGACACCTGGAACATTTGACTTCGGATCGCCGAACAAGCCTCGTGTCATGTCGTTCTTCGATTTATAGCTATCGGCGAACTTGAACTCGAGCTGAATGTTGACGGTGCTCTGGCCGAAGGGTTCGCGCAAATCAATGGTGCCCTGAGCATCAAGGTCAAGCTCACCTCCGGCGATGCTGAACTTCTTGAACGTGAGCTTGCCCTTCTTAACCTCGGCCTCAATTTCGAGATCACCCGCCATTAAAGTCGGCAGCGCGATCGTGTTGCGGATCTTCGCCTTGCCATCTCCAACCACGATACCAGCGGCTGTCAGTCGCAGCGAGCCCTCGGCTTTGGCGAGATCGTGCTCTGGCGCGACCAACTCCACCCGACCATTGACCTGGCCCTTGAGCGGCAATTCGATGATATCCGTAAGAAACGGCAGCTTCCCAAGATCGACATCATCTAGATTCAGCATCACAACACGCTCACCTGAAGAATCCTCCAGGTTGCCACTCAGGTCCCCACCGAAGGCCTCTGCACCAAACTTGACGGACTTGGTCCCAAACAGCGCCGAAAGCACTCCGAACGTGGCGTGTACGTGATCTACTGTCGTGGTATCGGGCACCCCAGGCTTCCCCTCCGGTGTCAGCTTCGGCGTCAGAGAGATCAGACGCAGCCCGTCGGCTTCCACGCCAAAGGAGAAAAGCCCGTAGGAGCTCATCTCATCGACTTCGAGACGCATCGGCTTGGGGCCCGTTTGCGCCTTGCTAAATTCGCTCACCAACGTGCGTTTCAGCCTCTCGTATGGAAAGAGCACCCTGAAGAAGAAGGTGAGGCAAAATAGGTAAAATAGCGGATAACCAAGCCAGCGCAGGATCCGTTTTTGACGCGTTGAAAGGTTCGAAAGACGCTCAAGCCACTTCGTCATGCCATGCTCCTATTCTACTGTGCCTCGGTGTCGGCTCCGGTACTCCGGCTCGGCTTCTTGGCGACCAGTGTGCGCTCGAAGGCGCTCACCGTCATCTGCATGTCGTAAGAATCCTCATCGGCCCCTCGCTTGTTGATGATCAGGCGGGAAATGGACACGGGGTGCGGGGAGAGGGCGATGCTCTCCATGAACTTAACCGAATTGTACATGCTCACCTTTCGAAGCGTGATGTTGGTGAGATGCTCTTCGTATTTCTTGCCGTGAGCCTTCACGTCCGCATCTTGGATCTCGGGGATATCAAGCTCGCTGCCCTTGGCAAGCCCAGCAAGAAAGCTCGCGAGGGGCGGGGCGGGGCGGGAATAACGGTCCAGAATTGACTTACGGGCTGCCGTCACTTCCGCAATCTTGGCACGGCTAGTCTGGATCTCCCCAACCGCATCCCGCAATTGCTCAACGGCTTCACGCTTATTGGCGACTTGTGCCCAGACGAGGCCGGGAAGAAGCACCAGCACGCCCACCGCCAGAAAAGCACCCAATGCAAGGAGGAGCTGCCGTTCGCGTGGCTCCAGTTGGTCAAACTTATCGTTGAGGCTCATGGTCTCTCCGCGCCCGCCGGCTCTTTGGTATCTGTGTCCGACTTCTCAGCATCATTGGGTGCCTTTTTTGCTTTCTTCTTTGGGATTTCCTCGGGGCACTTCACATCAAACTCCAACACATACTTTTTACGGTCGCTGTTTACCGCCTGCGTGATCTTCACGACATTGGCGTCTTTGATGCAGCGGTGTTCTTTCAGACCCGCCAAGATACGCTGGGCTTCGTCCGCCGTGCCGAGAATGCCGTTCAGCCGAACGTGCCCGCGCTGCAGCTCGAAGGACTCAATATCGTGCGTGATGCTGCTCGGGACAGCCTTAGAGATCTCAATTAGCACATCGTAGGCATCCAGCATGGGCAGCGGATCCAACTCCTCTTGTTCCCGAGCCTTTGCCAGGAGCCCCATGGCATCGTCGACATCTTCGGCCTCTCGCCCCAGCACCTCGGTGGAGACTTTCGCGAGAGTATCTAGCAACTTGGTCTTCTCAAGCGAGAGTGCATACAGATTGGCTGCCATCGAAAACAGGAAGCTGATAGCAATGGCGATCCCAAAGCCGATCAACAGCGGGATCTTCTCCTTCAGAAATCCGTAGCCTCGCTGAAATGAAAGTGCTCCGCGCCGCAGATCAAAATCACGAGGGCGCCCTAAAAGCCCGAGCGCCGCTCCGATCGCCTTGGCAAAACGTGGCACCGAATCACTCACCTCGGGGGTCAAATTCTGAAAAGATAACGGTGGCAGCAGCGCCACGGGCGTCCCCAGCGTTCCTGATAAATACTCTGCTGCAAGCGGTGTCGCCGCTCCGCTCCCGCTCAGATAAACCTGCTCAACACGCGCGCCAGCCTGACCAGCCCAAGCCAGGAAGGTCTGACGCAACTCAGCGGACAATTGGCCCGCTGTTTCGGGCAAGCCACTCACGCCGCGTGAAAGGGTGCGGAGCGAACGCACCTCACCGTCAGCAACAATCACCACTTCGCTCTGCAACAGGCCCAAATCTACGAGCGCATACGGGCCCGGCTGCTTCAGGACATCCGCCATTCCGATCAGGTTCGCTAGGCTCGCAGCTCCGCAACCGATCCGTTCGGGCTCGCGCCCTAGGCCCAGGGCTAAGAGGTCAATGAAGCGACGCACTTGCTCCGTGCGCGCACAAACCGTGAGCACCGCGACGCCCTCCGAAGCGTCCGATTTCAACACGTGGTAATCATACACGAGCTCATCGATATCGATCGGAACCATCGATTCGATCTCATAGGGCAACACTTCTGTGAGCTGCTTCAGCGCTGTCTTCGGTAAATTGAGCCGATGCACCAACACTTCGGTGCCGCTCATCGCGGCCGCAACCGCCTCGCCATGCTGCAACATTGGCACGGCGATTAGCTTCAGCGCCTCCTCCAATGAACCCGCTACATCGATCGAGATTTCCTGCATCTGTTCGACCGCCACGCGACGTGCGTTGACTTGCAAGAGCACGGCCCGCACAAGCGATCCTTCGATATCTACGCCAACTACTCTAGCCATTAGTCCACCTTGTAATAGATCACAGTGCCCGCAGGATTGGGCCGAAAAAGGTTGGTCAGCGCGTCCGGGCTCGCCCCCTCGGGGAGCTGAACACTCGGTACGGGCGGTGCGCCCGTAGTGCTGGAGGTCGAAGGGGAGCTCCCGGGTGTATTCGATTGAAGGGTGGCAGCGCCGGGCAGTGGTGCCTTCCTGAAATCGACGACTGCTTGTATACGGCGCCGGGTTTCGCGTTTGCCTGTCTCGAGTATGCCAGTGGCGTAGATACTGAAAACCTTGCTCGTTGTGGTCACCAGCTTCTCGATCTCACCCTTGAACTTTACTGTGGGCAAGCCGAGCGTATCTTTCAGTTTGGCGAAGATCGAACTCTTACTCTGCCCTTCCATCGTGCGCCGGAAATCGGATGGCGACGCGAAAAGTGGTGCCCCGCCGCTCACCGCGCGCACCATACCAATCAGGCTGAGGAAGCTAGCTGCCTGCACAGGATCGGTGCAAACAGCCTGATCTTCCTCTGCATTCGAACAAATGAGCGCCAAAATTACCTGAGCATTGGCGGAATTCACGTTGATGCGCTCGTCCGTCCAGACCGTGAACACTCGCTTCTGCGGATCATCCGGATCGGGTTCGACAAACTTAGACCAAAAAGCATCGCCGATGCCGCGCACCATTCGCAGCTCTTCGAGCGTATCAAAAGCTGCGTTCTTGCGCTGATACGGGCGTTTCAGTTGACTGTAATAGTCGAGCTCAGGACCACCCGCTTGCGCAGTGGTAGTTGTGGGATCACAGGGGTGTGCGTCTTGATTCGGATCGGTAAAATCAATGATCTCCCCGCAGACGCTCCGACGGTCTGAGAAGTTGCCGTCGAGATCCCGGTTGCCAAACAGCAAATCAAATTGTTCGCCGGCCATCACACTCGTCAGCTGGGAGACCAGCCATTCCTGCTGAAATATGCCGCCGCCTGCCGGCATATTCACATTGATTTTGGATTCCTCTTCCACCACCTGAACTTCAAAACGCGCACCCTGCAAGCCCAGCTTGTGCTCCGTAGGGTCTCCGAAAACAACGCCGGCAAAGGCCGCAAAACTCTCGCGACCGATATCATCGTTGAAGGCGCCCAAGACCTGATCGGCGAAATTCCATACCGGGATCTGCGGAGCCGGCTGCTGCAACATCGCGAAGACTGGCGCTAGAGACTCACGAATACTGGGCTCGCTCGCGATCAGCAGCCGTGTGAGGTTGATGCCACTTCGGGCGGCATACTCGACCTTCAAAGCGTCGCGCTTGGTCAGCGCACTGCCGAGGTCGGTTGAAACTTCCGTCTGAAACTCCGTGAGCATCAGAGTCAGCATGGTCAAGGAAGCCAATACCAGAATGAGCGCCACGCCACGCCGCCGCAGCCGACCGCGCCGCGACTCCAGATACTCTGCAAAGAAACGTCGGAGCCGCCGCACGTTACGTACCACCGTTAAAATCCGCGGTAAACTTGAGCGGCTGCGGAATCATCAACTGAAACTTGGTGATGAAACGCAGATCCTCCCGAGCACCGCCCGATTCCTTCTTCTGGCCATCGTGTAACACCAAGAGCACCCGCACCTGATGGGGCAAACGGAAGCCCACGCCGATTGCCTGGCGCGTGTCCCATTCTTCGGTCCAAAGCCCCGTGAGCGGGTCGAGATACTGCAAATCCAAAAGACCCACGTCGGTGGCGAGCACCTCCACCCGCCCACCGTGCTCGGGATCTGTATCAACCATCGGATCGACGCGGCGCACCAGATCGATGGCATCGCTATTGGGATCCTTAGAGCCGAAATAGGAAATCTCGGCCTGATCGGATTCATGCACGTCCGTGTCCAGACGGCGATACGCCAGCGTGGCAAAGTCCAGGCGGTCGATCGGCGTCCCCGACTTAGAGATGAACGCGGTGATGCGCGAGGGGGCGATATTATTCACCGGGACATTCGACGACAAAAAAGCACTCTGCAGATCGCGCACAATAATCGACATCGCGACCCGCCCCTCTCGGTAGCGGTCCGTCACCCGTAGCACGCCATCGCGGCTGCTTTTCATACCCGCAAAGGCTGAGTACACCAACGTAGTGATCATGGTGAGCACGGCGATCGCGATCATCAACTCAACCAAAGTGAAGCCACGTTTGCTCCGAAAACTGCTCATCAACGCACCAACCCCGGCTGCGATCCCGGAGCGTTCGACCCCGGCTGCCCCTCGATTTCACCCTCAAAACCACCTTTTTGTGGGTCCGTGAAGTATTGGCTGACAGAGAGCTCGCGATCCAGCCGACCTTCCTTCCACTTCACGGTCACGGTGATCTTTCGGATACTCGCCTCAAGCTGAGGCTTAAGGCTCGGGTACACAAACCCAAACAGCATCTGTGCCATGCCCTGCATCCCGCCGGTGGATTCACCCACTTGCGACGTGAGCGATTCAAGGCTTGGTTTCTCTCCGAGCGATGCCCCCTGTGAGCGTTGAATATCCGCGAGCACTCCGAGAGGGCCAAGCTCCTGAGATGACGAGCTGCCAGAGGCACTGGGCGCCGCACCGGGATCCCCGTTGACACTGTCGGTTGAGGAAAGCTCTGGGAGCTTCACGCGATCAACCGTCCACTCGCAGCTGTAAGTGCTTTGCTCTTCGTCTTCGCAACACGAGCCATCGTAGGATTCATCGCTGATCGGAAAGCCCATCTGCACCAAGTGCAGCTCTTCCTCGGTCATCTTGCAGCGCGCCAAATCCGTCGCGATGCTCATATGCTCCGCACGCTGAGCACTCGAAAAAGCGCCGGTTTGTGCGCCTAAGATCCCGGTGAGCCCCAAGCCGAGAATGGCCACGGCGACCAAAACTTCCAGCAAGGTGAAGCCAAGGTTCTTCACTCTTCCTGCCTTTCGCTGAATTGCCCCTCGGCATTCGACTCCGGCAAGTCCAGAAAACCCGTCTCAATTTTTGCGCGCCCCGTGAGGGCACTCAGCATCACCGTCAACCCTGAATCGGTGCGATCGCGTTGCAGTTGGATACTCGCGCGTTCCGTCTCGCCACCTGGCCAAAAATAGATGGCAACACGTCCGCGTGTGCGCGGCTCCGGGTCACGGGCAACCTGCACCTGACGAAACAAGACACCCTTGCCCAGGAACTTGCCGCTCCCTTGCTGTTCATCCCCGAGATCTCCGGCGAACTTAGGAGAGGGCGTAAACCGCGCCGGGGGCGCCACCGACTCTTCCCCTGTGGTGGCGCGTGCCGCTTCCTCACGAGCAGCGCCTTCAAGCTGAGTAGCTAGATCTTCACCCGAGAAATCTTCTTTGCCGCGAATCCGGGTGACTTGGCGTGAGGCAGATTCCTGCAAATCTACCCGCGCATTATCAAGATCGAGCACCAAGCGCACCGGCCGCCCAATGGCACTCGCTCGCGACTGGGCCAAACGTGTAGCGCCAATGAGCAATATTGCCGATGTGCGCAGACGACTTGACCCCATCATTCCGGACCCGAACATCACCGAACCCGTTAACAGTGCAATCAACGCCACCACGATCAATAGCTCGACCAGGGTGACCCCCCGTTCCGAGCTTCTCGATCGCAGTGCAGATGCCATGTTTCACCCGGGCCGCGCTTCCTACTTCTCCGCGGGCTCCTCAGTCGTTGTGGCCTTCGGCACCGTGATGTCATCCAGTGACCCGCTCTTCTTGTCGGGCCCGGCGCACGTCACCGTGATCTCGTCGTTTTCACAACTGATTTTGTAGCTGTTTCCCCAGGGATCCAAGGTATTCGCGCCTTTGTCTAACAGCTTCTCAGAAACCAGCTGACTGACCGTTGGACACTCCGAATTGGAGGTCTGAAAAGAGGCCACCGCCTGCCGGATCACTTGAGCGCCTGTAATCGCAGTCTTCACCTGTGCTTTTTTGAACTGCGGAAGCGCCACCAGCGCCACACCGCTCGCCACCATCGCCAGAATAGCGACCACGATGATCACCTCCACCAAGGTAACGCCGCGCTGTGCGACACTCAGCTTCCACCGAACTGACACCACTGCAATCGCTCTTGAATTATCTTTCATGATTTCCTCACTTGATTCGATCCAATCCCTCAGGCTCACCATCAGGCCCGTCACTCATCAGCTCATACGCCTGCTCGTCCCTGCCAGGACACACGAACCTGAACGAGCGACCCCAAGCATCCTTCGGCGCACTCTCGAGGTTCGTATATTCCAAAGTCGCCACCAGCGAGGGCGGGCATGCACCGCCGTGATCCGCGATGTACGACTCCACCGCTTGACGTAACGTATAAAGCCCCGCGCGCGTCTGCCGCAGGCCAGAATCGCGCCGCTCACGCGATGCAATCAGCCACACCAATCCGATACAAAGACCTAAAAATAGCACGGGGCGCACCCGCCCAGCACCAAACCAACGCCTGAGGCCACCGCGCCCTTCCCAAGGAAAAAAGATCCTTCGTTCAGAGCTCCGGGAACGCCTGGCCATCATTGCACCAGCTCATTCATTTGGATGAGCGGCATCAAGATAGCCATCGCGATGAAGCCCACGATGCCACCCATCACCATGATCATGAGAGGCTCAAGCAAGCTCGTTAATGTGGTAACGCGCGTTTCAACGTCGGCTTCGTAGGCGCGGCTCACATTCTCCAACATCTGTTCGAGCTGCCCACTGCGTTCGCCCACGGCAATCATATGCACCACCATGGGCGGAAACCATTTGCTGCGCCTGAGCGGCTCCGCGATGCTCTGCCCCTCGCGGATCGAGGCGGTCGCTTCCTCAATGACACCCTCCAGCCGTGTATTGCCCAAAACGTTGCGGCCAATCTCCATCGCCTTCAGCAACGGCACCCCGCTCTGCAGCAACGTCGCCAGCGTGCGTGAAAAC
>Ga0163154_10002384_pt1 | contig 27553 bp, 27 predicted proteins | sample OliLakLV19MP9P1_FD_148649 | JGI IMG/M metagenome (GOLD analysis project Ga0163154, IMG submission 148649) | Freshwater microbial mat bacterial communities from Lake Vanda, McMurdo Dry Valleys, Antarctica - Oligotrophic Lake LV.19.MP9.P1 | ecosystem: Environmental > Aquatic > Freshwater > Lake >... | reverse complement strand
TGCTTGATCAGTTAGAAAAAATTTCTCAAAAAACGTACAAAGGAAATGAGAAAAATTTCCGAGTTATCGCAGATCATTTACGCGCAGCAGTAATGTTAATTGGTGATGGTGTTTATCCAGCAAATAAAGAACAAGGATATTTCGTTAGACGCTTAATTCGTCGATCAGTTAGATTTGGAAGATTGTTAGGAATTAATCGTTTATTCTTAGCAGAACTAGTACCTTCAATTACAGATGTCTACAGTGGCATTTATCCGGAAGTTTCCGAGTCTGAAAATGTCAGTAAAATTCAGCAAGCAATTGAGATAGAAGAAAAGAAGTTTCATACTGCAATTGATAAAGGTTTGCGCGAATTAGAAAAATTATCAGAAATAACCGCTAAAACAGCTTTCTGGCTCTATGAAACCTATGGTTTTCCGTTTGAATTAACTCAAGAATTAGCGGCTGAAAAAGGTGTTAACCTCGAAAAAGACGATTTTGAAGCCGAAAAGAAATTACATTCAGATCAATCTAGAACCGCTTCAGCAGGCAAGTTTAAAGGCGGATTAGCAGAACAGAGTGAAACAACCACTAAATATCATACCGCTACCCACCTACTTCAAGCTGCATTACGAAAAATATTAGGTGCACATGTGCAGCAAAATGGCTCAAACATTACTGGTGAAAGACTGAGATTTGACTTTGCTCATCACCAAGCTGTCTCACTGGCTGAATTGAAGCAAATTGAACAGCAAGTAAATAAGTGGATTCAGCAAGATTTACCAGTAACAAGTCAACAATTACCAAAAGAACAAGCTTTGGCTGAAGGTGCAATTGCTTTTTTTGGTGAGAAGTATCCTGAGACCGTCACTGTATACACAATTGGCAAAGACGTTAATTCAGATTGGATATCTAAAGAACTCTGCGGCGGACCTCATGTTGAGCGTACCAGCCTCATCGGTCAGATCAAGATAGACAAAGAAAAAGCAGCGTCTGCCGGCGTCCGCCGCATCTATATGAGCGTTGCCTAATTAGCTAACAAATAAAACCGATCTCTTTACTTGACCCCCCCTTCTTATGTATAGTAGTAGCGTATGGGACAAGATAAATCTAACACTGACAAGTCATTATTAGTAATAGTAATGATTGATTCTACTATTCAAGCCGCTTTAATTAAAGTTGGTCCCGAGAGTGAAGTTGTCTCTCAGTCTGAACTCAGAACTTTTGGCTCAGAAAAAGAATTTGTAGTAGTTGCAGATCAATGCCTTCAGGAGCTTGGCGAGGAATCTGAAGGAGTTAATGAAACTATTTGTTTGATTACTTCTGAATGGATGGCTGGGGATGATTTAAATCTTCTGGGTCAAATGTTTTTGCAAAATTTGCAAAAACAGCTAGGATTAGAACTGGTAGGGTTCTTAAACATTGTTGAAGCTGCGGCTGCCAGTCTCGTTGCAGAGAAAAGTCGTTTGCTGGTACTCATAACAGAAACTAAAGGAATTGCAGCTATTCTTAATGAAGATGGCTTAGGTCGCCAATACTCATTTAATAGAGATTCAGATTCTACAGATTTAAAGTCTGCGCTTGAATCAATAAAAGCGAATATAGGTGAAACAGAAATTCAAGATTTAGTCATAGTTTCACCGATATTTGGTCAAACTAAAATCGAACAAGAAAAAGCTAATATTTCTGATGTTGTAAATGAAATTTTTGACCAAGTACTACCCACATTTCTCTTAAGTAGAGACAAAACAACAGAGAGTTTGCTCCAACAGGCAGGTGGCGCTATTACTGGTGTCGAACCGTCCTCAGCTGAACTTAATCCTGAAATGGGTGAACAAAATGGTGAAGTTTCTGATGCAGTCTTGATCAATGGTGAAGACGAAAATCTTGAGAGTGATGAAGAAGTTACAGAAGCTGAACGAACAGAAAAAAAAGATACTGAATATCAAGGTCCAGACAATAATTTAGCGAAAGTTGATTTAGATAAAGAAAATAGTAGAGTACCAAAAGATAAAACAACGGCCACCAGTTTTGGCATTCCTGTTTCAATGAGTAGGCTAGATTCAATTACCCAAAAAGACAAAACAGGTGGCATAGAGAGAGGAGCAGAAGAAGTTCGCGGCCCGAAAATTCATTTACTAGCTAAACAAAAAATGAAGAAGTTATGGATGATGATAGGTCTTGCCGTGCTAGCAGGATTAATTGCGGCAGTGGCAATTGGCTGGTTTTACTTAAGTCAAAACACTAGGGTTTTAGTTGATGTTACCTTGGCTACCAAGCAGTTAAACGAAAGTACTATTATTACTATTGATCCTAGCCGAAAAGAGTCTGATCCCGAAAACAATATTTTAGTTGCAGATGTCATTGAAGAGGCCGCTACCGATTCAGCTTCAATTCAAACAACTGGGGTCAAAATTGTTGGAGAAAAGGCTACGGGTAGAATGGTGATTTATAATAAAAGTACTCAAGAAAAAACGTTTGATGTTGGTACTAGTTTTAAAAAGGGTGAGTTTGAATTTGTATTAAGTGAAAGCGTCAAAGTAGAAGCTGCCAGTGAATCAGCGTCAGAAAAGAAGTATGGTAAAAAAGAAACCTCTGTGATTGCTACTAAAATTGGCGTTGAACATAATATTGGCAAAGATGTAGAATTCTCAGTCTCATCATTTTCAGGTGATACATATAGTGCTGCGTCAGTTGATCCTTTCACTGGTGGTGCCAGTCGAGAAATTCGAGTGGTCGCCCCAGAAGATTTGAAAAAATTAAAAGATGTCTTGAAACTTGACTTAACTGGTATTACTACTAAAGCTTTAGAAGCAAAATCTACTAACGGTGACTACGTTTTGCCAACTGGCAAAATTGCGGTAGTAACTGAAATTTTTGATGCTGAAGAAGGAGATGAGACAGATGAGCTCAATCTAAAATTAGGAGTAGTTGCCCAAGGAATTGTCTACAAAACTCAAGATTTGTTGCCATTAGCAATACAAATAATTACTAGCAGTGTACCAGAAGGCTACAAGCTCAGTGAACAACCACCTCAAGTTTTATCTAATCCTATTGATCAGGCAAATACAGTTAATGCTTTTAAACTTGAAGTAGATATTTCTGCCAAAGCTATACCTATTGTTCAAGTTGATGAACTAAAGCAAGCAATTATTGGTCGCGGACCAAGTGATATTGAAGGAATCTTAAAAGAGAAATCCGTTATTAAAGACGTTCAAGTCAAAATTCTACCAAATATTGGACAATATGTTTTCTCTACTATCACAAAATTTGATCAAGTGGAAATAGTCATAAAAGAATAAGGTATGTGGTTTCGTAAGCGAGATGAGTCTATTTCTTTGCCCGACAGATCGGATATGATCCGTTTGTATCGTGGTGCCCTTAAAGGGGGAATGGAGCTTGATAAAGTTGAGTCACAAATTGATTTGCATTTAAAAAGACTTGTTGTTACTCAAAACATCGAAGAAGAAGAAGTCATTGAGCGGTCACAGAGATTAAAAAAAGGTGTACCAAGTTTTGTTGTATGGGGTGCTGCTGCTTTACCAATTTGTTTTATCTCAATTGGTTTATATCTGGTGAGTAGTGCCGTATTTCCTATTTTAAAATACTACGGCACAACGGTTCCTAGTTTACGTGCCCAGCAATTAGCTTCTCCAATTCCAGATGAACAAGTTATGGATGCCACGCCTTTAGTTATTACCGAGGCTAAAGCTTTTAAAAAGGAAGTGAGTTTAGAACCTAAAATTATTAATTTAGAGCTAGATTACACAAACTTAGCAAACTGGTTTGATGCAAGTGGATCAGCAGAATTTAATCAGTTGCAATCAGAACTTGCAGCAAAAGCTGGTCAGACAGCTTCACAAGAATACGTTATTAATATTCCCAAGATAAAAATCGAAGATGCAGTTGTCAAAGTAGGTGGAACAGACTTAAATGATAACTTGATTGCTTATCAAGGAACCGCTCTGCCTGGGCAGGCTGGAGCCCCAGTTATATTTGGTCATTCGGTCTTGAGACAATTTTATAATCCTAGTCTTAAAAATCCACGGCGATATAGCTCCATTTTTAGTTTTATTATGACTTTGCAAAAGGGTGATCCAATTTACGTCACTCATGATGGTGTTAAGTATACCTATATTGTTCAGAGTAAATCAGAAGTTAAACCGACTGATGTCCATATCTTGGGACAGCAATATGATCGTAAAGAATTAAAATTGGTAACCTGTACCCCAGAAGGAACATACCTGAGAAGAGGAGTGGTTACTGCTCAGTTGGTGTCGATGGAGTAAGATTTAATCTTGTTGTTCTTTGGCTTGTGCTTGTTCAGAATTTGGTTGAACTTGAGGTTGTCGCTGTTGTTGTTGCTCAAGCTGTAATTGACCTTGTAAGTTATAAGTGAAGCCTTCTACCGTAGAAGGAGAAAGTAAGCTAGGTGTTGCTAATGCTCTGAGTAATATTTCAGTTTTAGTTGTTGTAACTGGTGCTGGTGATAAATGTTCAGTCATAAATATCCTTGTAATTAAGTATTAAATACATACTTTCGAATGGTGAAATTATACACCTAATAAGTATTTAACAAGAGGTGAAGTTATCATTGAGAAATCCCAGATGATGAGATTAATATCAGCCTATAATGATTGACATATTAAATATGTATTGGTATAATAGACCAACGTAAAGAAAACCTTTCATCACCGCGATGATCTGGTTGAGTATACAAAAATATACTCTTTTGAGCAAAATAATATAGTTAATAATACGTTGTTAATTGCATATTTTGCTCGAGAGAGCGAATACCAAGGTAGGACCAAAAGTCTTACCTTTTTTTTATCCCTTTGCGTTAGCTATCTGAATTATTTTTTTTCTGATAGAATACCCCGTAGATTATGATTCCTAAAACTTTAGCAATTGATTTTGGTACCAAAAGAATTGGACTGGCAGTCTCTTACTGGACTTTGGCGGAGCCATTAACAGTTCTTGATAATAACGATACTGTCTTTAATGAGATTGCCACTATTATTGAAGAAGAAGGAATAGAACAAATTGTTGTTGGTTTATCGGAACATAACATGGAAGAACTTTCATTAGAGTTTGCGGCGGGGTTGCGCCAAGTAACCAAACTGCCAATTTTATTCGCCGATGAAACTTTATCTTCACATGACGCTGAGTTGCGCCTCCGCAACCCCGCCGTCAAAAAGTCTACTCGCTCCGGGAAAATTGATCATTATGCAGCTGCTCATTTTCTCCAAGATTGGCTTGACGAACAAGAATCTATACCTCAAGTTTAAACTTAATTACCCCTACCCATTAATAGCTATTCAGTGTAGTATCTTCTCAAGATGAAGGTTATTTTAATCACTCTGAGCGTCTTATTTTTTCTAACTTTGACCGGTGCAGGAGTTGGTTGGTTCTGGGTGTTACGTCAATTGGAACCAACGTGCCCATCTCCTCAAACTGAAAGTGGCGAAATTAAGGCTATTCCCACGGTAACTTTTTGTACAGGTGTTGATTTTATTATTCCCAAAGGACAATCAGTTCAAAGAATCGGAGAGAGATTAGAAGAAGCTCGATTAATCAAAAATGCCACCATCTTTCGTTTTTACGTTAGATTTACCAATTTAACCACTAAACTACAAGCAGGATCTTTCAATATTAGTGGTCAAAGTACTACTCCAGAAATTGCTAATGATTTAACTCAAGGCACAGAAGATATTTGGATTACTTTGCTTGAAGGCTGGCGTAAAGAGGAAATGGCTGAGTACTTGACTACCCAAGAATTACCATTGTTTGACGATAAAGAATTCTTAGAATTATCAGAAGGTGAAGAGGGTTATTTGTATCCCGACACTTACCTAATACCACGCCAAAGTGATGCTGCATATATTCATAGTTTATTAGTTAATACCTTTGAAACAAAAGTCACAACGGGACTTGAATCAGAATTAGCAGCTTTTCCAGAAAGTAAGGAAGACGTAATTATTATGGCTTCGATTGTTGAGCGGGAAGGCCGTGGCCTGGCTCAAATGCAAGAAGTAGCTGGTATTTTATGGCATAGATTAGAAATTGGTATGCCAATTCAGGCAGATGCCACCTTACAATATATTAAAGGCTACGATGATAAGCAAAAAACTTGGTGGCCAGTTCCCTTAGCAGCAGATAAAGACTTAGTCTCACCTTACAATTCATATAGGAATCCAGGCTTGCCACCAGCACCTATTTCCAATCCTAGTTTGAATGCTGTAAAAGCTACGCTTTCACCTCAAGAAACGACTAAAGTTTTTTACATTCATGATAATGAAGGCAATATACATTCTGCTGAAACACTAGATCAGCATAATCAAAACATACAAAGGTACTTGCGTTAAGCAAAAATAGCTGTTATAATCAAAAATTCAGCAAAAGATGCGATTTAATCATCGTATTCAGTAGTTTATTAGCTAGCAATAATTAAGGTTGTTCCTTGAATATCGAGAACAATAACCCATTACACGTATAACTCACTCCAATAAGAGCGCATAATTTAGTCGCTCTCTTTTTTGTGTGTAGATACTGTGTAGCTTAAAATCGTAACGTAAAGTAAGGAGGCATTGCCATGTCAGATAGCATAAGACAAAACTGGGGTAAACAGCATCACGTTCTTCCCGAATTAGACTTAGTAGGATTGCAATTACAATCCTATGCAACCTTTTTGCAAAAAGGTATTGCTCAAGCTCTTGAGGAAGTCAACGGAGGAAAAGGTATCGAAGATTACACTGGTAAAAACTGGGCTTTAAAGTTTGGTAGCTATCGTTTTGGTGGTGCAAAATATAATTTAACTCAAGCAAAATTAAAAGGTGTAAGTTATGACATGCCATTGTATGTTGAAGCAACTCTTTTAAATAAAAAAACTGGTGAAGAACAAACTCAAGAAGTTTTCTTAGGTGATGTGCCTAGAATGACTGAAACTGGTACTTTTATTATTAATGGTATCGAAAGAGCAGTTGTTACTCAGTTAGTTCGTTCCCCTGGTGTCTTTTTCTCTGGTGATATGGATGTCATTACTGGCGTTCAATTGTATCGTGCTGAACTTCGTCCACAACGTGGAAGTTGGTTAGAAGTTGCTGTCGGTAAGCGTGGGGTGATCACTGTCAAGATTGATCGTCGTCGTAAAATGCCAGTCACGGTTCTTTTAAGAGCTGCAGGGTATAGTACTGATGAAGATTTGAAAACTCTTTTTGCTGATGTTATGGCAAAAGATGAACAAGATTTATTACTCAAAACTATCGAAAAAGATGCTACTAAATCTCAAGAAGAAGCCTTAATTGAAATATACGAAAAAATGAGACCAGGAGAACCAGCAGTTTTGGACACCGCTCGCGAATACTTCAGACAATTATTTTTTGATCCAAGAAGATATGACTTAGGTCGAGTTGGTCGGTATAAATTAAATCGTCGCTTAAAAGTTGATGTTGATCAAAACACAACAGTTTTAACTCCACAAGATATGGTCGAGGCTGTCAAATACGTAATGTTGCTTCAAAATGGCATTGGTAAAACTGACGATATTGACCACTTAAGTAATAGACGTGTTCGCCAAATTGGTGAATTAGTCAAAGATGCAGCTTTCCGTATTGGTTTAATTCGTTTAGAAAGATCAATTCGTGAAAAAATGTCTTTAACTAAAACTGAAGATGTTTTAACTCCAGCAGCTTTAGTTAATGCTCGTCCATTAATTGCTACTATTTCTGAATTCTTCCGCCGAAACAGATTATCAACTATTTTAGATCAAACTAATCCTTTATCTGAAATTGATAACTTACGACGTTTGTCAGTCATGGGAACTGGTGGTGTTACTCGTGAGAGAGCTTCTTTCTCTATGCGTGACATTAACGCTTCACAATACTCAAGAATTTGTCCTGTTAGATCACCTGAAGGTCCTAATATCGGTTTAGTTACTTATTTAGCACTCTATGCTCATGTCAATGATTTCGGTTTCTTAGAAGCTCCATACCGAAAAGTTTCAAACGAAAACGGAAAAATGAAGATTGCTGATGAAATCGTTTACATGGCAGCTGATGAAGAAGAAGACTACCATATTACTCACGCTAGTTTAGATACAACTGGTAACTTCATCAATCAAGAGTGGGTCCCAATGCGCTTCATGAACCAATTTATTGAAGGTCCAGTTGAAGACGTTGAGTATATTGACGTTATTCCTAGACAAGTTATTGGTACTTCAGCATCTTTGATTCCTTTTATTGCTCATGACGAAGCAAATCGTGCTTTGATGGGTACTCACATGCAATGTCAGGCTGTTCCATTGGTTAAGCCACAAGCTCCAATCGTTGGTACTGGAATTGAGGGTCAAGTCGCTTCTTCAATGGGTAGAACTGTTTTAGCTAAGCATGATGGAACCGTTGTCTCTGTGGATGGTCAACAAGTTATTGTTGAGTTAGCAAAAGCTGAACAAAAATTAATTGAAAATGAGCTTAATACAGCTTCAGAAATCAGTCATATTGAAGGTGATAAAGAAATTTACACTGTTGAAAAATTTGTTAGAACAGCTCAAAGTACTTCATACTCACAAAACCCAATCGTAAAAGTTGGTCAAAAACTTAAGCGTGGTGATGTAATTATTGATGGTCCTTCATCTGATCAAGGTGAATTGGCTCTTGGTGCTAACTTATTAATCGCTTATACATCTTTTGACGGTTTAGGTTACGAAGATGCTATCGTTATTTCTGATCGCTTAGTTCGTGAAGATGTCTTATCTTCTGTTCAAATTAATGAACACAAGTCTAAAGTCATGGACACTAAACTGGGTGCAGAAGAATTAACTAATGACATTCCAAACGTTTCAGAAATGTTCTTAAGTAACTTAACTCCAGAAGGTATTATCCGAGTTGGAAGTGTTGTCAGTTCAGGCGATATCTTGGTTGGTAAAATTGCTCCAAAAGGTGAAACTGAATTAACTCCAGAAGAACGATTGCTCCGAGCTATCTTTGGTGAGAAATCACGAGAAGTTAGAGATACATCACTGCGTTTGCCACATGGTGAGCAAGGTGTTGTTATTGATGTGCAAGTTTTAGATAGTGATTTGGGAGATGAACTTGATGCAGGTACTTTAAAAGAAGTAAGTGTCAAAGTTGCTCAAATGAGAAAAATTACCGTTGGAGACAAGTTGGCTGGACGTCACGGAAATAAAGGTGTCATTTCTAAGATTGTTCCTCAAGCTGATATGCCACATTTAGAAGATGGCACACCAATCGATATTATTATTTCTCCACTTTCTGTCTTGGCTCGTATGAACCTTGGTCAGTTGCTCGAAGCACATGCGGGTTGGGCAGCTCAAAAACTTGGTTACAAGATTGCTGTTCCCGCTTTCGAACAATTTGAAGAAAGTAAAATTTGGTCAGAATTAGGTCGAGCAGGTTTGCCAGTTTCTGGTAAAGCTCAACTTTTTGATGGTCGAACCGGCGAGAAATACGGAAAAGTGACTACAGTTGGTGTCGGTTACATCTTGAAATTGACTCACATGGTTGAGGACAAGATGCACGCTCGTTCAACAGGTCCATACTCTCTCGTTACACAACAACCACTTGGAGGTAAAGCTCAAATGGGTGGACAACGTTTAGGAGAAATGGAAGTCTGGGCATTAGAAGCACATAGAGCTGCTCATACGTTACAAGAAATGTTGACTATCAAATCTGACGACGTCATGGGACGTGCCAAAGCATTTGAAGCCATCGTTAAAGGTATTGATATTCCAGCTCCAACAGTTCCTGAGTCTTTCCGAGTCTTAATGAGAGAATTAAATTCATTAGGTATTGATGTTGTTCCTCATGAAGCAACTGTTGAAGTAGTAGAAGAACCAGTCGTTTCTCCAGCTGATTTAGCTATTGCTGATGAAATTATTGAAGATGCTACAACTCCTGTTACTGAAGAAGAAGGCATTGATGAAGAGATGCAAGTCACAGAAGCTGTTGAAGAAGAAAACGCACCAGACATTTTAGAAGAGGATCATGAGCCTGATGCCGATGATCTTGAAGACTTATCCGAGGATGAGTCATTAAAGTAGTAGAGTATCAAGGCGCATTAAACCTAAGGAAAAAATATTATGAGAAACATCATCGATTTTTCAGCACTAGAAATCAGAATTGCTTCACCAACCGTAATCAAATCTTGGTCACATGGTGAAGTCAAAAAACCTGAAACAATTAACTATCGCTCATTGAAAGCCGAAAAAGACGGTTTATTTGACGAGAAAATATTTGGTCCTATGAAGGACTATGAGTGTTATTGTGGAAAGTACAAAGGCATCCGTTATAAGGGTATCGTTTGTGATAAATGTGGTGTTGAAGTTACACAAGCAAAAGTACGACGTGAGCGTATGGGACACATTACTTTGGCAGCTCCAGTTTCACATATCTGGTTCTTCAAAGGTGCTCCATCTAAATTATCTTTATTTTTAGATATTTCTCCTCGTAACTTAAACTCAATTATCTACTTCTCTAAGTATTTAGTTCTGGATGTTGATACTCAAGAAAAACTTAAGATCATGGATCAATTAAGTGTCGATCAAGTTACTTCTCAAGATGAGCTCAAAACTCAAGCTGAAACAGATATAAAAACTTTAACAGACCAATTAGATGCAGATAAAGTTAAACTCAAAGAAAAAGTTGAAAATAAAGAAACATTACAACTTAAAGTTAATGAGTTAGAAGTTAAAGCTAAAAATAAATTGATTTCTATCAAAAAGCAACTTGAAGAGAAATTAGCAACAACAGAAGAAATCTACAAAGCGGTCAAATCTTTAGTCAAGAAAATCGGCAAAAGTGATATCTTGAGTGAAGATGAATATCTCAAGCTTGATGAATACAATGCAACAGACCACATGAGAGTTGGAATGGGTGCTGAATCAATTTTAGAGATGGTTCAAGAGAGTGACATGGATGATTTAGTTGGTAAGCTGAGAGTTGAGATTGCTGAAAGCAAAGGTCAAAAAAAGGCAAAAGCTGTCAAGAGATTACGAGTTGTCGAAGGTTTGCGAAAAGCGCAAATCGACCCAAGTTGGATGTTCTTAACGATTTTGCCAGTCATCCCGCCAGATCTACGTCCTATGGTTCAATTGTCAGGTGGTCGCTTTGCTACTTCTGACTTAAATGACTTATATCGCCGTGTTATTAACCGAAATAATCGTTTGAAGCACTTGATCGAATTAGGTGCTCCAGAAATCATTTTAAGAAATGAAAAGAGAATGCTCCAAGAAGCAGTAGACTCTTTGATTGATGGTACTCAAGCTCAACAATCACGCCGCCGAGCAACTCGCCGTCCATTAAAATCTCTGTCAGAGATTCTCAAAGGTAAGCAAGGTCGCTTCCGTCAAAACTTGTTGGGTAAACGTGTTGACTACTCAGGTCGTTCAGTTATCGTTGTCGGTCCAGAACTTAAACTCACTGAATGTGGTCTACCAAAAGATATGGCCTTGGAAATGTTCAAACCATATGTCTTACGTGAATTAATAGTTCGTGGAGTTGTTCCTAACGTCAAGAGTGCTCGCCACTTAATTGAGCGAAGAGATCCAGAAGTGTACGATATTTTAGAGCAAGTGACCAAAAATCACCCAGTTATCTTAAATCGTGCTCCAACCTTACACAAATTAGGTATGCAAGCTTTCTTCCCAATCTTGATTGAAGGAAATGCTATCCGCTTACATCCTTGTGTCTGTTCTGGTTATAACGCTGACTTTGACGGTGACCAAATGGCTGTACATATTCCATTAACAAAACCTGCTCAAGAAGAAGCTGCTACTTTAATGTTGGCAACTCATAACTTGCTCAAGCCAGCTAATGGTGAACCTATTACTGTTCCAAATAAGGAAATGGCTTTAGGTGTCTATTACTACTGTTTGATCGATACTAAATTAGACAAACATACACATGTCTTCAGTTCAAAGATGGAAGCTTATCACGCAGAACAAGTTGGCAAAATTGCTTTACAACAATTAATTGATGTTCGTATGAGTAGTGGTGAGATCAAAGAAACAACTGTTGGTCGTTTGCAATTCAATGACTTATTACCAGCAGAATTTGGCTTCATTAATGAAGCAGTAACTGCTAAGAAGGTCAAAGAAATTGTTACTACTGCAATTGCTGATTTTGATCAAGACAGAGTCGCCCAATTAATTGACGATATCAAAAATCTTGGTTTCATCGGTGCAACTCAGTCTGGTTTATCAGTTTCTGTTAGTGACTGTGAAATGATCGATGACAAAGATGAGATCGTAGCTGAAGCTAACAAAAAAGTCGAGCAAATTCAAGATTCTTATGCTGATGGTTTAATTTCTGAAGAAGAGAGAAAACGTTTGTCATTTGATGTTTGGATTGCTACTACAGATGTTGTTGCTGAAAAAACTTGGAATTCTTATGATGAAGACAATGCTGTCAAAGTCATGATTAATTCTGGAGGTACCCGTGCTTCTAAAGATCAGGTAAAACAGTTAGCTGCTATGCGTGGACTGGTTGTCGACCCACTTGGTAACATTGTGGAAATGCCTACAAAATCTAATTTCCGAGAAGGTCTAAGTATTTTCGAATACGTGACGTCCGCTCGTGGTTCTAGAAAAGGTTTGACTGACTCAGCTATTAAGACTGCAGACGCTGGTTACTTGACTCGTCGTTTGTGTGACGTTGCTCATGATGTCATCATTCGTATGGATAACTGTAACACCACCAAAGGTATTGTTATTTCAAGAGCAACTAGAAAAGATGCTTTTGCAGATAGAATCATTGGTCGCTACATGGCAGAACCAATCATGTCTGGCAAAAAAGTTTTAGTTGAAGCTGGTGAATTAGTCACTCCAGAAATGGGTGCTATGGTTGCTGAAGATAAAAATATTCAAACAGTAACTGTCCGTTCTCCATTAGCTTGTGAAGCTATCAAAGGCTTGTGTGCGACTTGTTACGGTTGGGATTTTGCTACAAGAGCTAAAGTTTCTTTAGGTGTTCCAGTTGGAATCGTTGCTGCACAATCAATCGGAGAACCTGGTACTCAGTTGACAATGCGTGTTAAGCACTCTGGAGGTATCGTTGGTTTAGATGTTACCCAAGGTTTGCCACGTGTGGAGGAACTGCTTGAAGCAAGAACTCCAAAGAACCCAGCTGTAGTAGCAGATGTTTCTGGTAAGCTCAATATTAGTGAAGAAGATAAATACAAAGTCTTAACTATCACTGTTGAAGGTCAAGACGATGTTATTTACCGAGTACATCCACAAACAGGCTTATTAGTTGCAGATGGTGACTTAGTCCACACTGGTCAACAATTAACCGTTGGCTCAGTAGACGTTCATAACTTATTACAACTAAAAGGTGTCTTGTACGCTCAACAACATACTATTGAGCAAGTCCAACAGGTCTATGAGTCTCAAGGTATTCCAATTAATGATAAGCACTTTGAAGTAACTATCAGAAAAATGAGTGATAAGTTAATGATTGAATCTCCTGGTGACACAGAATTAATGGCAGGTGAAATTGCTGAGAGAAGTAAATTTGTGGAAATGAATGATGAAACTATTGCTGCTGGTGGTGAACCTGCTACAGCAAAAGTACTCTTCTTGGGTATTACTCGCTCATCACTCTTCACAAGTTCATGGCTATCTGCTGCATCTTTCCAACACACTAAAAACATCTTAACTGATGCTGCTAGTGCAGGTGACATAGACTACCTAGAAGGCTTGAAAGAAAATGTTATCATTGGTCGGTTGATCCCAACTGATCCAGAGAGAGCTACAGCGCTTATATAGGCTTTGTAAAAACGTAAAAAAGAAACTCCCGCTCAGACCCAAAAACTGAGTGGGAGTTTTTGTATAACTTCAAGTAGTTTTAATTTTGATTATCTGAGATTTCTTTAGTGTGAACTTGATAATACTCCTCACATACCACACAAACATTTTTCTCTCTTGAATACTGTTGAATACTGTTTGAGATTTCTGAACCTAAGAACTGAACAAGATCAAAAAAATCTTTGTTTTCGGTTAATCCGAAGATTGGAGTTATGTTATCAACACTATAGTAAATGTGAATAAAACCAGAGTGTGTACCTAGTTTTTTGATCCCTTGATCAATTTTTTCAACCAATTTCTTCTGAATACTGGGAAAAATATCTGTGAGTATTTTTTTTCTGGTATAAGGAGTCAAAGTACCTGTAAGAGCTATGCCCATTTGTGAGAATTGAGAAATCAAATTTGCCTGATCACGGTTATCTTGGCTGCAATTAATTACTTTTACTTCAACATATCGATTAGTTTTTTTGAGAAAAATGTCTGGTTTGCCAGAATCATTCAGCGTAAATTCTGGTACTTTAGTGCAACCAAGAGTTCGGCAAAAAAATCATGCAACTGATGAATATCTCCTACTTCCTTTAATTTCACTTTCAGCACTTCATGTTGATCGTAGGATAACTGCCTAAAAAACTCTTCCAGACTATTTAGTAATGGATAATTCAACGACTGATATTTATGCTTATTGTTTATCAGTTCTTGAGCCTGTATTACAAACGCAATAACCTGTTTATTAGGCTTTTTCTTTGTTAGATAACACTTCAAGTATAATGTCTAATAGACTTTTTTTCATACTATTAGTATACATTGTAATGAGCTTAAACGTAAAATTTTGAGTGAAAACAAAAAACCCTCAAAGAGGGTTTTTTACTTGATCTACTAGTGGTCTAGTAGGGACCATGATTACGATTAGTCAAATAATATCATTTTATACTTATTTGTCTACTAACAATTTATTTTATTAAAGCGTGGAGGTGACGGGAATCGGACCCGCAGACCAAGGTTCGTAATCATGGTCCTAGACCACTAGCACCCCCACATACTTTGATCATAAATGGCAACTCTGACATTAAGTGTATATTTTTAGACATTTTTTTGAGTTTTTTTGATGTGATATCTTTGAGTTATGACTCAAGAACTTAAAGGAGAGTGATTATTACTTCTTACCTCAATGCCTTCAAAATAGGGTTTTGTATTTTTTGCAGAGGTATGTTACAATCAACCCCTGTAACGATAATGAATCGAAAGAATTAATTAATTATGCCAACAATTAACCAACTTATTCGCAAAGGCGGACGACATAGTAAGTCCAAGAGAATTAAAGCTTCAGCTTTGCGTCGTAGTTGGAATACCAATACTAGTCAGTCTGTTAAGACAACTAACCCACAAAAACGTGGTGTTTGTACTGTTGTCAAAACAATGACTCCTAAAAAACCTAACTCAGCTTTACGTAAAGTAGCTCGTGTCCGCTTGTCAAACAAGATGGAAGTTACTGCTTACATCATGGGTGAGGGTCACTCTTTAGCAGAACATAGTATCGTTTTAATTCGTGGTGGTCGTGTAAAAGACTTACCTGGTGTGAAGTATCACATCATTCGTGGTAAATATGATGCTTCTGGCGTTGATGGTCGTAAGACTAGCAGAAGTAAATATGGTGTTAAGAAAAGTTAATTAAGAATTTAATATAAATAAAAAGAAAGCAAATGGAGTATTTCTACTACGGTGGAGAGAACATAAACATTTGTAACAGATAATGAGAATAAAGCGCGTTAACCAAAGAGAAACTGAACCAGATCTAAAATACGGTTCTGTTAAAATCGCAAAATTAATCAACTACGTCATGCTTGATGGAAAAAAGAGTATTGCTCAAAAACAAGTGTATAAAGCACTTGATATGATTGCTGAGCAGACAAAACGTAAATCTCTTGAAGTTTTTGATGATGTTATCCGAGTCGTTACTCCTCAAATGGAAGTTCGTTCTCGCCGTGTCGGTGGAGCTGCTTACCAAGTCCCAATGCCAGTTAAACCAAAAAGAGGTGTCTCTTTGGCAGTTCGCTGGTTAGTTCAAGAAGCAAACAAACGTCCAAGTAAGCAATATCACACTTTTGCAGAAAAGTTGGTAGCTGAAATGATGGATGCTTTACAAGAACAAGGTGGAGCTATTGGTAAAAGAAATAATGCTCACAAAATGGCTGATGCTAACAAAGCATTCGCTCACTTCCGTTGGTAAACTTTTAAATAATGAAAATTACGAACAGCTCCGAGAAATCGGGGCTGTTTTTGTATGAAATTAAACAAATAATGCATTTGAGTGTGCTACATTAGTTTGTCTTTTTTTTCTTAAATTCTGCAAGTTCTTTTTTTGTGGCAAAATATTCATCTGCACCGATCATCATCTGATTAATGACCTCAACGATTTCCATAGTTTGTGCATGTTGCGATGTATCGATATATTGTTTGAGAGTGTTAATGTCAGACTTCATTCCTTGCATTTCCGATTGCAAGTCAGACCTCATTCCTTGCGTTTCCGATTGCAAGTCAGACTTCATTCCTTGCATTTCAGATTGCAAGTCAGACCTCATTCCTTGCATTTCAGATTGCAAGTCAGACCTCATTCCTCGCATTTCAGATTGCAAGTCAGACTTCATTCCTTGCATTTCCGATTGCAAGTCAGACTTCATTCCTTGCATTTCCGATTGCAAGTCAGACTTCATTCCTTGCATCACCAACTTTAGTCTTTGATCTGATTCTTTAACAATTTGGCTAATATCCTGTAAGTCTTGTTTGGTTAACATATCTCCTTTAAAAGATAATTGTTACTACAATAGAACATTTACTCAATGAATGCAATGACGTCTGACTATTTTTTGATTAAAATTCAGTATAGCTGGTAATTCTGACATTAACTGTAACAACAGAGAAGTGTTGCTTAAAATAATTTCTAATACAAGATAGTTTTAATTAACTTGCAGAAAGCAAAAAATGATAGATTAATTTATCTCAAATGCCTGACTTGATGGAGTTTTGGGTCTGTAGCTAGCAGATGATTCGGTTTATTTGTTTTTGAACCAGTCACTTCAATTTTACTCCCAGCCATACTCAAAAATGTATGATTGTATCTATTGCTAGATATAGTCACCTGATGACCATCTTTCGTTTCTACAACATAGGATTGTGGTGTTGAGTATGCTTCAAGCGTATTAATAACAACTCCTTCTATAGTTTTAAGCTCGTTAGTGGCTGTTAAATCTGAAGTATAGCTAAGTTGTTCTCCAGGCAATCGAATGACTTTTAGATCTATCCACAAATCAGGATTTAGTCAAAAAACTCTGCAGTGAGCCATAGATACCGAGAGATTCCAAAGGTATGCCATGTGAAGTTAAATAGGTCACAACTTTGGATACTTTATAATGAACTTCTGAAGGAACAGTTTGAGTTCTAGATAAAATGTACATCAACGACTCATGAGGATCAAAAAATTGTTCTACTAAATCTAGAGGAATTAAGAGCATTCTTTCTCCAGTTAATGGATATATATTCATAAAAGTAGCTATTATTTCGGGAATAGGTGAATTAATTTCAATCTTTTGTCTGTGGTCATAAGAAGTGCCGTCGATCACGATTCTTTCTTGATATTGTTTAGTGGTCTAGCGTACTCTGTCACTTTTCTTAGTTGGATAGTAGACGGTACTAGCGTGAATACGCCCATCAGATGTGAGACCTAATCTTTCTGTATTAAAAGTGACACCACCTGGTCCAATAAAATTACAGTAAGGGTAAAACTTTTCAATTGAAGTTGTCATATATAAATCTAGTTCAAAAATTATAAAGTGGTAAATATACATCAAATGTGTATTTGAAGCACTGATGCTATTACATAAGTAAGGAAATCTTTAAAAAGTTATTATCTTGAAGGTATCAAACAGAATGAAAAATTACTGTAGGTTCATAGATTTAACCCTCGCACTATTTTTCTATCTGTAGTATGATACAATCTTGAGAAAATTGATGATTGAAGTCGAGTTAAGTAAAAAAAACTTCACAAAAACTTTCCAGTTTTTATTCAAACTTAGTAACAGGTAGTACACAGTTAATTATAATAGTTATACTAGTCATATATGTCTAAATCACCAATTGTCTCCCTAAATCGTATCCGTAATATTGGTATCATTGCTCACATCGATGCAGGTAAAACAACCACTTCAGAACGTATTTTGTTCTTTACTGGTCGTACCTACAAAATTGGTGAAGTACATGAGGGTGCAGCTACTATGGACTGGATGGAACAAGAGCAAGAACGTGGTATTACCATCGTGTCTGCTGCTACCACTACTTTCTGGAAACCTCACTATGGAACTCACCTAGAAGATGATTCATATAGATTTAACATTATTGATACTCCAGGTCACGTAGACTTTACAGCTGAAGTAGAGCGTTCTTTACGTGTTCTTGACGGAGGAGTAACTGTTCTTGATGCTAGTGAAGGTGTGCAATCACAATCAGAAACTGTCTGGCGACAAGCTGATAAATATAATGTGCCTCGTATTTGTTTTGTTAACAAAATGGACAAGATTGGTGCAAACTTCAACGATACTATCCAAGATATCCGCGACAAATTTGGTGTTATTCCAGCAGTAATGGTATTGCCAATGGGTTCTGAAAATGACTTCAAAGGTGTTGTTGATTTAATTAGTCGTCGAGCATTTTTCTGGGAAGACAGTTCACAGGCAATTGAACCAGAAATTCGTGAGATTCCTGCAGAATTAAAAGATTTAGCAGAATCAGAACGCGCAAAATTAGTTGAATCAATTGCTGAAACTGATGATGATTTGATGACTAAGTTCTTTGATGGAACAGAAATCAGTGAAAATGAATTAAAAGCCGCTTTGCGTCGAGCTGTGATCGGTTACAAATTAGTGCCTATATATGCTGGATCTTCTCTTAAAAATACTGGTGTGCAATTATTGCTCGACGCAGTCGTCGAATACTTACCATCTCCAGTTGATATCGTCCAAATCAAAGGAACACATCCAAAAACTGAAGCAGAAGAAGTTCGCCAATTAGTTCCAGAAGAAAAAATGAGCGCATTAGCTTTTAAAATTCAAACTGATCCTCACGTTGGTAAATTGACTTACACTCGTATTTACTCTGGTTCAATCAAAGCTGGTAGTTATATCTATAACTCTAGTAAAGGAATCAAAGAACGCGTTGGCCGATTATTATTGATGCACGCCAACCAAAGAGAAGAAATCGAAGAAGCAAAAGCTGGAGAAATCGTAGCTATGGTCGGTTTGAAAGATACCAGAACTGGTGACACTCTCTGTGAACAGGCTGCTCCAATTATCTTGGAAGGTATTACTTTTGCAGAACCAGTTATCTCTTTAGCTATTGAACCAAAAACTAAATCTGACCAAGAAAAAATGGGTATGGCTTTAGCTAAATTAAGTGAAGAAGATCCAACTTTCAATATTGAATCTGATCAAGAAACTGGTCAAACAATCATCGGTGGAATGGGTGAGTTGCACTTGGAAATTTTAGTTGATCGTTTGAAGAGAGAATTTAAAGTTGAGGCTAATGTTGGTAATCCACAAGTTGCATATCGCGAAACTATCACTAAAATAACAGAAGGCGAAGGTAAATACATTAAACAAAGTGGTGGACGTGGACAATATGGTCACGTATTACTCAGACTCGAGCCTATGGATCGTGGTACTGGTTATGAATTTGTTAATGAAATTACTGGTGGTTCTGTCCCTCGTGAATTCATTGAGCCAACAAATAAAGGTATTAAAGAATCATTAGATCGTGGCTTTTTAGCAGGATATCCAATGAGTGACGTTCGCGTTGCTATCTATGATGGCTCTTACCATGATGTTGACTCAAGTGAATTGTCATTTAAAATGGCTGGATCTTTAGGTATGAGAGATGCAATGCCAAGCGCTGGAATGGTGTTATTAGAGCCCATCATGAAAGTTGAAGTATCAACTCCTGATGAATTTATGGGTGACGTGATTGGGGACTTAGGTTCTCGCCGCGCTCAAATTCAAGGAACAACAAATCGTGGAAATGTAACTATTATTACTGCATTATGTCCTTTGGCTGAAATGCAGGGCTATGTAACTACTTTAAGAAGTATGAGTCAAGGTCGCGCTTCTTCAGTTATGTTACCAAGCCACTATGATATTGTTCCAAACAGTATCACAGATAAAATAGTTGCAGAAAGAAAAGGCATCAATAATAGAGTTTAATAGCGAGATTGAAATTTCGTTTTGAAATAAGTGCAAAAAGATAGTACAATCAACATCTGTATTGCACAACAATAGTACAAATACTGTAATTTAATTAAAAGGAATTTATGGCAGACGCAACAAAATTTGTCCGTAATAAGACACACGTCAACATTGGTACAATTGGCCACGTTGACCACGGTAAGACTACTTTAACAGCAGCTATCACAACAAGTTTAGCAGCTAAGTATCCTACTTCTATTAACAAAGCAATGAAATATGCTGATATTGACAACGCTCCAGAAGAAGCTGCTCGTGGTGTTACTATCAATATTTCACATATTGAATACGAAACAGAAAAAAGACATTACGCTCACATTGATGCTCCAGGTCACGCCGACTACATTAAAAACATGATCACTGGTGCTGCTCAAATGGACGGTGCTATCTTGGTCGTTGCTGCAACTGACGGTCCTATGCCTCAAACTCGAGAGCATATCTTGTTAGCTAAGCAAGTTAACGTTCCTAAGATCGTTGTCGCTTTGAACAAATGTGATATGGTTGATGATGCTGAATTGCTCGACTTAGTGGAAATGGAAGTTCGTGAGTTGTTAACCAAATATGGTTTCGACGGAGACGAAACTCCAGTTATTCGTGTAAGTGCATTAAAAGCTCTTGAAGGTGATGGTGCTGCTCAAGATAAGGTCATGGAATTAATGAAGACTGTTGATGATTACATTCCAGAACCAATCCGTGAGTTAGACAAACCATTCTTAATGCCAGTTGAAGACGTCTTCTCTATTAAAGGACGTGGAACTGTTGTTACCGGTCGTATCGAATCTGGTATCGTTAAAGTTGGTGACGAAATTGAAATCGTTGGCTTACACGATTCTAAGAAAACAACAGTTACTGGTGTTGAAATGTTCCGTAAAATGCTCGACCAAGGTCAAGCTGGAGACAACGTTGGTATCTTGTTAAGAGGAACTGGAAAAGAAGATGTCGAGCGTGGACAAGTCTTGGCAAAAACTGGAACAGCAAATCCGCATACTGAATTTGAAGCAGAAGTCTATATCTTAACCAAAGAAGAAGGCGGTCGTCACAAACCATTCTTCTCAGGTTATCGTCCACAGTTCTATATCAGAACTACTGACGTTACAGGAGAAATCACTTTGCCAGCTGGTGTTGAAATGGTTATGCCAGGTGACAATGCTAAAATGGCTGTGAAGTTAATTCAACCAGTCGCTTTACACGAAGGATTACGCTTTGCTATCCGTGAAGGTGGACACACCATCGGTGCAGGTGCAATCATTAAAGTTGTCAAATAAGAATTGAAACGAAGGGGTTGCGCCCCTCCCTAACGGGAGGGGCGCACTCATTTCACCCTATAAATTCGAGACATTTTAAAGAATAATACGTATTTGAAACACACAAAGTGTTTGTTATTATCCTTTAAAAGGCCTTGAAAAACAGCTCTCACTATCCTCATAGCTCATTATGTCAACAACTGGCAAAATAAGCTTATAAAGATCGTAAGAACACTGTGGAAAATATTTCAAGATAAGATATACTAGATTGTAAGAGCAAAGTAAAATTAGTCTTTACATTCGTTTTTATTTACAGTATAATCGCCTCCTGTGACTTGAGAGATTTAAAAGAAAATTGTATTGCGTATGGCACAAACAAAAAAACAACCAGCTAAAGAAGTATATAAGATTAGAGTTCGCTTGAAATCTTATGATTACCGAGTAATTGATGAGGCAGCTCGTAAAATTCTTGAAACTGTCTTATCAACAGGTGCTCAAGTTCTCGGACCAGTTCCTTTGCCAACTCATCGCAAAACTTTTACTATTTTGGTATCACCTCATAGTGATAAAAATGCACAAGAACATTATCAAATAAGAACTCATAAGAGAGTAATGGATATTATTAATCCAACAAGCAAAACCATCGATTCTTTGATGCACTTGGAATTGCCTGCTGGTGTTTCTATCCAAATAAAAATGTAGGTTATATAGAGACGTTACGTATGTTAGGAGATTTTTTCGCCACTAAACTTAAGATGACCCAGATTTGGACTCAGGATGGGAAGCGTATTCCTGTTACTATTGTCAAATCAGGTGATATTAAGATTGTTGGACAACAAAAGCTAGTTTCTAAATCAAAAAATATAACATCACCAATGATGATTATAGAAGTTGGTTTGGGAAAGAAAAAATTAGCAAATGTGTCTAAACCAATGCGTGCTCGCTTAGAAAAGCACGGCTTTAGTGAAGGTGTAACTAAAGTTACTGGTGTCAGAGTTGCTGAGAGTGATATGACTGACGCTTTAAGTCCAGGTAAAACTATTGCAGCTAGTGATGTTTTAACTGTGGGAGACAAAGTTTTTATTCAAGGTACTACTAAAGGTAGTGGTTTCACTGGTGCAGTCAAGAGATATGGCTTCAAAGGTGGACCAAGAACTCATGGACAATCAGACCGTGTTCGCGCTGTCGGTTCCATTGGTCCTGGTACTACTCCAGGTAGAGTTTACAAAGGTAAACGTATGCCGGGCCACGCTGGTGTTGAAGTTATGACTATTAAAGGTAGTACTGTCTTGCACATTGATATAGAGAATCAAGAAGTTTGGTTAAGTGGCCCAATTCCTGGTGCTCCAAGATCAATTTTGAGAATTCGTAAAACTGGTGATAATCAAACAATCGCTATTGATAAAAAAGCTTCTGGTATTACTGATGCTCCAGTTGTTGAAACAACACCTGAAGTAGCAGATACGACAGAAACGGCACAAGCTTAGGCTTGACAGGATAAATCATGAAATTGACAAGATATACTACTGCAAATAAGAAAACTGATATCACAGCAAGTGATGCGATTTTCAGTCAACCAGTCAACCTCACTTTGATTAGTCAAGCTGTTAGAGTTTATCGCTCTAATTCAAGACAAGGCACAAGTAAAGTTAAAACTAGAGCAGAAGTCGATTTGACCAAACGAAAATGGTTTAAACAAAAAGGTACAGGTAATGCCCGTCACGGTGCCCAAAGTGCTCCAATCTTTGTTGGTGGTGGTGTTGCTCATGGACCTAAAGGAATTGAAAATTGGTCATTAGACATGACACAGAAAATGAAGAAAAGAGCTTTAATTAGTGCTTTAAGTGCGCAATCTGATCAATTTATTATTGCTGATGGTTTAACTGCACTTGAAGGTAAAACCAAAGCAGCAGCCAACTTATTCAATGAAGTTAAAACTGCGGAGCTTAAAAATGTTACTGTATTAGTTGACGACACACAAACAGATGTATTCAAAGCTGTTCGTAATATTGAAAATGTCACTTTATGTCGTTGGCAAGATTTGAACGCTCTTGATGTAGCAAGTGCTGACGCAATTGTTACTACGGAAGAAGTACTTAAGAAACTGGAAGAAAGATTAGCTAAGTAATCTAACACACTTATGAACGCGCACATTTTAAAACAACCAGTTATAACAGAAAAATCATTATTGTTAGCTAATACTCAAAATATTTTTACTTTTGAAGTAGCGGCAACAGCAAATAAGAATCAAGTTAGAGAAGCAATTGAAACAGTATTCAGTGTTAAAGTCATTGGAATTCGTACAATTGTTAACCAGAAAAACGCAGTCAGAACTGGTAAAAGAAGAATGAAGACCTTACAAGGTAAAGTAAAAAAAGCACTGATCACATTACGTGAAGGTGATACTATTAGTTTCTTTGATTTAGCGTAAGAACAGTATGTTAATTAGTAAAAAACCAACCACACCAGGACAAAGACATCAAGTAGATATTGATCGTTCAGACTTACATAAAGGTAAACCTGAAAAATCGCTATTAGTGTCTGGTCACAAAAAACGACAAGGTCGCGGCTTTAAAGGCCACATTACTGTTCGACATAGAGGTGGTGGTGTTAAAAAAAGATTGCGTATTATTGATTGGAAGCGTAGTAAACATGATATTGTTGGAACCGTTCAAAGATTTGAATATGATCCAATGAGAAGTGCTCATTTAGCTCTCATCCAATATAAAGATGGTGAAAAAGCTTACATCTTAGCAGCTGAAGGCTTGCAAATTGGCGCTGATGTAGTGGCTGGTAATATGGTTGAACCAAAAGTTGGAAATGCCTTACCGTTAAAGAATATTCCAGTGGGTATGTTCATCCATAATATTGAAATGACGATTGGCAAAGGTGCTCAAATTGCTCGTGGGGCAGGTACTGGCGCTTTGATTCAAGCAAAAGATGGTGCATATGTTACAATTCAACTCCCATCTAAAGAGTTGCGATTGATTAATGCGGAATGTTTCGCTACAATCGGCCAGGTTGGAAACTCTGAATGGAAGAATAGAAAGATTGGTAAAGCAGGTCGTAAGAGATTAATGGGTATTAGACCAGGCGTCCGTGGAACTGCTCAACACCCAGGCTCACATCCACACGGTGGAGGTGAAGGCCGAAGTGGAATTGGTATGAAGCATCCGAAGACTCCGTGGGGTAAACATGCTCTTGGTAAGAAAACTCGAACACCTAAAAAGAACTCTAGTAGATTTATTGTTAGAGGTAGAAAACAGAAATAAACTAAAAAGACACTATGTCACGATCAAGTAAAAAAGGACCATTCATTGACCCAAAACTTTTACAAAAAGTGATGGATCAAAAAAATTCAGGCAAGAAGTCTCCAATAAAGACTTGGAGTCGTGCTTGTGTGGTTTCTCCAGATTTTGTCGGACACACATTTATGGTTCACCAAGGTAAAAACTTTGTGGAAGTGTTTGTTAGTGAAGCTATGGTTGGACACAAGTTGGGAGAGTTTGCTCCTACTCGTACATTCCGAGGCCATGGAAAAGTAGTGAAGAGATTATTGACTAAGACATAATATGCAGATTATCGCAGTACAAAAATACGTGAGAACACCAGCCCGCAAAGTTCGGTTGGTAGCAAATGCTGTCAAAAGCATGAGTGTTCTGGCAGCTATGCAACAATTAGCTGTTATGGATCGCGCAGCTTCTGACATTGTGACTAAAGTAATGCGCCAAGCTATTGCTAATGCAGTACACAATCACAGTTTGTCTCCTGCAGATTTGGAGATCGAAAGTATTCAAATCAATGGTGGTCCTACATATAAGAGATTTAGAGCTGTAAGTAGAGGTAGAGCACATAACATCTTTAAGAGAACATCACATGTGATTGTTGTTTTAAAAACTAAATCAATACCTGCTGAAGCTGCAACAGAAAAAGTAGCTATCACTGCTCCAACTGAAGTCAAAGCTGAGACAACAGCTGAAGTTGCACCAATATCTGAAAAAACAAAAGCAGCTCCTAAAAAAGCTACCTCTGCAAAAAAAGCAGATAAAAAAACTGAAACAACAAAAAGTATAAAAAAGACTAGTACAGTAAAATCAAAGTAAGTTATGGGACAAAAAGTTAATCCTACTGGTTTTCGTCTTGGAATCACCTACACTTGGAAATCTCTGTGGCATGCCACTCCAGCCAACTATAGTGATACAATCTTAGAAGATTATAAATTACGTAAATATTTACGTAATAAATTAAATAATGCTGGTATCGTTGAAGTTAATATTGAACGATCATTAACTGTTATCAAAATTATTTTGCATGTTTCACGACCTGGTGTTGTGATTGGTAAAGGTGGATCAAACTTAGAAGACATTAAAAAAGAAGTTGAGAGAATCTTAAATGTTGCTAAGAAGAAAAAAGATAAAGTTAAAGTTGATTTAAAAGTAGAAGAAGTAAGTAAGCCTGATTTAAGTGCTAAGTTAATTGCTGAGAGAATCGTTGGTCAATTGATCAAACGTTTCCCTCATAGAAGAGCAGTTAACCAAGCTATGGAAAAAGTCATGCAAGCTGGTGGTCTAGGAGTTAAAATTTCTTTAGCAGGTAGAATCGGTGGATCTGAAATTGGTCGTACAGAAAACTACTTTGAAGGAAAAGTTCCAACTCAAACATTGCGTGCTGATATTGATTATCACGAAATGCCAGCTGCAACTCGTTCTGGTTATGTTGGTATTAAAGTATGGATTTATAAGGGAGAAGTACTGTAATTCTCACTCGGTATGTTACAACCAAAAAAAACCAAATACAGAAAACAATTTAGAGGCAGACGAACTGGTACCGCGTCTAGTGGTAACACCGTTGCTTTTGGTACATTTGGACTTCAAGCTACAACTTCAGGATGGGTTTCAGCTCGTCAAATTGAAGCAGCTCGTAAGAAGATTACTTTTATGACCAAACGTGAAGGTTCATATTGGTTGAGAATTTTTCCTCACAAACCAGTCACTTCTAAACCAGTAGGTGTCAAAATGGGAAGTGGTAAAGGAATGATTGACGAGTACGTAGCAGTTGTCAAACCAGGAATGATCTTATTTGAATTAGCAGGTATTTCTGAAGAAGTAGCAAAAGATGCATTACGAAAAGCTGGTCACAAATTATCAGTCAGAACAAGTTTTGTTACGAAGTAATATATGAAGAGAAACGATATAAAAGCACTACAGGATAAAAGTATAGCTGAATTAAATGCTCAGTTACTTACTTTAGAAACAGAATTTGCTCAAGCTCGCATTAAAAAGCATGCTGGTAAATTGCAAAATACTCATATCTCTTTAATGGCTGATGATATTGCCCGTATTAAAACTGTCATCCGCCAGAAAGAATTGAACGGATAATCTATATGAAAAATATCGTCGGAAACGTCATATCACTCAAAACAGCTAAAACTGTACAAGTTCAAGTTGTTAAACAATGGCAACATCCATTGTACAAGAAGTCAGTTAAACGAAGTAAGACATTTGCTTGTCATTACGAAGGTTTAGAATTACATGAAGGTGATACTGTTTCTATTAAATCAGTAAGACCAATGAGTAAGACCAAGAAGTTTGTGGTCGTGGAGATTGTAAACAAGGCATAAAAGTATGATACAATTACGTTCTGTTTTACAAGTAGCGGACAACAGTGGAGCTCGCCAAATTAGAGTTATCCAAGTCCATGGTGGTTCAAAACGTCGTTTTGGATACGTCGGAGATATAGTAGCTGCTTCAGTCATTTCTGCAGATCCAAATGGAACTGTCAAAAAAGGCGAAAAGGTTAAAGCTGTTATTATTCGCACCAGAAAAGAAAAGGGTCGTCCAAGTGGAGAATATATTCGCTTTGATGACAACGCAGCGGTGATTGTCGAATCACGCAAGAGTCCTGAACCAATCGGAACTCGTGTTTTCGGCCCAGTCGCTCGTGAAGTAAAAATAAAGGGATTTAATAAAATTGCTAGTTTAGCTCCAGAGTTAGTTTAATCTGGACATAAGTAAGTTGGATACGATATATGAAATATAAAGTAGGAGATACAGTGTTGGTTACAGCTGGCAAAGACAAAGGTAAAACTGGTCAAATTGTCAGAACTGTGCCTGAAAAAGAGACTGTCGTAGTAGCTGGTATGAATATGTATAGCAAACATATTAAACCAATGCAAGGTCGTGCAGGAGAAAAAGTCCGTTTAGAAAGACCATTGGCCACAGCTAAAG
>Ga0163154_10002383_pt1 | contig 27554 bp, 28 predicted proteins | sample OliLakLV19MP9P1_FD_148649 | JGI IMG/M metagenome (GOLD analysis project Ga0163154, IMG submission 148649) | Freshwater microbial mat bacterial communities from Lake Vanda, McMurdo Dry Valleys, Antarctica - Oligotrophic Lake LV.19.MP9.P1 | ecosystem: Environmental > Aquatic > Freshwater > Lake >... | reverse complement strand
GCTTTACAAACCAAGATAAAACAATTTGGCGAAGACGCGCCCAGCACTGCAAGTAGCCAATCCAATTTAGCTACTGTATTACAGGCTTTGGGAGGCGAGGCAAATTTACTACAGGCAAAGCTATTGCTCGAAAAAGCTTTGCAAACGGAGATAAAACATTTTGGCGAAGACGCGCCCACCGTTGCCGTGAGCCAAAACAATTTAGCGTTGGTATTACAGGCTTTGGGAGGCGAGGCAAATTTACTACAGGCAAAGCTATTGCTCGAAAAAGCTTTACAAACCAATATAAAACAATTTGGCGAAGACGCGCCCAGCACTGCAAGTAGCCAATCCAATTTAGCTACTGTATTACAGGCTTTGGGAGGCGAGGCAAATTTACTACAGGCAAAGCTATTGCTCGAAAAAGCTTTACAAACCAATATAAAACAATTTGGCGAAGACGCGCCCAGCACTGCAAGTAGCCAATCCAATTTAGCTACTGTATTACAGGCTTTGGGAGGCGAGGCAAATTTACTACAGGCAAAGCTATTGCTCGAAAAAGCATACGCTATTTGTAAAAAACACTTCTCAAATGAGCATCCCTATACAAAAACGATATTAAATAATTTACGGAATTTGTAGGTCTTGATGACTACAGGCAGGGACGCACATACATTATCTACTGAGGAAATGCAAGCCTTATCACCTAAGTTTTGGGAGTGGCTGGGTGCGTAGCGGTGTTTAGAAGCATTGGGGTAGTTTTTTTTGGCGGTTTTTATGATTTCCTTGTTCGGTTCATAAAAAAAACGTAACATTGCATTAAATAATATGATGCTGCGACGATATAGAAAGATATGGCACACGGTGTTTCGGGCTATGTTCTCTATGTTTCTATGTGGTTCAACACAAAATTTGTCAGCGTACCAATAATATCTCACTTATGAAGGTTTCAGATTTTCAAGAAATTACACTCGACCAGACAAGAAACGCGCTTTTAGCGAGAGTGAATACCAATAGCGAATTTGCTACTGTAGAATTGATAAAAGAGGCACAATACAAAATATTGGATGCTATCGAAGCACATCAACCAAAAAATATAGTTATCAATGTAGTAGATTTGCGCTTTCCTATTACGCTCCATCTCCAAGAATGGCTAAACGAGTACATCATACCACGCCTTTTCGAGTTAGGTGTCGTAAAAATTGCGTACATCATGCCGAAAAACTTCATAGAAAAAATCTCTATGGAGCAAGTGTATGATGAGGTTACTGAACTTGCCCAAAAGCACGAACTTGATTTTGGAACGAATTTTTTTGACCAAGAAGAGCATGCATTTCAATGGTTTAGAATGAAAAAAAATAACCTGCACTTAATAGCCTGATAAAAAGGCTTCACTATAAAAAGCCTTTTTTTCCTTTGAGGTGTTCTAAGCTTCAGCGAAGTTTTAAAACTTTGGCGAAGCTTAGAGAAACAACGTTTTATTTGTAACTGTCATTATGAATATTCTTGACTGCTCTTCCTGACGGGTCATTGGCATGTTGGAATGAGGCGTCCCAAGCCAATGCTTCAGGTGTGCTACAAGCAACAGACTTAACTGAAGGCACACAAGCGGCGGCTGAATCTGAAGGGAATAGTTCGCTAAATATGGCGCGGTATCTATATTCTTCTTTTGACATAGGTGGGTGAATCGGAAAACGAAAAGCCGCGTTTTTTAATTGCTCGTCTGTAACTTGTTCGTTGGCGACTTTCTTCAGTGTGTCAATCCAACTATAGCCTACGCCGTCAGAGAATTGTTCTTTTTGTCGCCAAGCGATCCTTTCGGGCAAGTAATCCTCGAAAGTTTTGCGCAATATCCACTTTTCGATTTTGCCCTCGCCTGCCATTTTATCTTCTGGATTAAGGCGCATGGCTATATCCATAAACTCCTTGTCCAAAAACGGTACGCGCCCTTCGATTCCCCATGCCGCGAGTGATTTGTTGGCACGCAAACAATCGTATAGGTGAAGTTTGCCTAATTTTCGTACGGTTTCTTTGTGAAATTCGCTTGCATTTGGAGCTTTATGAAAGTATAAATAGCCTCCAAACAGCTCGTCTGCGCCCTCGCCTGACAATACCATTTTGATGCCCATCGACTTGATGACACGCGCCAATAAGTACATAGGCGTAGAGGCCCGAATGGTCGTAACATCATAGGTTTCTAATTGATAGATGACATCGCGAATGGCATCTAACCCTTCTTGGACAGTAAAGTTGATCTCGTGGTGAATAGAGCCAATATGCTGTGCCGCAATGCGCGCCGCTTCCAAATCAGGCGAGCCAAGCAGACCTACTGCAAAAGAGTGTAATTGTGGATACCACGCTTGCTGTGTATCTCCTGATTCGATGCGATTGGCTGCAAATTTCTTGGTTATGGCAGCGATGATAGAAGAATCTAGACCACCTGAAAGCAGTACGCCGTAAGGTACATCAGACATCAACTGTCGGTGAACAGCCTCCTCCAAGCCTTTTCTGAGCATAGCGACGTCAGAAACATTGTCTTTTACAGCTTCATAGTCGCACCAATCTCGTTTGTACCAAGGTTGAAGCGTTTGCCCTTCTGGGCTATACAAATAATGCCCTGGTAAAAACTCTTGAATTTTATTGCAAACGCCTTCTAAGGCTTTTAGTTCAGAAGCAAAATAAAAATTGCCTGATTTATCCCAGCCCATGTATAGTGGAATGATGCCCATGTGGTCGCGTGCTATCAGATATACATCTTTTTCTTCATCGTATAGCGCGAAAGCAAAGATGCCGTTTAAGTCTTCTAAGAAAGCAATTCCTTTTTCTTTGTAAAGAGCCAAAATGACTTCGCTATCAGAGTGAGTCAAGAATTCGTAATTTGCTATGTTTTCTCTCAATGTTTGATGATTGTATATTTCACCATTAACAGCGAGTATTAGTTTTTTGTCTTTGCTGTACAAAGGTTGCCCTCCAGATTGTGGATCAACAATCGCCAACCGCTCGTGTGAAAAAATCACTTTATCACCACAATACACACCAGACCAATCGGGTCCGCGGTGGCGTATTTTTTTTGACATCTCTAATATCATGGGCCTTAATTCTTTTGCGCCCTGTTCTAAAGTGAAAGCTCCTAAAATTCCACACATAGTAATTTTAAATTAATTTAGTTAAAAAGTATTTGCGCAAATTTACTTGTTTTTTTTAGACTTACCAAAAATCATCTTGGCAATGGAAATTAAACAACGTGGTATTTTAGGACTTATGCAACGTGCCATACGCGGTTCGCGTGTGCGCGGCAATCAAAGTTCTTTCTATAAAAAGCCTTGCCTGCGGCATATATGTGAGCCGTGTGTGGTGCAAATAGGCGGACTGTTTATTTTTTCTCGAACATTGCGTAAGTCCTAAAACTATCACCTTATTTAACTTTCGTCCCTTAGTCATTTGTTTCTAAAATAAAACCTACACCAAATTGAATGAAGAAAGCCATTTTATAAAAATTGGGCATATTAACGACAGTGCCTCTGAAAATAGTAGTGCTTGAATTGGCATTGTTCGAAGTTTGGTAACTTCGCCCGTACTTCCATCTCCCGGCTATTATGGGCGTATCTATACCAAACTTTACACTGTAAATTATACCAAAATGTTCATCTTCATTGTCATCTTTATGGCTCTTACCCGGTTTAAAATTAAAAATAATAACAGGTTGCGCCATCAAAACATTCTTTTTTGCAAAAGAGTTGTTTCCACTGTACGGAAGTACTGTAAAATCTACTGGAACTTGTTGCCTAAAACGCACCTTGACATCTCCGACACCCATATTTGCCAACAGGTTGATGTCAATATGCCGTGAGTGTAGGAATTGATAGCCTCCTCCAAGCGTGAATAAACTTCTGTAAGGTTTTGCGATTTTTTGTGAACCTGCGTCGTAATCCATTCCGAGTTGAATTACGGCTTTGTGAAATGTCAATCCAAAAGTGAAACCTGCTGATATGTTATCTGCTCTGCCTGCCGCATTGTATACATTTTGAGAGGTTGCCCATTGTTTGAAAGCGGTTACGGGAGCGTTGCTGTAGCCTGTTTTGGCTTCAAGAATGTACTGAAAGGCTTTGTTTCGCTGGGCCTGAACGAGAGAAGCAAGGCATAATAAAAAAATAAAAAGGGTGGTTTTTATCATATTTGATCAATAAAGTTAAAGGGAGGTGTATTGCCTCCCTCCGATTTGGAGGGCGGAGCAGATGACGTGGTTTTTAGCCCTTTTTAAAGGGCGGGTAGGCAAGGCGACTGGTTAAATATTTGGCAACTTGCCCTACCATGCAGGCAAGGGCTTTATTTATTTGCTTGCCTGCTGCTTATCTGTTAGCAAGTTGGGGATTTCTATGTAAAACGTAGTCCCTTTGCCCATTACAGACTCGAGTTCTATTTCCCCTTTTAGTTTTTGGATAGTTTCTTTTACAATATACAGTCCCAGCCCTGAGCCTGTCCGTTCGTCAGTAGCGCGATAAAACATATCAAACACGTGCAACAAATGGTCTTGCCCAATACCAATACCATTATCCTCGATGCTTATGATGGCTTTTTGGGCATCAACTTCTATGCGTACATGAATATATGGATCGAGTTTCGTGAAGTCTGCATATCGAATGGCATTTGAGATAAGGTTATTCAATAAAATGCTGATGCGTTTATCATCAGAGTAAAAATCAACTTCGCCTACTATATTGAAGCGTTTATCGATTTTGTGTGCGTTTTCCATGAAGGCGTATTGTGAGAAAGTATCTTCCAAAAGTTTTTCAAAAGATACTTTTTTCTCACGCACGACGAGGCGTGTATTTTGCGAATAGTCAAGTATATCTTGGATAAAATTATCTAGCCGCTTCATACAGTTCTCCAATAAATCCAAATATTCTACCAAGTCTGCGGGTTGGGGAGAAAGGCGGCACAGGTTAACCAGTCCCAGCGAAGAAGCTATGGGTGCGCGCAAGTCGTGCGAAACACTGTAAACAAATCGGTCTAATTCCGTGTTTATTTTGCGCAGCTCGTCATTGGATTGCCCCAAAATTTGGTTTGTTTGTGTAAGTTCTTCTTCGCTAAGGGCTAGGTCTTGCTCGCGTTGGGCGAGCGTTTCATTGAGTTTTTGTGCATTGCTTAAGGCTGTACGCAAGATGGATTCGGTGCGCTTCTGCCCTGTGATGTCCATCATCAAACCATTGTAGTGGATACTACCACCTGCTTGGACAAAAGGGATGGCGTGTATATAGAGCCATATTATTTCATTGTAGCGATTTAAAAACCTGAATTCTCCTTTGAAAGTGCGGCTTGTTCGATAGGCGCGTTTTTGTAAAGTTACCAATTCAGCTAAGTCATCAGGGTGGATACGGCTATGCAACAAAGCAGGATTGGCTATGATTGCCTCTTCCGAAAAGCCTAAAATTCTCGAAACGTTGGCACTTATGTACAAGTATTTGCCTTCTTTTTTTTCTGAAACCTCCATTTGAAAAATAGCTACATAGTTCAAAGTTTCGTGAATTGTACTCAGGCGTATTTCGTTTTGGCGAATCTGCTCTTCTGTTTTCTTGCGTGCTGTAATGTCTATAGAGACACCATTGAAAATAATCTCGCCTGTGGCTTGCACATCAGGTACAGAAATAACTTGTAGCCAAATCAGCTCCCCGTTTTTCTTGTATTGGCGAAATTCTGCCTTGAAAGTCTTTAACTCTCTGAGTGCTTCCTCTTCTGCTTTGCGAACCTGCAACAAGTCTTCGGGGTGAATATGTTGATACAATAAATCTCTGTTCTCCATCAGCTCATCGGCAGAAATTCCGTACAGTTTTTCGGCATTGCGGCTGTAGTATGTATAACGCGAATGAAAACCTGGGACTTTTACAATTTGATAAATAGCCACACCCGAAAGCGAGTTGTTGATGGCTTGTAACTGCATTTCGCGCACTCTGATGGCTTGTTCGGCTTCCAGTTTTGCGGTAATGTCGCGCATTGATGTAATGCGCAAAAACTTACCTTGAAACACAACCGTCTTGCCTTGTATTTCTGATGTGAAAGAACTTCCGTCTTTGCGCAAAACGATAGCCGTATAAGGCTCTTCGTCTTTGTTAAGGATTTTTTGGCGCACCATTTCGCGGTCTTGTGGTGCTATTACCTCGGTAGCCGCCATACCTATAAGCTCGTTGTGGGTATAGCCCAACAGTTTGGTAGTCGCCATGTTAGCCTCTACACAAACGCCCTTATCCAAAAATATAATAGACTCAAAAGCCGCATCTAACAACAGTTGAATCCGTTGCTGCGTTTCTTCTGCTTGTGCCGCATGCTTTTTCTCTGCAGTTATGTCTTGGCAGGCAAGCCAATACCTTGACTCTGCGATTGGGAAAATCTGAATTTTTAACCAATGAAGGTGATTGATAGCCGTTTGTAAAGACAATTCCAGCACTCCAGTTTCCTGCAGTTCCTTTTGCCAGTTGCGCGCGAGTGATGCACTCATAGGCGCGAAAAACTCTATCAACTTGCGCCCAAGCCAGTACTTTTTATCTGTTTGGAAAATCTGCACAAAATTTTCATTCACTTCTTGAATACTCCCTTCTGCATCTAAAACAAGATACGCGGTGGTAGCCTCTAATATAGTTCGATAGTTTTCTACAGAAATCATGTGGTAAGAATAAAATTGTCTTGCACAAAGCTACTCTTTTTTTTAATAAAATCAAATTTTAGGTTTAAAATTGCATCAATACTTACAAAAAGTATTTTTACACGCCCAAAAATGTTTACACTCCAAAGCCTTTCCTTGCATAACTTTAAAAACTATGCTGACTTTTCAGCTCTTTTTTGCCCTGCTATCAACTGCATTGTAGGTGCAAACGGAGTAGGCAAGACAAACATGTTAGATGCCATCTATTACCTATCTTTGAGCAAAAGTGCTTTCAATAGCCACGACCTACACAGCATACGGCATGGCGAAGAGCTTTTTGCGGTCATAGGCAAGTTCGAACTCAATAGCAAACGCCACCAAGTCTTGTGTGGTGTCCAACAAGGGCAAAAAAAAATCCTTAAACTTGACCAAGCACCTTACCAAAAATTTACTGACCACATAGGGCTGTTTCCTGTTGTTCTTATCGCACCGCAAGACCACGAACTTATCACAGAAGGCAGCGAGGAAAGGCGCAAGTTTTTTGATAGCATCATTTCACAAATTGACCACGCCTATATGTTGCAGTTGATACAACACAATCACTACCTCAAACAACGCAACGCGCTGCTAAAACAAGCAAAGGAAAAAGGCGTATGGGACAACGACCTCCTCGCCACTTATGACGCCCTCCTTTTGCCTTTGGCAGAGCAGATTTTTGAAAGGCGCAAAGCCTTCATTACACAATTATTGCCTACTTTTTTGGCGCGCTATCAATACCTTACTGAAGGCGCAGAAGATGTCCAGATACAATATGAGTCTGATTTAGAAAACCCACAATTCAAAACACAATTTGCCGATAACCTACGCAAAGATTTTGAATTGCAACGCACCACGCTCGGCGTGCATCGTGATGATTATGCGTTTTTATTGGGCAAACACGCCTTGAAAAAATTTGGCTCGCAAGGACAACAAAAATCTTTTTTGATAGCCTTGAAGTTAGCGCATTTCGCTGTCATATACCAACAAAAGGGTATAAAGCCTATCTTATTACTTGACGATGTTTTTGATAAATTGGACGACAAACGCATCGCAAAACTGCTCGAAATGGTAGCAAGGCAGGATTTTGGACAAATCATACTCACAGACGCAAGACCAGAACGAAGCAAACAGATTTTGCAACACATCACGGTAGAAAAACAGTTTATTGAGCTTTTTTAACGCCAATTCTTAAACTTCACTCAAGCTAAATAAGACAAAACAAAACAAAAACAAAACAAAACCGCTATCTTTGCACCATGAATTATCTTTCCGTTGAAAATCTTGCCAAAAGCTATGGCGAAAACCGCCTATTTGAAAATATCTCTTTCGGTTTAGAAAAAGGGCAAAAAATAGCCCTTGTCGCACCCAATGGCTCCGGCAAAACCTCCATCTTTAATATATTGGCAGGATTCGACACGCCCAACGCAGGCGAGGCTCGTTTCCGAAAAGATATACGCATCGGCTTCTTGCCACAAGAACCGCCTTTGCAAGCCGAAAAAACTATCCTCGAAACTATCTTACAAGCCGACACGCCCACAGCACGTGCATTGCGCTTCTATGAAGAATGTATTGCCAATGATAGCCCAAAAATAGTAGATGCCATAGCCGACATAGACACCCTCAAGGCATGGGATTATGAACAACGCTTAGACCAAATCCTCACACGCCTGAGAATAACCGACCTCTCACAAAAAATAGGCGAGCTGTCTGGCGGGCAACGAAAACGTGTTGCACTTGCGCAACTATTCATGGAAGAACCTGACTTCTGGATACTCGACGAACCAACCAACCATTTAGACCTCGACATGATCGAATGGCTAGAAGACTATCTTACACGTGCCAATATCACCCTGCTTATGGTTACACACGATAGGTATTTCTTGGATAACGTCTGCAATGAAATACTAGAATTGGACTTAGGAAAGCTCTACCGATACATAACACCTGCCAACAGACAAGGCGAAACCTACGGCTACTTCCTGGAAAACAAAGAGGAACGAGTCGCACAACAAGCCTCCGAAACCGACAAAGCACGCAACTTGTGGCGCAAAGAACTCGACTGGGTACGCAAACAACCACGCGCGCGCGGCACAAAAGCAAAATACAGATTGGACGCTTTCCAAGAAATCCAACAAAAAGCATTCGCAGACCGAAATGATAAAAAAGCCCAAATGGAAACAGAAATGGCGCGTATCGGTAAGAAAATTGCAGAATGGGACAAAGTAAGCAAGCAGTTTGGGAACCTGAAAATACTAGATAAGTTTAGCTATGTCTTCAAACGATATGAAAGGCTCGGTATCGTAGGAAGAAACGGCACCGGGAAATCTACTATACTCAACATACTCACCAACCGCCTCCAACCCGACAGCGGAGAAATATCGGTAGGCGAAACTATCCGATTCGGATACTATACGCAAGACGGGCTTCAACTCAAAGAAGACAAGCGCGTATTAGAAGTTATACAAGACATCGCAGACCAATTCCCGGCTGCAGGAGGGCGCATAGTTTCAGCCTCGCAATGGCTAGAGCGTTTTTTGTTCCCTCCAAAACGCCAATATGCTTATGTCTCCACCCTATCAGGAGGCGAGAGGAGACGACTTTACTTGCTTACTATCTTGGTGCAAAACCCCAACTTCCTTATTCTTGATGAGCCAACAAACGACTTGGATCTGATAACGCTGCAAGTATTGGAGGACTTCCTGCAAGATTATGAGGGCTGTCTGGTTATTGTTTCCCACGACCGCTATTTTATGGATAAACTCGTAGAACATATTTGGGTACTCGAAGGCGATGGCAAAATTCGTGATTTTTATGGTACATACAGTGCTTATCGTGCCACTCTCGAAATAGAAGCTGAAGAACAAGCGCAAGCACAAAAAAACAAGACAAAAGACAACAGCAAAAATAAAGAAGTAAACAAAGAAACTGAAAAACCAATAACCAACAAACGCAAAATGTCTTTCAAAGAACAAAAAGAATATGAAACCATTGAAAGCGAAATAGCCAAACTCGAAGCCGAAAAAAACAAAGAAACTACCCTCTTGAACAACGGCACATTGACTTATGATGCCTTGACTACCACAGCCCAAACTATCAAAGAGATTGCAGCGCAAATAGATGCAAAAACAATCCGCTGGCTCGAATTGGCGGAGCTGGTATAACTTTTCTGGTGCTCCAACAATTTTAGTGGAGCAAGGTATAAACCACATAGAAAGATATGGCACACAGTGTTTTGGGCTATGTTTCTATGTGGTTCAACACAAAATTTGTCAGCGTACCTTTTAAATTAGAAAAAACGGGGTGCAACTTTATTCTGTAGCTACATTTGGTTATTTTCTAAACGGCAAAAGTTTACATACAGTTTTTGCCATTTAAGAGCCACGTGTCGCCTTCTTTTTGCAAAGTCAAGCCCAATGTTTCGGCAATAATTTGTAAAATAGTATCAAGTGATTGGTTATCAAATTGAACTGTTAGCAAGCAATTTTCGATGGCAGCATTGCCTATTTTGATACGCGCTTCATACATTTTGTTTATCTTGGCTATAGCATCTTTGAGCGGGGTTGTATTAAAATCAAGGTATTTGTTTTTGACTAATTTCTGTGTTTGGGTATCATATTTTGCAGACTCGCCTGCAGTCAAAATAAGTGCTTGCGTTGGCATGTTTAGGCGCACCTTGCCTGTGGTAACATGCAGTTCTATGTCGGCTATTTTGGGAGCTTTGAGGGAAAAGCGTGTGCCTAATACAGTTACAGTTCCGCCTTGCGGGGTTGTTATTTCAAAAACTTGTTGGGGGTTATGGGTTACGTCAAAAGTGCCTTCACCTTCAAATTGAACGGCTCGCCTACTTGCTGTAAATTTTTGGGGATAGCAGATTTGGCTGTTGGGTAGCAAGTCTAAGATAGAACCGTCAGGCAAGGTTATTTTTTTTGCTGTCGTGCCACTCGCGAATTTTACCATTGCGACATTTGAACCTTGCCTGCCCCACAGCCAAAAACTTATGCCAAATAGTAAGATGACACTGGCGGCTATTCCTATAAAAGTGCGTTTTGTGGCATGTGTAGAAAGTGTACGCACATGTTGCAAGGGTTGATTTTCGATAACTGTTGAGAGTTTTGCCCATGCTTTATCTGTATCAAAATCAGGAAAGACGGGTGCTATTTCCGCTGTTTTCTCCCAAATTTGCGCTATAACGTGCAAAGTTTCTGCATTGGCAGGAAGGTCGCGCTTCCATTGTTCAATGTCGGCGTTTGCTTGTTCATCGGTATCTTGAGTAAGATAACGGACTAAAAGGGCTTCATCTATAGACATACAAAGACAAAGATAATGTTTTTTATGTTGTATCCAAAAAAAAATATACCTTTGCCAAGAAAAAAAATGATTTAGTCCTTTTTAGAATTATGGAAGCCACCATTGCTTCATTGCACCAAATAGAAACAGAGCTAAAAAAACGCTGGGAATATCCATATCACTGGCACAAAAAACAAAACAATGCGGCTGATAAGCTCACATATTTTATCTATGACTTTTTATATTTTGAAGACTTAATCGGGGCGATACAAAAGAACTTTGCGCAACGCGAGGATTATGAAGCACTCAAGGATTATACATTGAACAGGTGGTATAATTACTGGTCGTCAGTAGCTGTAGAAAGGGTTTTGACTTCCTGCGAAGGCATCGAAGCACACCCAAACGAAAAACACCATTCCATAGATTTTTACTTAAATGGCGTTCCTTTCGACCACAAAAGCACTGTTTTTCCTTATACATATCCAGAAAGCCAAACTTTTGCTGAACAAAATCCAATCGCTTTGATTCGTTGGTTGTATGACTCGCAAAGTGCTGAACAACGTTGGCATGTGGGAAACCGTTTGTTCCTCGTTTTTTATGATGCGCAAGGCTTTCATTGGAAATTAAAGGCGGACATAACGCAGATAACAGAGGTGCTAAAAACTTATGCAGCTAATTTTACGATTGCTCAACTTAAGCAAGTCGCGTTGATAGATACATTGGTTTGGAGTGATGTTATCTGGGTAAAGGCTTGAGATATTTTAAAAAGGCAAAACTATTTGCAAACTAAAATTTACATAAAACACGAGGAGATACTCTTCATGTGGTTTTGGCAGGCACGGTGCTTTGCTTTCCTGCTTATTTTCGGTCTTGATTCGGATAGTGTTTAAAAAAATAAACAAAAGTTTTGCTAAATATAAAAAAATGTGTATTTTTGCACTCCCAAATCAAAAAAATGATTTTTGACGTTCTAAACATATATTTTACTCATGAAAGTTTGCCAACTCACAGGAAAACGCACACGCTCAGGCAATAACGTGTCGCATGCCAATAATAAAACCAAACGTACTTTTATGCCTAATTTGCAAAAAAAACGCTTCTTTTCTGAAGCTGAAGGCAAATGGATTGTTATGAAAGTAGCTGCTTCTGCTATCCGTAGCATCAATAAGAATGGTTTTGATGCCGTATTGAAAGATGCACAAGCAAAAGGTTTTGGAAAAAGATAAAGCATATTTTTTAAAACGACAAAAGCGCGGGCTGTACAGTCCGCGCTTTTGTGTTTGTGAACTAAAAATATTACATGTGGATTACTTCTCCATACGCTACTGCTGCTGCTTCCATGATAGCTTCGGACATAGTCGGGTGCGGGTGTACCGATTTGATGATTTCGTGTCCTGTGGTTTCAAGTTTACGCGCCACTACTATTTCGGCTATCATTTCAGTAACATTTGCGCCTATCATGTGCGCGCCTAAGAATTCGCCGTATTTGGCATCAAAGATTACTTTCACGAAGCCGTCTTTTGCACCTGCCGCGCTTGCCTTGCCTGATGCCGAGAAAGGGAACTTGCCTACCTTGATTTCATAACCCGCCTCTTTTGCCTTTTTCTCTGTGTAGCCTACTGAAGCTATTTCAGGTGAGCAATAAGTACAGCCCGGTATGTTGTTGTAGTCCAATGGCTCGGGGTGATGCCCTGCTATTTTTTCTACACAAATAATGCCTTCGGCTGACGCTACGTGTGCCAACGCTTGTCCAGATGTGATGTCGCCTATAGCATACACACCTGCGACATTAGTACGATAAAACTCATCAACCAACACTTTGCCTTTTTCGATTTTCACGCCTACTTCTTCCAAGCCGATGTTTTCGATATTGGCTACCATGCCTACAGCAGAAAGTACGATATCGCATTCGATGGTTTGCTCGCCTGCGGCATTTTTCACTTTCACTTTACAGCCTGCGCCCGAAGTATCCACTGAAGTAACCTCCGAACTTGTCAAGATATCGATGCCGTTCTTTTTGTATATTTTTTCTAATTGTTTAGAGATTTCCTCATCTTCTACAGGCACGATATTGGGCATAAATTCCACAATCGTTACTTTTGTACCGATGGTGCTATAGAAATATGCGAACTCCACCCCGATAGCGCCAGAGCCTACAACTACCATAGAAGCTGGTTGTTTTTCAAGCACCATCGCTTTGCGGTAGCCAACGATTTTCTCATTGTCTATTTTGATAGCAGGAAGTTCACGCGCTCGCCCGCCTGTAGCCAAAATGATATGTGGCGCACTGTAAGCAGTTTTTTTACCATCTTTGTCAGTAACTTCTACTTGGTTGCCTTTGAGCAACTTGCCTGTACCTGTGAGTTGGTCTATTTTGTTTTTCTTGAATAAGAATTGTATGCCTTTGCTCATGCCATTGGCTACGTCACGGCTGCGTTTTACCATGCTATCAAAGTGCGCAGTTGCTTCTTTTACTTCAATACCATAATCTTTTGCGTGGTTGATATATTCAAACACTTGCGCACTTTTGAGCAACGCTTTTGTGGGAATGCAGCCCCAGTTAAGGCATATACCGCCTAATTCCTCGCGTTCTACTACCGCTGTTTTTAAGCCAAGTTGCGAGGCACGAATAGCCGCTACATAGCCGCCAGGCCCACTGCCTATTACAATTACATCATATTGATTTGCCATATTCGGGAAGGATTGTAAAAAGTTTATAATTTTTCAAGGTAAGTGTACAAAGAGTCAATTTCAGCTTCGTTGAAAGAAAAGCTTGTCATGACACTTTTATTATATTGGTTAAATAGTGCGACGGCTTCTTTATCTCCAGAGGCTATGAGAGCTTGCGAATTTTTTATAAAGGCACTTATCCATTGCTTGCTTCTCCGTTTTGTAACGTTCTTCAGCCCGGGTCCGACACCGTTCTCGGTTGTATTGCTGTGGCAGGCAGTACAATTTGAAGTAAACAACTGCTCACCCAAACTTATTTTCGGTGTGTTTGTTTGGGCAGGCAAGGTCGTTTGTTTGTCCGTTTCTTTTTGTGAGCAGGCAAGGCATGTTGCACATAACATTATAAGTAGGAACTTGCCTGCCACCCAATCAAAATTTAATATATTAGACATGAACAAAAATTGGGGTAGATTGCTTTTTATCATCTTTCTTCTTCTTTCTTCTCCTTTTCTGGTGCGTTATCGCCTCTATTATCTACTATGATAGTGATAATAGCTTGAGTAGCTATCGCCAATGGGAAAACTCTTTTGAACTTTTTAAGAATGGGCTGGTACTCCGACTGGTCGAGAAAATCGCCTACATTCACTCGATAACTCGGCGCGCGATACTCCATATAAGGCGTGAGATTGGGAAACATCTCATACGATTTGTTTCTTGCTCTCGAAGCCTCTTCTCGACTTTTGCCTCGATAAATTTGGATGCGCCAGCCTTCAAACTTTCTTTTTTTGACAGTTGCCTCCGCTTTTGGTTTAGGAGGCACATAATCAAGCGTTTTATTCAAATAGGCTGTGAAATCTTGCGTTTGTGCGGTAGTGTCAAAAGGAAGGTCTATCCGTTGTAATGCGCCCGTATTCGAACCTGTGAAACGCACTCGTTCAAAAGTGTATTTGGCTCGATAAGGTTCAAAGTCTTCTTGTGCGAAGGCATGTATTTGCATGGCGCACAAAAAACAAAGTAGTGCGGTAATTTTCTTCATAAATATAAAAATCAAACTTAAGACGGCACAATTTCAGTTTCGGTAGGCAAGGTTTCAGGAGCAGGCGCAACAGGCTTGCGAAAGAAAGCGTCATTGCGAAAAAGGATGGTCATCACGCCCATAAAAATAGAGGAGTCGGCTATGTTAAAAATAGGCCAGAAAGCGTAATATTCGCCTCCCATGAAAGGTATCCAATTCGGCAATTTCCCTTCCCAAATATCAACATAAATCATATCTATTACCTGCCCATGGAACCAAGGCATAAGCGAGCCTACAGGCGCATTGCCCAAAAATACACCATAAAATGTGCTGTCCATCACATTGCCCAACGCGCCTCCGAGTATCAACGCCATACAAGTGATAAAACCCGTGTGCGCTTTTCTATCTATCAATAGCTTAATATAGTAGGCTATCAGTATAGTAGCCAAAATGCGAAAAAGCGTGAGTATTAGTTTGCCATAAAGTGTATCTATACGCAACCCAAACGCCATACCCGGATTGAGTATGTAATGAATTTTGAACCAGTCGCCAAACACTTTGATTTGCCCATTTGCGCCCATTTCCATATTGAAATGCACGAGGAGCTTTACCGCTTGGTCAATAAAAATAACAATAAAAGCAATCAAAAAATAACTTCCGTATTTTTTCATAGTTTGTTGGTTGTGAGAATGGTTTTGAATGAGGTGCAAAGATAGGTTTTTTATAGTATAAAAAAAATCATTTTAGCCATTCAAAGATTTCATAATGTTCATTGCTCATGCCTACCGACTCGTAGGCGGCTATGGCGGCTTCGTTTCGTTTATCTACATATAAACGAATCCCTTTGTATTGCGCGTTTTTTTGTACCAACTCGCGCATATATTGATAGGCGGCACTGAACAGCCCTTTTTTGCGGTAGGCAGGCAAGATATAGAGTGATTGTATCCAAACGATTTGCCCATTGCGCCATTCGCTCCATTCGTAAGTGTTGAGCATACAGCCAATGACCTTGCCTGTCTGCACAATTTTGTAATATTTACCTTTCCTGTCGTCTTCTATGACAGCTAATATGCCTTGCTCCACTATATCGGGGTGCAAAATTAGGTTTTCGGTTTCTAAAGCCATTTTGCTTTGCAAATTTACCAACTCAAGTATGTCAAGTTCAGTAACTTCGTCTATCATAATGTCTTGTTGCAAAATTTTTATCATTTTATTTGTTGAAAGGTAAATTGTTAAAAGGTGAATTGTGAGCGTTGAAAGGCGAGCTTTAGCCTTCATCTTTCATCTATTCTTTGAAATTATTTTCTGTAAATTTGATATGCGTATTGATTTGTTTAGGGATGTCTTTTCATTCACTATATCAAATATTTCTGGGTGTTCATCTTCCGTTATCAAGCCTCGTATTTTGGCTTTTTCTGTCCCTCCTTGCTCAATCCTTATACGCCTTTGCTTCGCGTTGCAGGCTTTCATATTCAGAAAGTTTTATTACCTTTTTATAATACTCTTTTGCAAGTTTGGGGTTGCCTTGTTGGTGTGCTATGCGTGCCAACCCAGCATAGGCGGCGGCCACATAGTCCTTGCTGTATCGCCCGTCATAAGTGTCGTATTGTGTGGCGGTTTGGTAGGCAAGTTGCGCTTTTTCGAGATTTTTATAGTATTTTTCTTGTATGATGCCGTTTATAGTTGCGCTTGCGATGCTATAAAGGCGGTCTGTTTGTATATTAAATTTTGGGAAACAAATTTCGGCTTCTGCATACCTACCCAAAGCGGCGAGGTGTTCGCTGTATTTCAGCCAAAAAAACGGGTGGTTTGGGTATAAATTAATCAGTTTATATGCGCAATCTAGAGCAACATAAGGGTTTTGTTCGTATTTGGCATAAATACTATTCAAATACAACAATGCTTCTACTTGGCTGAACTTGCCTACCTGCGATGCTTTCAACAGGTTTTGCAACCCTTCTTGCTTATTGCCACCCGGAAAAAAAACCATAAAGGGTTTTGCGATAGGGTGTGTTTCGGGATATTGCGCCGCATAATATTTGTATAAGCCTGTAGAAAAATGAAAGTCAGACAAAACGCCTGAAAGGTCGAAACCTTTTTTCATATAGTAGAACGATTTGCGCCCGTAACTCACCGAACTCATAAAATCCCCACTTTCTGATTCGTGTAGGGCGAGCAAAGAATAACCCATCATAGCAAAAAATATACCTTCTACATCATCTTCGTCTTTTTTCAACATAGCCAAAGAAAGTGTTATGCAGTTGTTCAAATGTTTTTCATAAATGGGATAGTCTTCGCGTTGTTTGGTCAATGGAAAGCTCTCCCAAGCAATGATGTACGCTTTTAGAAAGGGATAAACGGGGTGTTTCGGGTATTTTTCAAGAATAGACTCGCATTGGATACGTGCATCACGGTACTGTTGGCGATATGTTTTTTGAAGTATTTGCGTAGCTATTTCTTGCGTAGCCGCATCTTGCATTACTTGGGCAATAAGTGGCACGCTTGTTACAAAAAAACAAATAAATCCTACAAATATTAAATAAAAGTATTTTAGATACATAGCAAAAATATTACACACTAATTTTTGTGCAAATATATACCAATTTTGATATACAACAAATTATAAGTGCTTTGTATTGACAGTATGTTGAAACTTATCGCCCTTACTTTGTGTAATATTGTCGTATATCTAAAACAATTTTATTTTTATGGCAAATGTTGTTTTGCACAAAGCGGAAACGCGCGGCTTCGTCAATCATGGTTGGCTTCAAAGCTATTTCTCCTTTAGCTTTTCAAACTATTACAATCCTGAAAGAATGAATTTTGGCATGTTACGTGTCTTGAATGATGATGTCATTGCTGGAAATATGGGTTTCGGCAAACACCCACACGACAACATGGAAATTATTTCTATTCCACTAGAGGGCGCATTGGAACACAAAGACAGCATGAACAATGTGGCAATCATTCAACATGGAGATGTGCAGGTGATGAGTGCAGGCACAGGTATTTTTCATAGCGAAATGAACAAAAGACATACGGAAGGCAAGTTTTTGCAAATATGGGTGTACCCTAACCAAAAAAATGTGACGCCTCGCTACGACCAAATAACACTTGATGTAGCCGAACGGCACAATAAACTGCAACAAATCTTGTCGCCCAATCCAAATGATGAAGGTGTTTGGATACATCAAGATGCGTGGTTTCATTTAGGAGATTTGGACAAGGATATGGAACTTGCCTACCATATCAAGAAAAAAGGCAACGGCATATATGCGTTTGTAATAAAAGGAGAGGTTACTATAGAGCATCAACCCCTCAATGCACGTGATGGTTTCGGGATATGGGACACAGAAAAAATAAGTATTCAAGCCAATTCAGACACAGAAATACTGTTGATGGAAGTTCCTATGTAATGGAAATGCCAGAGCGCCAAAACTTTTGAGTGCTGTAAGTTTTTTGAGTGCTCCGACAATTTTGGTGGGGCAAGGTATAAACTACCTAGAAAGATATGGCACACAGTGTTTCGGGCTGTGTTCTCTATATTTCTATGTGGTTCAACACAAAATTTGTCAGAGTATCCCAATAGTTGCTATTTTGTTTTCAAATATTTCTGATAAATTTCAGCTAAAAAAGCCGTTTCAGGTTCATAATAACCTGTAGTTTCCAAAACTATTGGCTCATTGCTATCCGTATCATTGTCCAACACAAATGTTAATTCAAGCATCTCTCCTTTTTTGAGTGTGTGGTATGCGTGATCTATAGCTTGCAAGCTGTTTTGCGCATTGGTAGGCAAGTACGTTTTATTGCCCACTTTCAAGACAACCCTATTCAGGTACGATATTTCGTCTTTTTCTTCTTGAATACGTATTTTCACTTGTTTTTTTACCACAAACGCATTCGACAAAGCAGCGGAAGTAGTCGTTTCGTGTGCCTTGCCTACGATGTCCTTGATGACTTCGGTTTGTTTCAAGAATTTTTCGCCATTCCAAACATATAGCCAAGGGCAACTCAAACAATTCCAAACCTTGAAATCTGCCTTTTCAGCATTGTAGGTGGCATTTTTTTGAATATCCACTTCTTCCATTACTGCTCCATCAGAGGCTTGTTCAGGAATACCTGCATTCGGGTCAAAGGTTTGTGAGGCAGGATTGTAAATCACAATGATATACTTGCCTTTTGGTATATTGGTGAAAGTGGCAGGCGTAAGTTTGTACTTCTTCTCCTGTTTGATGCGATGCCACGCGCTCCACCAACCATACTCATTGATAGCACTTTTTTTCGCTTCATCTTCGCTGATGAGTGCCGCCCAACAGCCTTTTACGGCTGATTTTACTACTATTTTTTTTACATTTTGCGCTTGTGCCGCAATACTTATCACAAGACAGACAATAACGAATATTTTTCGCATAATCATAAAAAGGGTTTAAAGTGAATAAGCAAATATAGGCAAAAAAAAGCAAAAGCAAAAAGAATGTAAAACGAAAGCAAAAAAAAACCTAAAATAGATGTATATTTGCATGAAAATCGATTTTTATTATGCGAAAAAACATCTTTCTGGTAGCTTGTTTCTTGTGCTTCTCTTATACAAGTTGCAAAAGTAGCAAGGGCAATCTACCAAAAACAGACAAGCCAGACAAAAAAACTGTCGAAAACTGTATAGACGCTTCCAAAATAGACCCTAACAAACTTTGTCTTGCGATTTACAAACCCGTTTGCGGTTGTGATGGCAAAACGTATGGTAATAGTTGCGAAGCAGAACGTGCAGGCGTTACTTCGTGGAAAGAAGGCAAATGCCCGTAAACCTTTTAGTTTACACCGATGTTATAATAGACTTCTTGCAAAATTGTTTCTTAAGACCACACACCCCGCTTTTCTCCAATTTGCAGAGAGGGAAAAAGGACTTTCGCAAGAAGTATAATCTAAAAATTTAACCCAATAAATAAACATGAAAGCAATCGTTATAGGTGCAGGCTTCGCAGGTATATCAGCCGCCACGCGCCTCGCACAAGAAGGCTGGCAAGTAGATGTAGTCGAAAAAAATGAAATGGCAGGCGGCAGAGCGCGCGTATTTGAACACGAAGGTTTTGTGTTTGATATGGGACCAAGCTGGTATTGGATGCCTGATGTTTTTGAATGGTATTTTAGTCAATTTGGGCATAGCGTAAGCGATTTTTATGACTTAGTACGCCTTGACCCCTCCTACCAAGTCATATTCAGCGAACAAGAGAAATGGGACATTCCTGCCGAAATGAACGCATTTAAAGCCCTGCTCGAACAATACGAAACAGGCAGTGGCGCACAATTAGACGCTTTTTTGGCGCAAGCCGAATACAAATATAAAGTCGGTATCCACGACCTTGTACACAAACCCAGCCTCTCTGCCATAGAATATGCCGATGCGCGCTTATTGGGCGCATTGTTCAAAATGGACGTACTAAAATCATTTGAAAAACACATCAGACGATTCTTTAAACACCCACAAATACTCCAACTCATGGAGTTCCCTATTTTGTTTTTAGGGGCATTGCCAAAAAATACGCCTGCATTGTATAGTCTGATGAATTATGCCGACATTCAATTAGGCACATGGTATCCTATGGGCGGCATGCACAATATCGTGAAAGCAATGGTGCAAGTAGCCGAAAAGTATGGCGTAAAATTTTACTACAATCAACCCGTCCAACGAATCAAAGTGCAAGGTAAAAAAGCTATCGGAGTGCTTACGCCTGACCTAAATTTGAATGCAGATGTTATAATAGGCGGTGCTGACTATCACCACATAGAAAGCAAATTACTTGACCACAAACTACAAAGCTACAGCGAAAAGTATTGGAAAGACCGAACTTTTGCCCCTTCTTGCCTGATTTTTTATCTCGGTATCAATAAAAAACTACAAAACCTACGCCACCACAATTTGTTTTTTGATACCGATTTTGCATTGCACGCACGCGAAATATACGAAACGCCTCAATATCCAACCAATCCGCTTTTCTATGTCTCCTGCCCTTCTTTGACAGACGATAGCGTCGCACCCATGGGTTGCGAAAACCTTTTTGTGCTGATCCCAATAGCAACCGACCTGACAGATAGCGAAACTACAAGAGCGTATTATTATGACATGGTAATGGAACGCCTCGAACGAATCACAAAACAAGATGTTCGTAGCAATGTTATTTTCAAAAGAACTTTTGCACAAAGCAATTTTATAGAAGATTACAATGCCTGTAGAGGAAATGCTTACGGACTCGCCAACACGCTCATGCAAACGGCTATTTTAAAACCACGCATCAAAAGTAAAAAAGTAGAGAATCTATATTTTACAGGGCAACTAACTGTACCAGGTCCCGGCGTGCCTCCCTCGCTGATTTCAGGGCAAGTAGTAGCCAACGAAATTTTGAAAAAAACAAAAAAGAAGGCTTGATAAAGAAATAATTTGTTGCTGACTATTTCCCCGAAAAACATCTATCGCAATGGCTCAAGGCAGAATTAGGAGAAGAAATTCCTGTATATGCTTTCCCACAAGTGGGCGTAGTTCAACTAAAAAATGCCTATCAATATTTGGTCAATACGTTACAAGCGGAACAGATAGCCTGATGTTTGGAGATGAGGCAGGTTTGGGTACGCCTTCAGAAGATTTCGCTTCTATTTCGGCTGTAAATCAATTAGATGTAGCCAAATATTGGTTTGTTTAGGTTTTGGGATAGATCATTTTCACGGGGTTTCTATTGGCAAATATAGCACAACTTGCTTCTATAGAAGCCTATTTAGGTAGCTTCAGCCTCTCCAATCGCCAAAAAGAAGGAAAGGCTTTTTAGCGTTTGGTACAATATGCCAATAAACAACTTCCCTACCAGTTCAGCATCGTTTGTAATTCTGTAGCGAGTGCCATAGAAGGGCGTTTTGGTGATTATCATGCCACAAATAGAACTAAAAACAATGAACTATTTATCAATCCTTTAATGAATTTATATTGGGCTTTTTGATTTGGAAGGAATATCGAAATTAAATAAAATACTGCCTCTACTCTCAAAAACGTCCAATTTTGAAGAAATACGCTTTGCAATCGAAAGCTACAGAATGACTATTGATAAAGGCAAAAGAAAACAGATACCGCTATAAAAAGCCAATGTTTTATACTTATTGTTTTATTTTAATTACTTGAAAATCAATACATTGCACAGTCAATAAATTGGGAGTTGATGAAGCTATCCTCGAAGCTATAGGCGAAGCAAAAGGCAAAAAAGAAGGTGCTTTTGGTATGTTTGCCGAAGACTTGCCTACAGGTGCTATAGTACGCCTTACCAAATTGCCGCTGGAAACTATTTTAGGGTGGAAAACAAGCTCTTTGGCAGGCTTTTTTTATTCGACTTTCTTGTTTATCTTTGCTATTGTTATGAAAAACTTTCTTCTATTCTTATTCCTCCTACTCCTCGTCTGTGTGCAGGCAGGCAAGGCACAAAAAACTATGTCGCCACTCTATCAAAGCGAAGCCTTTACTGTTTACCCTGATAAGGTCGTGCAGGGCAAAAATGAGGCTGCCATTATCTCGCCTACCCACATCAAATCTACTTACAAAAGCCCTGCAAGTAGTAATTTTTCGCGCTTGATACTTTTCAAATTGAGCATCAATGAAAAAGACAACGAAGCTCCAATAGGGCAAGACCACCGCATTTTTATAGGTGAGAATGAACACGAATCGAGCATCATGAAGTTTGGTGAAAAATCCGCGCCCATAGCAGCCGATTTACAAGGGAACTTGCCTACCAACTATACCTACACATTCAGATTTGATGTTTCAGAGGTATCGAAACAGTTTGAGGAAAAAGGCTATTACCAAACTTTCAGTGGCGATAAAATAGCCAAACAAGATTTCAAAGACTTTTATATCGCAGGCAACGCACAACCGCTTTCTTGGGATTTTGTGAATTTGGATAACAAAGGCATGAAACTCAAACCGCAGGCAGGCAAGCCACACATATACGAAATTACGGTAAAATTGAACCCTTACAACGACAACGAAAGGGCGGAAAAGGAATGGAAACCTACGCTTGACCTTTCCAAAAAACCCAAATACACGTCAGAACAACCTATTGTAGATGCACTTTTCAACCTTTCGCTTGAGGAAGCACTGAAAAACATAGAAGCAGACAGCACGCTGCGCACAGGCGCAAAATGGGGAGGCGTTTGGACACGCGACATTAGCTACAGTATTTTCCTTGCCTTCGCTTATCACGAACCCGAAATAGCCAAAATTAGCCTCATGAAAAAGGTGAAACGAAACCGTATTATCCAAGATACAGGTTCGGGAGGCGCGTACCCCATTTCTTCAGATAGGGTGGTTTGGGCAGTCGCAGCATGGGAAATTTACAAGGTTACAGGAGATAAAAAATGGCTCGAAACCACTTATGAAATTGTCAAAAATACACTCGACGATGATTTAAAAAACCTAAAATCAGAAACGGGTATGTATCGCGGCGAGTCGTCTTTTTTGGATTGGCGCGAACAAACCTACCCAAAATGGATGGACAACAAGGATATTTTTATGTCCGAAAGTTTGGGAACTAATGTAGCCCATTATCAGGCGCATATTGTGCTTTCTGAAATGGCAAAGGCACTGAATAAGCCTTTTCAAGCGTATATAGACCGCGCTGAAAGCATCAAAAAAGGCATCAATACGCAACTTTGGCTGGAAGGAAAGGGCTATTATGCACAATATTTGTACGGCAGAGTTTTTATGCAACAGTCCCCACGTTTTGAGGCTTTGGGCGAGGCTTTGGCGGTTTTATTTGAGGTGGCAGACGCTGAAAAAACACATAGCATTTTGACCAAATCGCCTGTCACGCCTTTTGGGGTAACGTGCATTTATCCGCAAATCCCGAACATTCCGCCTTACCACAACAATGCCGTTTGGCCTTTTGTACAAGCCTATTGGAATCTTGCCTGCGCGAAAGGCGGCAAGGAAAAGGCATTGACACAAGGCCTTGCTTCTATTTATAGAGCAGGGGCGTTGTTTCTAACAAATTATGAAAACTTTGTAGCAGAAACAGGGGATTATTTGGGTACAGAGATAAATTCAGACCGCATGCTGTGGAGTATGGCAGGCAATTTGGCGATGGTGCATCGAGTGTTTATAGGTATGAACTTCGAAACAACTGGCATCAAATTCTTGCCTGCCATTCCAAAAGTCTATGCAGGCAAGCGCGTCTTGAGCAATTTCAAATATAGGCAAGCCATTTTGGATATAACCGTAAATGGTTTTGGAAAAAACATCAAATCTTTCAAAATAGATGGCAAAAAGACAAAAGACTTTTTCTTTCCTGCCGATTTGGTAGGCAAGCATGCTATCGAGATTGAAATGGACAATCAGCCTTTTGATAAAGACGCTATAAATTTGGTCAAAAATGAGTTTTCCTTGCCTGCCCCCACTGTGATGCACACAAACGATTTAAAATTACTTAAAAAAGGTAAAGAAGAAGATAACATAGCCATTTATGAAAATGGGAAACTTTTGACACTCAATGAAGCATACAACAAAAATGATTATCCAACATCAAAATTTGATACACCTCAAAATTTTACGGAATACAGTGCAACAATGCAGGGAAAAAATAAAACAGAATCTTTCATAAGCGAACCTATTTTACACGTCCCCTCTCCTACCCTTCCAGAAAGAAAAAGAAAACAAATAGAAGCCACACCTATCTTAGATGAAAATGGCCTAGAAATTCCTTCAATAAATATAGACTTGAACCCAAACAGTAAAAAGCAAGAAATTAAGATTGAAGAAGTTGTAGCAAATCCATTCATCAAACAAATCCAACTCGAAACGCTCTTGCCTGCCTCCCCCCTACCCTACACGAACTACACAGGCACAGGCTTTGTCCAAATTTCCACTACTGAAAATAAAAACCTTGAAATTCCTATTACAGTTGGCGAGGCAGGCAAGTATTATATCCGTTTTCGCTACTCGAATGGCAGTGGCGCGTGGAATACTGACAATAGTTGCGCCTTGCGTAGTCTGTACGTGAACAATGATTATCGCGGGGCGATGGTTTTCCCGCAACGTGGCACGAATGAATGGTCAGATTGGGGCTTTTCGAATGGCTATCAGGTAAGTCTGCAAGCAGGCGAGAACAAAATTCGCTTAACCTTCGAAGAATGGAACAATAATATGAACGTGGATGTGAACCGCGCCATGTTGGATTATGTGGAGTTGATAAAGATGGATTAGGAAATAGCGCATTTCAAAATCGTTTCACACACCCCTCGCCAAATTGGAGAGGGCATTTGAAAATAGGGCGTATCAAAAACAAAATCAACCTGCGCTTTTGGTTTTTATACGCCCTTCTATTTTTATAAATTTATCAAAATCAGCCCTACATCATCAAATGGTTTGTAACCATACTGCGTATGCAAAACGGCGAATTTACGCGCGAGCATGGTAGGCAAGTTTGCCCATTGCGCATCAAACAATAAAAAACGCACATAGTCAAAGTCGGCAGGCAAGTCCATTTTATTGGTTTTGAATGTATCTAACCCGTCTGTCGAGATGGCTATCTTTTGAGGGTTTTGCACCTTATAAAGCGTTTGCTTTTTCCACCAATGCTCAAAATCACCTCGCAAGTGATACGCCCAATAGTCAGGCATATTCTGCTGGTCTATTTCATGCAGTTTGTCATTTATCAATACAAAGCCATCGCCTACCGCTATGATTTCGCAATATTTAGTTTGTTTGTCATACACGCCGAGCAACACTGTAGCCAATAATTCTGTGTCATTTAGATTCAATAATTTATTGGCTTCTTGCAAATCTATAAAAGTTTGTTGCATAATGCTTTTCAAGTCTTTCGAGCCAGCATTTTTGCGCAAGAGCTTCCCTATCAGTGCGGAAGCAAAGTGCGACTCTGTGCCAGACGAACAGCCGTCAAGCACTGCGAAAACAAGCGTTTCAGGCGTTTCATGCATCATCGCAAAATCTTCACAATAAACAGGGTGCGACTCGCCCTTACGCAAAAGAAGGTAAGTATTCATATACGCAAAGATAATCTTTTTATTATGATTAAATATTGCAAAAACATTTTTCTTTTATATATTGCACTTGTATTTCCCCCCCTTGATGTATATGAAATACCTTGCAGGTATATGGCTCGGTCTTTTTACGCTTCTCATAGGAAGTGTATCGGCACAAAACAACGACAAATGGCGTGCAGGAAGCGCGTATGCTTTAACGGGCAAAGTGTATGTGCTTTCAGTATTTATCGCTACTGTCGACAACGATTGGAGCAAAGACGACAAACTCAAAGCCTTCCAAATCCAACGCGAAGCCTGCGCATGGCTACAAACGCAAGCCAATATTTATGAGCAAAAGCTAAGTTTTGAAGAAGGCACTTTTGGCTTAAGTAAAACTCTTTTTTTTGATGAAATAGCCTTTGGGCAAGGTTCAGGCAAGGAGTCGGTAGATTGGGTAGGCAAGGTCTTGCGCAAAGCAGGCTACAAAAAAAACATGGATTTTTATACTTGGGTGAAAAAAAACACCACATGCACTCAAGCAACCGTGTTGATATATGCCAATCTTCACGGAGTAAGTTACGCCATAGCCTGCTCAAATGAAATGGACAAAGAAATGTATTTCAATGAAGGCTGTCTTATTTTTAGTCATTATGACCAGAAAAAAACAATGCCGCTTTGCGCCGCCACCATAGCCCACGAGTTATTGCATGTATTTGGTGCATGGGATTTGTACACCACCTTTGCCCAAAGTAGCGAGAAAGAGAAAAAAGCACGCCAAATATACTCCAACGACATCATGTTGCGCACTTCCTATGCTATCAACGAACTTTCTGTCGGCACACTGTCCGCTTGGCTTATCGGTTGGCGTGTGCCAGAGGAAAAAGGCTTCAACTGGTTTCGCCCAAAAGGATACTAAGGGTAAATGAATGGGTAAGTAAACTGCGCCCAAATCAGCCACGCTGTAAGCATCTCTTGCCACTTTAGCACCACACACAAACGTAACAAGTGATTCTTACAGAATGACTACTCTATAGTTTTGATAAAAAATAAATCTAAAAATATACTTTATGAAACCCGAAAACTCTCCCTTCCGACTCGCATGGATGTCTTTTGATTTGGGCAATGCACGCCCTTCTGACGGCACTTACACGTTTTTTCCATACGACAGCTTGCCCGACATTCCAGACGAAGCTACGTTTGTAGGCAAGTTCGAATGGCTCGGAATACTGCCCGAACCCACGCTAAACACGCTTGATACTTCTTTAAACAAGATAAAAGAGGAAGCGCAAAAACTTAACATCACTTTGCCACAAGGGTTTGAGCTGTTCATGGGTAATGCCTTGTTGCAAAACGCTATTCCTTCTTGCACTGCTTGTTATTTTGATTTATCAACAGAATTTACCCCTGCACCTATCGAAGAAGGGGGGTATTTTTTGCGGTTTATGAACGACCAGCAAAATATACTCCTTTGGTATTTATACCTTTCGCCTACCGGCGATCATTGTGTGATTGTATCCAATATTGATTTTGATGATACGGCATATTTCAACAGTTTGCCTGGTGGCGCGGTCCAAAATAGCTCAGGCTATTGCGCACCTTCATTTGAAGCATTTTTGTATCGCTTTTGGTTAGAAAACAGAATATGGTTCAAAATAGATGAAGGTGGCACAATGGACGACACTGAAAAACAATACCTTGAGCATTATGCGTAGGCAGTTGTTTTTCTATGAAAGCCTATTTTGCTCACACGCGAGCCGCGTGTGGCACATTGCGTAAGTCCTAAAACTATCATAGGACTTGCGCAGATAGAGAAAATAGATTTGCTTGTAAAGAAGCTACAAAAAATTGATATATGCAAATAAATTACGAAAAATATTCCGAATATTTATTAACAAGCCCGTATAACTACACTAA
>Ga0163154_10002382_pt1 | contig 27554 bp, 24 predicted proteins | sample OliLakLV19MP9P1_FD_148649 | JGI IMG/M metagenome (GOLD analysis project Ga0163154, IMG submission 148649) | Freshwater microbial mat bacterial communities from Lake Vanda, McMurdo Dry Valleys, Antarctica - Oligotrophic Lake LV.19.MP9.P1 | ecosystem: Environmental > Aquatic > Freshwater > Lake >... | reverse complement strand
GAAGAGCCATTGGCTGCGCGCCGCGCTTTGCAGCCATCCTTTCAGCCACACAACGCATCTCACGCTGAAAGCCCGACAGGCTGCCAAGTCGCCGTATGGGTTTGCCGATTAGCGTGGCAATCGTTCCAGGGCGCGCAGCGCGTCGGCAAAGGCGCTGGCTTCATCGGAGTTCCAACTTCCTCCGAGCATGCGCACTTCCGATTCGACGCTGGCCGCGCGGGCGCCACCGCTGAGGCCCACGTGGGCTGCGCGCGAATCCAAACCGGCGCTAATCAACTCCAGCACGCCTTCATTCAGCGTGATGTTGCGGTCGCGCGTGTAGTCCTTGATGCGCGAGGCCACTTTTTCGTCGATGCCACGGACTAAGTAATCAGGCATAAGGGGTCTGGACTGAACGCAGAACGGCGCGCGACGGTGAGGCCGAAGACACTTGGCACACTTTCAGCCTCGCTTTGAACAGTTCGATTCAACCTTGAAACCTCAGTTGGACGGGGTAGAGTGTGCGGTTATCGGGGGTGAAAGCCGGCAAGCTTGCGCCGCATGCGGCGCGCCGGCTTGAACGACTGCAAGCTGTGCTTGCAGGCCGGAACAGGGCATAAGCGTAACGAGGGTGAAAGCCGGCAAGCTTGCGCCGCAAGCCGGTTCTCACCCGCCAGAACCGTGCAATCTGCCCCGTAGCGCACTCACCCAAAAGGTGAACGAGTCAATCTGCTGAAATGTCACAAGAATTATTGAGCTACGCCGCTCGAAAGTGGTCAACTGAGGTTTCTAGGTTCAACGCCACAGGTAAACATGCAACGGGTAACAGCCTGCCATTTTCAACTACTCACCGCAACGCGATCTTGCGTGGAGCGCGCGGGCTTGTCCAGAATGCTTGCGTCCCAGAGTGCTTACTGTCTCGCATTTCGCCTTGCAACGTGGAAATATTAAATGATCCTAGAAACCTCAGTTGGACGGGGTAGAGTGTGCGCTTATGGGTGTGCAGGCATAAGCGCAATGAGGGTGAAAGCCGGCAAGCTTGCGCGGTACGCCGCGCGCCGGCTTGAACGGCTGGCGGCTGCGCCGCCAGACCGGGGAATAGCTCTTCCAGTCCACCGAGTTGCAACGCAGCCATGCGCAGCCAGGACCGTGCAATCTGCCGCGTAGTGAAGCTTACCCGATGGGTGATGCCACTCAGCGGCACAAACCTTATTTAAATCAACAAGCTATGAGCGTCGATGAGCGGTCAACTGAGGTTTCTAGGATGATCAATCCTGCTCCGCTGGCGCCCACTTGGCGTCGATATTTACCAGCTGGCATGGCGCCTTACGCAGAAAGCGCGCCGCTGGCAGCGCTTTTTTTGGGGATTTCCTCGGGTTTTCCCTATGCAATGATCGGCGCCACGCTGACCACCCGGCTTGCGCAAGACGGCATCGACAAGAAAACCGTTACCGCTTTTTCGCTGGCTTTCTTGGTTTACAACCTGAAATTCCTGTGGGCTTTTCTGGTGGATGGCGCGCGCTTGCCGTGGCTTGCACGCCTGGGACAGCGCGTGTCCTGGCTGCTGTTCAGTGGCGCCTTGGTGATTGCCGCCGTGCTCAACTTAGCCTTTGTGGATCCGCAAGCCAGTTTGCTCGCCACGGCGCGCGCTGCGATCCTGGTCGGCATCGCTGGCGCGACCTTCGATATCGTCATCGATGCCTATCGAATTGAGTTGTTGGAACCGCGCCAACTCGGCGTGGGCGCTGGCATGTCGCAGTACGGTTGGCGCATCGGCTCCGTCGCCGCGGGCGCGTTGGCACTGGTAGTCTCGGCACGCGCTGGTTGGGAACTGGCCTATGCACTTTGCGCTGGATTTGCACTGCCCGCGATGCTAACCGCGCTGTATATGGGTGAGCCCACTCGCCATCAGGCGGTCGCCCGGCATAGTGGCTGGGCAGAACTGTGGCGCTCAATCAGTGCGCCCCTCATCGAGTTCTTCGCGCGACGTGGCGCCATTTTGGTTCTGTTATTCGTTTTGCTGCACAAAATTGGCGACACCTTGGCAAATCTGACCTTTAGGCTGCTGTTCAACGATTTGGGCTTCAGCAACGACGAAATCGCCATCTACGATGTAGGCATGGGCTTCTGGGCGTATTTGATCGGTATTTTCGTCGGCGGAATTCTGTTCGCTCGACTAGGGGTGCGGCAATCGGTGCTATGGAGCCTCGTGTTGATGGCGATCTCCAACTTCAGTTTTGCCGGCTTGGCGGCCGTGGGCCATTCCAATTTGGGCATGGCAGCTGCGATCGGCTTTGAAAACTTCACCAGCGGTATTGGTGGCGTCACAGTCGTCGCCTATTTTTCATCTTTGTGTGACTTGCGCTTCACCGCCACCCAGTACGCATTGATTTCCGCCGGCGCCAGCGTGGTCGGACGATTGTTTACCGGTACCTCGGCCGGCGCTTTGATTGAATCGATTGGCTACGTGCAGTTCTACCTTTTGACTACGGTCGCTGCGTTGCCGGGTATCGTGCTGTTCGCGCTGTTGATTCGCCATGGCTACGTAGCCGATGTCGACTCCGGCAAGCTCCCTCATTGACGCTGTGAATGAAACACTTTTGCATCGGCGATGGCGCCTAGGGGCTGGATTTCATATGCTCCAAACTCAGTCGCATGACCGCCCCGTTCTGAATGGCAACTCAAAATCCGCCAATTCCACCAGTACACGGCCCTGCGGCCGCAGAGTGGTGGGAACGCATGGACCGCCACTACGACCACGAAGGCAAGCTTATGCTGGCCGGACAGTCGGCAATCGATTTGGCCGCCAGGTACGGCACGCCAACTTACATCTATAGCGCGGCGCGTGTCAGTCAGAACGTCGCGCGACTGCGCGCGGCAATCGACAGTGTCGGTGCGCCTAACCAACTGTTCTATGCGATGAAATCCAATCGCCACGCGCCGCTGCTCGCACATTTGCGCGGCTTGGGCGTGGGGATCGATGTCGCGTCACCGGGTGAGGTGCGCCACGCTCTGCATTGCGGATTTGAGCTGCGGCAACTGTCGTTCACGGCGGGTAGTCTCAGTCGCGCTGACTATGCGGCGCTGGCCGGCTGGTCACAATTGTGGATTAACGCAGATTCCTTGACCGCATTGCGGCGCTTGGCGGAACAGTCACCGGGTCGTCAATTGGGATTGCGCATAAACCCGGCCAGCGCGCTTGGTTACAACGAATTGCTTAACTATTCGGGCAGCAAACCGAGTAAATTTGGCGTGTACTTTGACCGATTTGCAGAAGCCCTGGCTGCAGCGAGCGCCGCTGGCTTGGAGCTTATTGGCTTACATTGTCATGCCGGCTGTGGATTTTTGACCCCACAACTGGACAATCTCGACCGCGTTTTCTCGCGCATTGCACTGTTCCTTGACGCGGCTCCGCAAATCACTCGCCTAAATCTGGGTGGCGGCCTGGGTATTCCGCTGGTCGCCAACGATGACGAACTTGACTTGAACGCGTGGGCAAATTTGGTGCGGCAACACTTTGGAAAGCGCAATTTGCACTTGAGCTTCGAACCTGGCGACTATTTAGTCAAAGACGCTGGCGCACTGTTGACTGAAGTCACTCAGGTGGAGGAGAAGGGCGGCCGCATTTTCGTAGGCGTCAATGCCGGCTTCAACATTCATCCTGAGCCGGTCTTCTATAAACTGCCTTTGGTCGCCGCGCCGGCGCAACGTCGCGACGGCCCGCGCGCGCGCGTGGTGATCGCCGGCAACCTCAACGAGGCGCTTGATCTTTGGGCAGAAGATGCGGAGCTAGCAGCGCAGCAGGAGGGCGACGTCTTGTGTTTCCTCAATGCAGGAGGTTACGGTGCGGCTATGTCTAGCCACCATTGCCTGCGTACCGAAATGACTGAGCACCTGCTTCCCATTACTGACTGTGTGGGCGACATCGACGTCGACCAATTGGCGCAGGCCAATAAAAATGCGTGGAACTCGCTGTACGCATCAACATCCAAGACCATTTGGGGTGACGATCCGCTACCGTTCTTGGATGAGTTTTGCGTTGAATTCCAAAAGGTGCTGAGTACACCCTCGCGCGTGCTGGATGCGGGCGCGGGCGAAGGCCGCAATCTGCCGTTTTTACGCAGCTCCGGCGCTGCGGAAGTCCACGCCATTGATGCATCGAAACATGCGCTAGATAAGATTCCACCCGCCTTGCAAATGGGCCTGCACAGCCGAGTCGGTGATCTTGCCGCTAGCGGTTATCCCGGCGCTTATTTTGACGCCATTAGCTTGCTGGATGTATTTGAAACGCTGCCCAACGCTGAAGCGGTACTTGCTGAGCTTTACCATATCCTCAAACCCGGTGGTTTGTTGTTGTGCAATATCCCAGGTTTTGACGACGGCGTCGCCGGTCACGAGATGGAGGCACTCGGTGCGGATAGCTTCCTTTATCAACACGCCTATTTCTTCCGTTTCATAGACCCTCAAGCTGCTGAGCATTTAATAACCGCAGCCGGTTTTGAAATTCTGCATTCCGGGCGACGTGAATGGACTGAAGCGCCACATCCAGGATTTCGCGGTGAACAACACGAACACGTTAGTCACGTATTATTAATGCGCCGTCCCTTGCTACGCAACCCGCTGAGTTCCGACTAGTGCGGACTCGATTTCGCAGTCTCTTCCAAGTTCTGCCTGATGAAGGCGGCAAGGTGTGGCATTTCGCATTGCTGGCGGGCTTGTTGCAGGCCGGTGTCGCGATCGGCATGGTCGCCGCAGATTCACTGTTTCTGTCGAAAATGGGCATCGAAATGTTGCCCCTCGTCTTTATTTTCATGCCGGTTGTAATGGCCGTCTATGCTCCAATCTATTCCTTCCTGATTGCAAAAATCGGCACGCGCGCGCTGTTCAAACTGACTTTAAGCCTATTGACAGTCGGTGGTTTGGCATTCGGCATTGGTGGTGATTATTTCAGCGAGACGGGTTGGTTTCTATTTGCATTGAAGTTCTACGTCGGACTGTGGTTCATTGCGCTTTACACCTTATTCTGGAATTTCGCCGACGACTATTTCAGCATTACCGATAGCAAACGCCTCTATGGTTTGATCGCCGCTGGTAGTTCCGCCGGATCAATGCTCGGTGGCGGTTTGGTTACGGCACTTTCTGGCTATATACCGGCCTCCAAATTGTTGCTGGTTTGGTCGTTAGTGGCGATTTTTACCTTTCCCATATTCTTGCAGGTGCTGCGGCGCTACAAGGCAATTTCAGCGGATGACGCGCAATCCAGTGAAACGCTAGCGCTTTCCGGCTTATTACGTTTTGTCATGACTACTTTCAGATCCTCGCCGTTTGCGTTGGCACTCGCAATGATTTGTTTTGCCATGGTAGCACTCACCAGTGGACTGGAATATCTGACGCTTGGAGTTTTGGCGCAAGATCGCAGTGCTAACCAATTGGCATCCTTATTGGGCGGGCTCTACGCATTGGCCGGCGCCTTGACCTTAGTGATCAACCTATTCTTCTTCAATCGTATTGTCGGTCGGTTTGGAGTACGCAACACCGGAATTATCGTACCACTAGCCTATCTCGGCGCATTTATTGGATTTTACTTGCATAACAGCTTCGGCGCTGCATTGGTGGCATTTTATGCCTACCAAAGCCTCTTTGTTGCCATTGAGTACAACAATATTAATTTGCTTTATAACGCGCTGCCTTCCGGCGTAAAGCGGCAACTGCGGACTTTTATCGAGGCCATGGCCGAGCCAGCGGCGAGCGCGACCGCGGGTTTGGCTTTGTATTATTCGGCTACTCGCGTCGATCCGGATAACGTCGCATTGGCCGGATTACTGGGTGCTTGTGTTGCATTGGGTATAGCTGCTTTCATTCGCCAGCATTATGTGCATGCCTTGGCTGTCAACCTGCGAAATGATTGGTTAGATTTTGCCAACCCTGAACCCGCCTGGCACCAGCAGCTGACGCCTGTCGATTATACCTTGTTACGTAGCGCCGCATTTTCCGGCGAACGCAGCGTGCAACTATTGGGCGTTGAATTACTTTGGCGTTTGCAAGATACCTCGGCGCGTGCGGCGCTGTTAAATTTCTTGTCGACCGCGCAAGCTGCTGAAGCAGACCGACTGCGACCCGCAATTGCGGGTTTGCTGCACCATGGCAGCACGGAAGCCCTGGCGGAAACCTTGTTATGGTTGGAGAGCGAAAATGGGCCAAGAGAGCCAGAAGTGCTCGATGAATTTACCTCCAGCGGCGCATTTCCGGTGCGGCGTCTGCAGTCTTGGCTGCATTCCGATCAGCCCGCTCACCAGGCCGCGATTGCGGTGGCACGCTGGAACGGCAGTCGCTTAGATGACATTGCATTGGCCTTGGAGGAAGTGCGTGCTTTGTTTGCCGGAGACGCTACCGCGCGTCGATTCGCTATTCGCGCCATCGGAGATAGCCGCCACCCGCGCCACGCCAATGAGCTATTGCCGTTTTTGACCGAAAAAAATGCCGATTTACGTTTAGAAGCCCTACGCAGCCTGCGCAAGCTTGCTTCTCCAGACACGGCGGCGTTATTGCCGCATGTCCTGCCTTTGCTTATCAGTAGCAACTCCGAAGAGTGCCTATTGATCCTCGGCATCGCCGAGAAAATTAGTGACACTTCGGCAATTCCCTCAATGTTATGGGCTGCCGAACATTTTTCGTCTGCTGAATGCCGGCGGCTGGAAGCGGTTATCACGAGCATGGGGCTAAAATCCATTCCCGCGGTCATTCATATGCTGCGCAATGTATCGGCGCCATTTCATTCTCGCTCTGTTGCGTTGCACGCGCTGAGTCGTTTAGCGATGCCGCAGTTACTGCTGATTAGCGAGGACATTATTGACGACGAGTTACAGCGCGCCAAGATCGCAGTCATTGCACATCGCTCCTTGCTGGCAGACCCCGAGGCCAGCGTGGGGCAAACCGTATTGACACGGTATTATCGCGATGCCGCGGCAGAAGGACTGGAGTTCGTGCTAGAACTGCTCAGCCTGACTGGCCGGCTGTCAGATTTCGATTTAATTCGAGCGTCGCTATCATTCGCCAATGCTCGCGATCGTGCGAACGCAATTGAAACCATTCAGCAAAGTTGTTCACGGGTATTATTCCAACGCATTTGTGAGCTCATTGAGGCGACGGTGCCTAGCAGTGGTTTGACTGTCGCGCCCACCGACGCATTGCCGGTCGAAGTTGTATTGCGGCGCGCGGCGCTGAGCGATATTGCGTTGGAGGCATCTGCAGGTTTGATTGCCTTCGGCGAGCGCGGCCTTGAGGGTGGGTTAGATCTGCTGCGCGCCCGTCTGGACCGTGCCGAAATTGGCCGAGTCAACGAGTGGCTCATCGCCCTAATGCCGCGTTTTGTCGATACTAAGGTGGATTTGGTATTGGCTGCACATCCCGTTGAGCGCGTTGCCGCGCTGGTGCGCGCTGAGTTTTTCAGTGACGCGCGCATTCTGGCACTGGATTACCTAGCGAGCCACGCGGTGGAACGCAGTTGGGCGATGGGTGAATTGGTGTATGACGAGGGTGCAGCAACCGATCAACTCTTCATCATTAGCGACGGTGAAGTTCGGGTAGAGCGTCCAAATGGCCAATGGACCGCCAGGGCGGGCGCCAGCTTTGGTCAACGGGTATTGATGGGCGATATGAAGCGCGGCGAGCGTGCAGTTTCGGCGGGGTGTCGGGCACTGGTTTTACCCGCTGCAGTGGTCATGCGGGCAATTGAAGTATTCCCGGCGATGGGTGTCAGCTTGTATCGCTTTAAGACGATTGCGGCGGTCGAATGAAACTGACCTTTCACTTTCAGACGCTGATTATGCTGACACTGACCAGCATATTAGTCATTGCCACCGCATTGTGGGGCGCTGTTGTTTATCAGTCGATTTACGACATTATTCTGAAAGGATTTGACCGAAAACTTCTTGCATTGAGTGGAGCCGCTGCTGATTTTACTGACGGGGACGGCCATTTACGTTATCAGCAACCTCGCCAGATTATTACATTGAGCAGCGGGCCGGCACTACAACTGCTCGGCTATGACAGCACGCATGGCGAATTGGTCAGTATTGATCCAGCCGATGGCGGCGCGGTGTTGTATGGCACAGTGGAAATCCAGGCCGCGTTGAGCGCTGTCGGGTCGGCGCCGCGTGCGATCGCGTACGATTCCGTCAGTGGGTCCATCGCATTGTTAAGTGGCGACGGGTTAATGGTCAGCTTGTTGAACTCAACGGCGGCGCCGCAGCCAGCGCTGAGTGACCCGGTTGACCACATCCTGTTCGCCGACGGCATTTTGCTACTGCAACGCGGCCGGCTGCTAACCGCGTTCGGTGCGGACGCGCCTTTATTGACCCTCGCCGAGCCAGTTAGCCTGCTCAGCAACGCGCCAGCGCCCGCCACCTATATTGGCAGAGCGTTGGAAGATGGCGCCTTGCTGTGGTTCGATATACACGGCGCGGTGTTACGCCGCTCGGCGCTTCTCATTGACCAGGAGATATCGGGCCTAGCCTTTGTCGGCGAAGATTTATACGCCAGCTCTGCTGCGCTGCTGCGCATTGATCTTGCCAATGCGGCGGTCATCGAGGACTTTGCCGAAGGTTATTACAGCGAACGTGATTCATTTTTTGCGCGCTACGCACGGCACTACCAAAAAACCCGAGCAGCCGCTGGATTAACTTACCTCTACACTTATGAATATCTGGGCGGTAAAGACATCCGTTATGTTTTGGATGGCTCCTTAGGCGACGAACATTCACCACCGGGAACCATTGATGACACCATGCCGGAAGACTCGATAAACGACGTGGCGCAAGCACAGGCCCGCGGTCAGGCCTTTGTATCAGCCATTCGCACGTGGCCGCCTTGGGGCCTGATTAAAGTGGCCGCCGAGCCAGTTTACACCAGCAACGGGCGGATCGTGGCGTTGGCCGGGGCGGACGTCGAAATTGGCGTTATTCGTGAGAAAACCCGCTTCGCGCTGTTCTCGGTCATCTTCGTGGGGGCTAGCTTGTTGCTGCTCGCTGGCTCTGTTTCGTATCGCGTTTCGCAGAGTTTGGTCCGACCCTTGCGCGAAATCAAAAACTCCGCGTTGCGCATTGCCGCCGGCTATCACGGCACCCGCGTGGCTTATGAGTCGTCTGACGAGATCGGCTTACTGGCACAGAGCTTAAACGCGCTGTCATCACGTCTGGCTGCGCAAGCGCGACAATCCCTGGCCTACCAGCGCGCGCTGACCCATGGTCGCGAACAGATCGCGCTGGAACACGCACTCAATCAGGTGTTAAGTCGTGGCTGCGATCAACTACCCACCGGATTACAGTGCAATGCGCCGCTGCCGGAGGGCGCGGTGTGCGGTCATGGCAACATCGGAATGCTGTGGAAACTACGCGCCGACAATGCCGGGTTGTTGCCCGCGACCATTGAAAATGCCCGCGTACAACGTGTCGCCTTGGCGTTGCTGCAGGCGGGCAAAGCTGATGCGCACGATGTGCTGTTTTTGACCCTGCCTAAGCTCGCCGCGATCGGCCGTTGGGATTCGGAAAGCCGCATTTTGACGATTCGCTGTCGAACATCGCTGGTGCTCAGGCAGTATGACGCGGTTGGCACCCGCAGCACGCTGACCGCTTTTGATGGCATGCAAATCAATCTGCTGCCGGGCCAACGCCTCGTCTGGGCGACGGGTCAGGAGATGAGCGGCGGCTTACCGCAATCGGAGGATCAAGCATGTTGACTTTGGCGCAACGACTGATCGCGCTGCATGCGGTTTTCCCGTTTTCCTTACTGCGCTCTGAGGAACTGTTGACCATTGCTACGGCCATGAACGTTCATCAGTTTGCGCCAGGACATTTAATCTGTGAACAAGGCGGCGTCATTAATCGACTCTACGTTCGCGTTGAAGGAGAAGCCGTTGGTCGCGATGGCGTTGTTATGCAGGCCGTGTTGGGGACAACAATTTTGCTAACGGGGAAACCGGCGCCGTTTGCGATTCACGCGGGGAGCTCAGGCTACCTTGGATTATCGTTACCGCGCGGCAAATTTTTCACTGTTATCAATGAATGCCCCGCGCTACTGGCTGGCTTCTTTCGCATGCCCTTGCTGGGCGTTGATTATCTACAGCAGCCCGGCATATGACGATTCGCCGCCGCTATTACTTGGCGATTTTGCCGCTGTTTCTGGGATTGGCGCTGATCAACAGCGCGCTGGTCTATTACACCGAACGTAGCGAACTGCTGTGGGGAATGCAAGAACGCGTGCAGAGCGCGGCTGCGAGTATTGTTGGCTTTTGGGAGGTAATTGAAGCGCCAACGAACGGACAGCCCTACTCGCCACTAGCCCGTTATGGGCAGCGACTTGGTGGCTTAAGCATCGTCAAATTTGATGCCCATGCAAAGGACTGGGTGCCCCAAGAATTGCTGACAATGGCCGATTTGCCGTCGCCACCGGCACCTGATGCGCAGGCGATATTGGCATTGCAAAATGGTCTTTTAGCGTGGACTTTCATTCACTTGCCGAAGCTTGACCACGATTTTAGCGTGGGTTACGCGCCGATCATGACCCCTGGCGGCCAACTAAGCGGGGTGATTGCCGTCATCGAACGCAACACCCAGTTCCAAGAGACTTTGTCTAAGCTGCGCCTACGTTTGACCGGATTGACCTTGGCCTTGCTGCTGGCCGGGGTGATTGCCGCAGAGTTGATCAGCAATATTGCCAGTCGTCAGTTGCGCGCCCTGACCCGTGCGGCAGTCGACGCCAGCCACGGCCAATACTTGACGCATTGGCCGGAAGGCCGAATCAACGAACTCAACGATCTGGGTGGTACGCTTCTCACCATGACCAGCCTGCTCGCCGCCGAAAGTTACCAAACCCGCCGCCGCTTCTTTCAAGCCGAGCCGATGCCCGGAGACGCCGATTTGGTCGCCGGTTATCGCAGTTACCTAGACCACGCGTTGCCGGATTCTGTTGGCAGCGTGTCGTGCGTGTACCGGCGTTTAGGCGCACTCATCCCAGAGGATTTTTGCGGTTGGCGTGAAACTGAAACAGGCTGGCACCTGTGCATCGGGCGCTGTATGCCCGCTGCCAATCTGAGTGTGATGGAACGCATGGTGCGCGCCGAAGCCACTCGCGAATTTTTGCTCGGTGTAGCGGTCAGTCAGCCCAGCGGACCCACCTGGAGCTATGCCCTGGCGGCGCTGCCCTGTGACATGCTGACGATGATCCAAGTGCCTGTGTCCGCAAGCGCAGCCAGCGGCTGGATGCTGGACGCTGCGCGCACTGGTCAAGTGCTTTGGACTAGCAAAGGGCGCAATGTGTTTGGAACATTATCCACCGATGTCTTGTTGATCGGACAGGCTTATGCCAGTCAATTCCAAGATCGGCCGCTGGACCACGTCGCCGACGAGCTCTCGGGACTGCTGGCTGGCCGCTCTCAAGGATTGCTCGTGATTTGCGATGTCCGAGCCCCATTAGCCAGAGCGGAGACCTCATGAGCGCAACCGAAACCGACAACACCACGCACTTGCAGCGTATTCGTTTTGGTCTGCGCTTCAAGATTATTCTGGGCCTGACGCTGTTCAATATGCTCGGCACGGCTATATTTGCATGGAATTATTATCGCATTGAGCGGGCTAGCACCATAGACGGCATCGAGCAAAAACTGGCGGCCGCCGCGCGCGCATTGCCGGATATGTTGCCGCCTGGTTATCTCGATCGCGCGGTCAGCGCCGATGGGATTTCTCCAGAAGAGTATCGACAAGTTCTGGATAAACTCTCCAAGTATTGTAAAGATACCGGTCTTATTTACCTTTATACTTATTATCGCGTTGGAGAGGTTTTTCACACCACTTCATCCAACGGCACGCCAGCAGAACTGGCCGACGGCAGTTTCGCCAGTTATTGGCAAGATTACCCAAACGAATTACTGCGGCAAGCCTGGGATGAAAATCAGCCGAAGTATGATGAAACTACGGCCGAAGATGAGTGGGCGCAGGTCTATTTCTTATTCCTGCCTGGCGTAACAGCAAACGGCACCCGCTATGTAGCTGGGGCGGATATCGCGATTAGTTATCTCTATGCGCGTCTGGACGAGTCCTTGCGCAAATCTATTCTGTTCGGTTTTTTGAGCTTTTTTGTCGTATTTCTGTTCAGTTTTTACATCGGAACGCGCGTGTCGATAAAAATTACTCAGCTAGCCCGCTACACGCGCGAATTGGCTTTGTCTGATTTTCAACCTATTGAGGACGATGCGCTGCGTGACAAGATCGGCGCTATGCCCTCACAAAGCCGCGACGAAATCTCGCAGTTAGCCAGCTCCTTCATTGCCATGGAACAGCGGCTCGATACCTATTTGCGGGAATTGACGGAAACTACCGCGACCAAAGAACGTCTACGAAATGAACTGAAGATCGCCGGCGATATTCAACTGAGCATGCTGCCACGCAGCTTCAAGGATATCTCAGTCGTTGGTGAACGCTCTAGGATTGATCTTAGTGCCGCGGTCAAACCCACCAAAGAAGCCGGCGGGGACCTCTACGACTTCTTCTATTTAGATAATGATCATTTGTGTTTTATGGTGGGTGACGTGTCAGACAAAGGCATGCCAGCTGCGCTGTTCATGACCGTGACTATTACCCTATTGCGCGCTCGTGCGACCATTGACCGCGTCGCTACTCCAAATGAAATTTTAAGGCAGACCAACGAGTTACTCATCCCGCAAAACGCGATGTGCCAGTTTGTAACGATGTTCATTGGCATTATCAATGTGCGTACTGGCGCGATCGTGTTTGCCGATGGCGGCCATAATCACCCATTTATTCGACGCGCCAATAGTTCACCTAAAATGTTGGAATTCGCCGGTGGTATTGCATTAGGAATCATGCCTGGCATTGAGTATGAGGTGCACAGCTTGCAACTGGAGCCCGGCGATACGCTATTTCTGTATACCGATGGTGTAACCGATTCCATTGCGGCGGATGAGTCGTTTTATGGCGACGCTCGCTTGCAGCGCGAGTTAGCAGCGATTCCGGAAGGAGCGAAGTCTTCAGAATGGATAGAAACTATCATGCATAGCGTATTTGATTTTGCGCAGGGTCATTCTCAGGCTGACGATATTACCGTGCTGGCGCTCCGTTTCCTGCCTGAGTTTGACGCATGATGGCGCAGCTGGACGATGAGTACGAAAGCTTACTGCAACTGGCCTCTGCTGGGGATAACCGCCGTTTGGCGGCTTTTCGGGCTCGTGTAGCGGCCGGCGAAGCCGCGCCTTATGTGGCGGGTTTATTAGGCTTTCGCGAGCGGGTGTTCAAAATGGACACCCGTGCGTATATCACCGATCCAGAGGCCAGTTTTTTTGTAGACGCAGTGAACGCGCAAGGGCAGACGCTTGCCGCCCAATCATCTAAGCCCATACATCTGCTGGAATTTGGGGTGGGCGCTGGCACTTTGGGCATTTCAATCAAACTTGATCATCCTGACTGGACCTTGAGTGGCCTGGATGTGGATGCGGCAGCGCTGACATTGGCCCAGGAAAATGCGCTGGCTCATGGTGTGGACCTAGAATTACTTGTGAGCGACTATTTGGATGGTTGGCCGGTTGGGCGATCGCCTCCGGATTTGCTATTCGGCGATCCACCCTGGGGTGATGGCGATGATCTTTACGATGCCGCGCGGGATGAATCCTACTATCGACAAATGCCGGTGTTATCGGCATTTCCAAGCGGCGGTCGCACCAGCATTCATGATGAGCTGATTCGCCGCTTCGCCGCGCTGCGCTGGCCAACGATGTTGATGTTGAACTATGGCATCTTGCCCATCGACCTCATCAAGCGCTCAGCCGCGCCGCTCGCACAATGGCGGCTCATTCACCCCCGCCCGGAATTGTCGGTGCTGCTTGGCCATGCACAGGCCACGTGAGCCCAGGCAGTGCGCCGGATTTCCAGGCTAAATCAATTTTGCTAGCCCGGCGCCGCGGCTGTCGGCGGTGGTCAGAATACGGTCAAAACCGGCGATTGCCAGCACTTCGCGCACCAAGGGCAGCAAATTGCACAGCGCGACTCGCCCACCGACCTTTTGCAACTTTTTGCCCACCACCAGAAACACGCGCAAACCCGCCGAACTTACGTACTGGGTATGCCCCAGATCGAGCAGTATGCGCGTCGCGCCGTTGCTGATATGGCCATCACATGCGCGCTCCAGCTCAACTGCGGTGGTTGAATCGATCCGCCCAATCGGGCTTAGGACAACCACATTGCCCTCTTGGGTGTAGGTAATTTGCATAGCTTGGCCTTGTTTGCCTTAGTCCGACACTCTGACACAATTGGCTGCTGCCGAAGACGCCGCCCTTTGATTTTAACTGAATACTGGTGGGGCCGCTTCGACGCCATAATCGTGCTGCAACCGTTGTCGCGACGCGCTCAACTGCTGCGCCAAGTCGCCCGCCTCAATGGATTCTGGTGGCGCATTGCCGACGCCCTCCACCGACACCAAGACCAATGGAAAAGGCTGCCCGGCGTGCACACCTTTCAGTGGTGCGGCGCCAATGGGGTGGAAGCGCAACTCACGTTGATCCGCGCTGCCCGCAAAGGCTTCGACCAAATTGGGCGTTACGATCAATCCGCCTGGACGCGAATACGCGCTCAGGCGAAATCCGATATCGATGTCGGGGCCGAGAAAATCCAAGAACGGTCGTTCTTCGGACGCACCGAGCATTTCGGGGATTTCAATGGCCCGATTGCGCTCGCCGATTTCCGCGCCCCAACAGCAACCACGGATACGCAGCGGCCAATTCTGCGCAATACGTTGATCGTAGCTGACCACCGCCTCCGCAAACGCCGCCGTCACGCGTTGGGCGTGCGATACGCTGTGTGGCAATACGGCAAAGACGATCTCGTCGCCCATGACTTTCCACACACCGCTATGCGGAACCTCGTCCTCGTCGAAGAAATGCTGGGCAAGCTTGCCGATGAAAATCAGCGGCAATTCGCGGAACAGCGTTTCAAAAGCTTCCAGCCACAGTGCTTGGCCATCGGCACCCACCGTGCTGGCTTTAAACGCCGTCGAGCCCACCACATCGGCGGACAGAAACATCACGAGGCGGCGACGATCAAAATAATCTAGTTGCACGGCAATCTCCGGCGCGGATGGGCGTTGCCACTCGGATGATCCGGCAGTGTCTGCCGCGGGTCAACGCGAGGCTTGCTGCGGGCGCGAGTCAAACTGATGTGGTGATCCAGGGTCGCTGTCATTTCTCAGGCGGTCGAAATCACCCAGTGGGGTACAAGACAGCGGATTCCGGTGGGTCGGCGCTGTGCGCTGACGCTTTTCCCGCATTGTGGGGGGAGAAGCGTTCGATCACAGATCGAACCCACCAAAGTCGCGGCTCTGCTGGGTCGGCGCTGTTCGCTCCAATCTTGTAGCAAAAGACGATCCCGCTTAAACCTAGCTAGAAACCTCAGTTGACCGCTTCTAGTCATCCATAGCAGCATGATTCTTTTTAGCTTTTCAGCAATTTCGCTCTGCCCCTCCGCCCGAACTCCGCTGCTGAATTGATCCACCCACCAGCAACCAGCAACCTGCTCCATATGCCCAAACGGCATAAGCATTTATCCGCCAATCATTTCAATAGACGTCTATACGGCCATAAGCTCAGTTCACCTGACTACCGGTGTCGTATGCATGAATTTGTACCCCATTTTTGCCGAGTTGCGCGGCCGTAGCGTCTTGGTGGTTGGCGGCGGGCACGTCGCTGAGCGCAAAGTTGCGATGTTATTGCGGGCTGGCGCGCGCATTGACGTGGTGGCGACGCGCCTTTGCAGCGGTTTGCTGGCGTGCAAGGAACGTGGCGAGTTGAGCCATCGTGCGCTGCAGTTTACGCCGCAGCAGTTGGACGCGGTGTGGTTGGTGGTCGCGGCGACCGACGATGCCGCGCTCAATAGGCGGGTCGCCGAGGCCGCCGGTCCTCGGCAAAAATGGGTGAACGTGGTCGACGATGCCGCATTGTCGACTTTCCAGGTGCCGGCCTTGATTGATCGATCGCCGTTGATGATTGCGGTGTCCTCGGGTGGCAGCGCACCGATGTTGGCGCGTCTGGTGCGCGAACGCTTGGAGCGTTGGTTGGAGCCTTCGCTCGGTGTGTTGGCGGGTTTGTTGGATCGCTGGCGTGGGCGTATTCGCGCTGCTCTACCAGAGATCAACGCGCGTCGCGACTATTACGACGCGCTGCTGCAAGGCGCACTACCGGCACTGGTTGAAAAAGGTCGATTGGATGAAGCAGAAGTCGAATTGGCGAGCAGCTTACGCGCGCCTTCGGGTGCGCGGCGTGGTCGAGTAGTGTTAGTCGGTGCCGGACCGGGAGCGGCAGGTTTGTTGACACTGGATGCCTTGCGCGCGCTGCAGCAGGCCGATGTGATCTTGTACGATCGTTTGGTCAGTGCGGAAGTCTTGGAGCTGGCGCGGCGCGATGCGCAACGCATTGAGGTGGGCAAGAGCGGCGGCGGGAACAGCACCCCGCAAGAAGAAATCCATCGCTTGCTGATTGAACACGCGCAGCGCGGCGAGGTAGTGGTGCGCTTAAAAGGCGGCGATCCTTTCATTTTTGGTCGCGGCGGCGAGGAACTAGAGGCGCTGCGCGCCGCCGGCATCGACTATTCGGTGGTTCCGGGTATCACCGCCGCGGTGGCGTGCGCCGCCTACGCTGGCATCCCGCTAACGCATCGGGAGCACGCACAATCCTTGCGACTGGTCACCGCGCACTGTGCACGTTCCATTGATACGCTGGACTGGCAAGCACTCGCGCAGGAGCGGCAAACCTTGGCCGTGTACATGGCCGGCAAACATTTGACGACGCTGCGCGATCGACTAATTGCCTTTGGACGTGCCGCCAGCACGCCAGTCGCACTGGTCGAAAACGGCTCCAGACGCGAACAACGGGTGATCGTCGGCCGCTTGGACGAACTACCAGACCTCGTGCGCAGCCACGCGCTGGCAGCGCCGATGCTGCTGTACATCGGCGAAGTGGCGGCACTGGCCGGCGAGCTCAATTGGTTTGGCGACGCGCCGCTGATCGGACAGGCGGCGCTCCTGGCGAAGGCCGCGTAAGGTGCGCTGTGGCGCTAACGCAGTTTGGGAAACGCGGCGTGGGTGGCGGCTTCTGGATCCAGCGCGACGCCGTTGAGGTCCACCCAGGCATGCGCTTGAAACGGAGGTTCGCGTCGCGTGACACCGATTTTTAGCTCCGCTGGCAGCCGCTGCCGGCGCAGCAGCAGCCACACTGCCAGCGCCTGGCGCAAACAGGTGGTAGGCCAAACGCTATGATTACCCACCGCGCGCGCCAAGGCGGCCAAGCGCGTGGCAGCGGCCAACGCAGGCGGATCGACAACGGCGTCGCTCGGCTGTGGCGCCCACCAGGAAAGCCAAGCCCAACTGCGTTGCAGACCAAATAGGCGCAGCGCTACGTCGATCATCGGCAACATCAGCAGCAGACGCAGCGTGAGTGCGCGTTCCGCTGACGGCAACTGCCGCCAGCGCCGCAATGCGACCAACTGGATGCGCATCAGCGTGTTGGCTTAACCGCGCAAATAGGCGAGTACCTCGTCTGCATGGCCTTCGGGTTTGACCTTTGGCCACAATTTTTCCACCTTGCCATCGGCATCCACCACAAAAGTGGCACGCAAAACACCCATGTAGACGCGCCCGTACATGCTCTTTTCGGACCACACGCCAAAGTAACCCAGCAATGTTTTGTCTGGATCAATGAGCAGCGGAAAGTTGAGTTGAAACTTCTTGGCAAACTTGCCATGCGCCTTGGCGTCGTCGGCGCTCACGCCGAAAACCGGCACATCCAGTTTCTCAAAATGCGGCAGCCCATCGCGAAAGGAACAGGCTTCCTTGGTACAACCCGGCGTGTCATCTTTCGGATAAAAGTACATCACATAGCGTTTGCCGCGCAGCGCCGCGGAGCTCACGGTACCGCCGCTGTCGGACTCAATACTAAAATCAGGTACTACGTCGCCTACTTGCAGCATGGGAAAAATCCTTATTGGATAACGACATCATCCTAAAAACCTCATTTGACCGCTTCTCGATGTGTATAGCACCATGATTCTTTTAGCTTTTCAGCAATTTCGCTGTTTCACCCATTGGGTGAGTAGGCTAGGGGGCAGAATGCACCGTTGTGGCTGCACATGGCTGCGTCGCAACTCGTTGGAATGGAACAACCATTCACCCCGGCCTGCAAGCACAGCTTGCAGTCGTTCAAGCCGGCGCGCCGCATGCTTGCCGGCTTTCACCCTCATTGCGCTTATGCCTGCACACCCACAACTGCACACTCTACCCCGTCCAACTGAGGTTTCTAGGATTATTGCTCCTGTGGGAGCGGGCTCGTGCACGGTAAACCCAAAGAGCCAAGCTTGCAGGCTAACTCAGGAAATATCTAGAAAGAGTGGGTGCGAGTCAAAGTGATGCGGTGTGTCAGGTGCCGGATCGGCTTTGGTGACTCGGGTAACGAGCAAACGCCCCGAGCGGGAAGAATCAGATCGCCCAAGGCAACGGCGGATTTGCCTTGGGGTGTCATGGGGCGCGCCGATGGCGCTTCTGCGGGGCGCCCCCAACGGGGGCAAACCAAGGTAGCGCAGGGCGACGCCCAATGCCATTGAGTTTCGTAGGCGTTATCGAGCCCACAAGTTTTGCCCGGCCAGTCTTCCGGAAAATGCAACCAGCAAACACAAAACCCGCCACGTAGGCGGGTTTTGGTGGAACGTTCTGCTCAAGCTTGAATGCGGCTATTGAGCTGCCAGCAGCCAAATCGCTCCGCTTACTTGATCTTGTACTCTTTGTATTCGACGTGCTTGCGCACTACCGGATCGTACTTCATGAACGACAGCTTATTAGGCGTCGTCTTTTTGTTCTTCGTGGTGGTGTAAAAATGACCGGTATTGGCGGTCGATACCAGCTTGATCTTATCGCGCATGATCTATTGCTCCTGATCAGACTTTTTCGCCGCGGGCGCGCAAGTCGGCAATTACTGCTTCGATGCCATTCTTGTCGATCGTACGCAGGGCAGCCATCGACAAGCGCAACCGCACAAAGCGGTTTTCGCCGACCACCCAGAAACGATGCCATTGCAGATTAGGCAAAAAACGACGACGCGTCTTGTTGTTCGCGTGCGAAACGTTATTGCCCGCCAGGGGGCGCTTCCCGGTTATTGCACAAACGCGCGCCATGGTTCACCTCATCCAAGTTGAGCTTCGCCCCGGGTGGGGCCGAAAGAGCCGTGCTTTATAGCCAATCGCAGAGCGCCATGCAAGCACCGCGGTGATTTGGTGTGATTTGGTGATTTGTGATTTGCAACCTAGAAACCTCAGTTGACCGCTTCCCATCACCCGTAACACCATAATTCTTTTGGCTTTTTTGCACTTTGATCCGTTCACCCATTGGGTGAGTACGCTACGCGGCAGATTGCACGGCTCTGGCTGCGCATGGCTGCGTTGCAACTCGTTGGAATAGAACAACTATTCCGCCGGTCTGGCGGCGCAGCCGTCAGCCGTCAGCCGTTCAAGCTTGCCGGCTTTCACCCTCATTGCGCTAATGCCTGCACACCCATAACCGCACACCCCGTCCAACTGAGGTTTCTAGTCACTAACCAACTAACCAGTTCAGTCTTGACAAATCATGCGAAGACTTTTGTGTGTTTGGTTCCGGCTCGTCCGGCATAGGTTCAAGGACTTTATCGCCGCGCGTTTTTCCCTGATTTAGTTTTCGAGGCGCTCAAAGGCGCCGATATCAACGACGCGCAGTTGATCACCGTTGCCATCACTGACACGCGGCGCGCCGGCAAAATCGAGGCGCTCGCGGCTGGCGCGATTGTCGCCAGCGTCAATACCGACCGAACCCGCCGCCAATTGCCAAGTGCCGGGGACGAAACTCGGCATTGCAGACAGATTACTGCGTAGTTGGCCGGCGTTTTCGCATAAACCGGTGTAGGCGCCCGCCGCACCGATCGCATTATTGTTTTGTACGATAGGCGGCAACAAATCGGAGAAATCGCCGCAATCGATCGCGCTGCCGCCCACACCGGCAATCACCAGATTGTTGATAATGCGGGCGCGGTAGTCGTCGCCGTCGGCATGCACGCCTGAACCCACCTCCGCTTGATTGGCGACGATGGTATTGCCAATCAAATCGGGGCCACGCGATCCAAACAGAATCAACCAATGCACGCCACCGCCATGGCCCGGTTCCTGCAGCCGGTTTTGCACAATCACATTATTCTCAATGCGCGCCTCGCTGCTGCCGTGGATGGCGATGCCACCACCCGCGAGCCGGGCTTGATTGCCTTCGATCCAATTGCCGACGACCTGGGTTGCACCCGCGTCAAACAGATAAATGCCGCCGCCGCTGCTGTAGCGACTCACGGTGTTATTGGAAATCCGATTGGCGCGGATTTCCACCGCAGCAGATGCGCTAACGCCGATGCCACCACCGCCGCCAGCGCCATTGCCCGCCGCCCAACTCCGGTTGCCGCTAATGTCATTGCCGATCAAAACCGCGCCAGCGCTATTGACGATGGAGACGCCGTGACCGCGGCTACCGCCGATGTTGTCGCGCACCCAGTTGTTGCGCAAAGTCGGCGAGGCGCCGTCGATATGCACGCCGCCAGCGTTTTGCGCATGTGCGCCACCGGTGATCGTAAAACCCTCCACCAGCACCGTGCCTCTGGACGCGCCGCGCTGAATGGTGAGCACGCTGCCCAGCTGATCACCGTGCAAGATTGTGCTTACCGGCCCCGCAACACTGCGCAAGCTGATTGGCCGACCGCCAAGAACCAGCCGTTCGCGATATACACCGGGCATGACCAGAACCGCATCAAACGCCGCCGACGCATCGATAGCGGCTTGAATGGTTGGCAGTTCGGTGGGCACAACGCGCACACGCTGCGCACAAAGTGAGGAAGTCAGCGACAGCAGCAGGCAACACAGGGCAAGGCGCATGGCGAGGTAGGCGTTAATTGGGGAACGCCAGCATCGCCATTGCCCGGCGCGACCGCAGTGGCCAAACGCCGCGACTCTTTGTAGGAAATTTCCTACATCACCGGCGCTTCTCGCGGCGCGAGGCGCCGGTGAGCAGCATCAGATCAAGCTCAGCCCTTAACCCACTGGCCGAGTGCCGCCAAACCATTGTCTCGGGCGCGTGCGGCGACGGTGGCTTGCGCTCGTGCGACGTTGCCGACTATGTCTTTGGCCCAGATGTTCAACGCGGCGGTCTGCATGGCGCGGCCGTAGGAAAAGGTCAACGGCCACGGGTGTCCGCCGATCAGATTCATCGCATTTAGATGCGCCGTCGCGGCTTCGTCACTCTGGCCGCCGGACAAGAAAACGATGCCCGGAACCGCGGCCGGCACTGCTGCACGCAAACACATCAGCGTGGCTTCGGCCACTTCGTCAACATCGGCTTGCTCATCGCAATCCTTACCTGAGATCACCATACTGGCTTTCAGGATGGTGCCTTCCAGAAACACATTGTGTTCGTACAAAGCGCTATAGAGCGAACGCAAGGTGGCTTCGGTGACATCAAAGCAGGTCTCGATATCGTGATCGCCGTCCATCAATACTTCCGGCTCAACCATCGGCACGATGCCGGCTTCCTGACAGAGCGCGGCATAACGAGCCAGCGCATGGCAATTGGCGTCAATACAAGCCGCCGACGGCATGTCCTCACCGACGGTGATGACCGCCCGCCATTTGGCAAATTTTGCGCCCAGACCGGCGTACTCTTTTAGACGCTCGCGCAAGCCATCCAAACCCTGGGTGATCTGTTCACCCGGAAAACCGGCCAAACCCACTGGACCCAAGTCCACCTTGATGCCCGCCAAAATGCCCGCCTGGGCCATCACATCCACAAAACGCTTGCCGGCTTTGGTCGATTGCCGCAGGGTTTCGTCATACAAAATGGCACCAGAAATGTGGTCACCCAAGTTCGGCGTGGTCAACAACATCTCTCGATAGGCACGCCGAGTTTCTTCAGTGCACTCCAAACCCACGCCATCAAAGCGCTTTTTGATGGTCTTGGCCGATTCGTCGATGGCGATAATGCCCTTGCCGGGCGCGACCATCTGACGTGCAACGTCAGCGAGATCAGCGATGTCCATGAGTAACTCCGAAGCTGGTGGAAGATGGCCGGCAAGTATACCCGCGAGGCACCGGAAAGCAGGCTTTCGTAGCGGCGGCCCTCGGTACTGGGCGTTCGCACTAAATATGACAGTGGCGGACAAACGAGTTGATATGCTGCGGCATTCGTAAAGGTGCAGGAGTTTGTCTTGAACCGCTATTTATTGCCGCTCGCTGCGTTGCTGTTGTTGGCTGCCTGTGGCGAGACGCCGCCGCCCGCCGCACCGCAGGCCAAATCAGAGCCTGCTAAGACCGAAAGTACTGCCGATTCGCCCAAATTGCCGGATTCACCCGCCACCGAGGCGGCGATCAGCGCCGAAGATCTGGCGGCACACATTCAGATCTTGGCCTCGGACGAATTTGCGGGTCGACAGCCGGGTGGCCCTGGTGAGCGCAAAACCGTTGCCTATTTGACTCGCGAGTTCAAGCGTTTGGGACTGGCGCCGGGTAACGCCGGAACCTATGTGCAAGAAGTGCCGATGATCGAAATCACCTCGGAGCCGACCGGGCCACTGAAAATCGACTACGCCGACGGCAGCAGTGACAGTTTGGCAATGGGCGATGAAGCCGTCGTGCAAACCCTGCGCGAGGACCCGCGCGTTGAGGTCACCGCGAGCGATTTGGTGTTCGTCGGTTTTGGCGTGAACGCGCCGGAACTCAATTGGAACGACTACGCGGACATCGACGTCAAGGGCAAAACGGTCGTCGTGCTGGTCAACGACCCTGGATTTGAAACCGGCGATGCTGAGCTGTTCCGCGGCAAAGCAATGACCTATTACGGTCGCTGGACATACAAGTACGAAGAAGCCTTGCGCCAAGGCGCCGCAGCGGCGTTGATCGTGCATGACGATGCCGGCGCGGCGTATGGTTGGGAAGTGGTACGCAATAGTTTTGGCGGCGCCGAGTTCGATCTACCGCACGCCGCCGGCGCTGAGCAAGTTTTGGCGATTCGCGGTTGGATCACTACGGCAGCCGCAACGCGGGTGTTTGGCAAATTGGGTTTGGATTTTGCGTCCTTGCGCAGCGCGGCCAATGTGCCCGGATTCAAGGCGCGCGCACTGGATGCAAAAGCCAGCGTGGGCGTGACCAGTCAGGTGCGCAAAGCGCAATCCTCGAATGTGGTTGGTTTGTTGCGCGGCAGCGAAACGCCAGAAGAGGTGATTATTTTCACCGCGCATTGGGATCACCTGGGGCGTAATTTCCAAACCCCCGGCGATGGCATTTTCAACGGCGCAATCGATAACGCCACCGGCGTGGCGGCCATGCTGGAACTGGCTGAAGCTTTTGCCAAATCGCCGACGCCACCGAAACGCAGTTTGATGTTTCTGTCCGTCACGCTAGAAGAATCGGGGCTGCTCGGTTCCAAACACTACGTGCAAAATCCATTAGTGCCGCTTAAACAAACGGTGGCGACGTTCAATATGGACGCCATTCAAGTGATTGGCAAAACCCGTGATGTCGTCGTGATTGGCTATGGCAATTCAGAACTGGAAGACATCTTGCGGCGCCACGCGCAAGCGCAAGGACGCATCATCGTGCCCGAGCCCACGCCAGAAAACGGCTTCTATTACCGATCGGATCATTTCAACTTCGCGCGTGCCGGCGTGCCGTCCTTGTACGCGAAAAATGGCATTGATCACGTCGAAAAAGGCGAGGCCTACGGTCGCCAGCTATCGGCCGATTACGTAGCCAAGGCGTATCACAAACCGGCAGACGAGTTCGATCCGAATTGGGATTTGTCCGGCAATGCGCAAGACGCCGAGTTAATGTATGCCGTGGCCCGCGATTTGGCCGACGGCGGCGCCTGGCCGCAGTGGAACGAAGGCAACGAGTTTCGCGCCGCCCGAGAGGCCATGTTGAAGCCATAGGCAATCCAAGCTAGCGGCCTGTCGGACTTTGCGCGTGAGATGCGTTGTGTGGCGCAACGCCGCAGACGCCGTTCAGACGCGCAACCCGAAGGGCCAAAAGCGCTTCTGGCGCACTCGCGATGAAAGTCCGACAGGCTGCTAGTCCCGTCTCCTCCTTGCTCAGTGGCCATCAATGATTCCGCACACCTCCACTGGCCGCTGGAAACTCGGTCTGAGCCTGGCGCTCGCCACGGCGCTGTTTTGGGCCACCTTGCCGGTGGCCCTGAAGGTGTCGTTAGAAGTGGTCGACGCTTACACATTGACTTGGTTTCGATTCGTATTTGCGATGCTGGCGCTGGGCGCCTTCATGGCGATACGCGGTCAGTTTGGCCAGTTGCGTGGCCTGCCCGCGCATAGCTGGGGATTGTTGGCGATCGCCGCGCTGGGCCTGATCGGCAACTATTTGGGTTATCTGTTCGGGCTGAAATACACCAGCCCGGCAAACGCGCAGTTACTCATTCAGTTGGCGCCCTTGCTGATGGCAGCCGGTGGTGTGTTTGTCTTCAAAGAACGCTTGGGAGCGGCGCAATGGGCCGGTTATGTGGCGGTCGCGATCGGTTTGTTGATGTTTTTTATCGAACAGCGCGAGCGCGCTGCCGCGCCTGAGACCTACGCCTTTGGCGGCATGCTGATCGTCGGCGCAGCGGCGACTTGGGCAGTTTACGCGTTGGTGCAAAAGCAATTGCTGCGCCGCTTGGACTCACAAGCGGTGTTATGGGTGATCTATGTCGCCGCTGCAATCTTGTTGTTGCCACTCGCGCAGCCGCGCCAGTTGCTCCATATCGACGGCGCGCATTGGCTGGCGATTCTCTATTGCGCGGTCAACACGATTGGCGCTTACGGCGCTTTTGCCGAAGCGCTGGCGCATTGGGAGGCCTCCCGCGTTAGCGCGATTTTAGCGCTGACTCCCTTGCTCACCGTGGCGACCGTCGCCACCGTCGCCGCGTTTTTCCCAGCTGTCATCAGCGCCGAGCGCATCGGCACACTGGGTTGGATCGGCGCATTCTGCGTGGTAGCAGGCTCAGCCGCCGTGAGTTTGTTAGGTAAGCGACGGGTCTAGCAGCCTGCCGGGCTTTCCTCGCGGGTGCGCCGGAAGTCTTTTTGGCGTTCGTTCCCTACTCATTCTCGGATTGATTTTGATGGCGCCCGCTCTACTTTCGAGTCTGCGTTATGCCAAAAGGCCGTCCGGCCCTTCGGGTTGCGCGTCTGGACGGCGTCTGCTGCGACGCTTAGGCATGGAAGAGCCATTACCTGCGCGCCGCGCCTTGCAGCCGTCCAGCCTCACAACGCATCTCGCGCGCAAAGCCCGACAGGCTGCTAGGATCACCGATCTTCAGCCCCATCGCCAATCAACACCGAGGCGTCAATACGCAGGTGTACTTCATCAGCCAAGGTGCGACGATATTCGGTCATGCCGAATTTTGAGCGGCTCAATACGCCGTTGACCAGGACAGAGCAGCGCTGCTCGGGCTGGCAGTTGCTGGCGTCGATCTCAAAACGCACTTTGCGGCGCACCCCACGTACGGTGAGATAACCCGGCAGCGCGACCGCCGTGTTTGACGTCAATTTGAAGGGTTTCGAGCTGAACTCAATCAGCGGATGGCCGACTGCGTCAAAAAAAGCCGGCGACAACAGCAGCTCGACATGTTCAGGATCCTTCATGTGCACGCTGGCGACCTCAATACGCACGTCAATCTGCGCGCGTTTGCCGCCGTCTAAGATTTTCAGCGTGCCATCAATTCCAGTGAACTCGCCGCGCCGTTTCAAAAACCACAGCGCGACGATTTCAAAGTTCACCGTGGTGTTAGCCGAATCAATGCTCAGCGTTTGCTCTGGCATGCCGCCCTCTGAATGTGCAGGCAATGCCGCCCAGACCGATCCGCTCGCCGCTAAGAGTACAGCGCCCAACCAGCGCTGACCCAGCTTAGGAGTCATAAAGATGTAACTTGCACCTAATCAAGGCCACCAGAACTCTACCAATTCTGCGCTGCCTGGCTCCAATGGTGTGCCACTGCGCAAACGCAATCGGGCCACCGCGCCAGTGGGCATGCCCCGACCATCCGTGCTGCGACCATCCGCAAGTAAGGTCACCAAGGTTTCCAAACCCGGATTATGTCCAACCACCAACAGCGGCGATGCCGGGCGATGGCGATCAATCAAGGTCAGTAGCTCGCCCGGTGTGGCTTCATAGATGCCAGCCTCCTCGACGATCGTCACATCCGGCAACCGGGCGCGAAAGGCGCCTAAGGTTTGCCGCGCACGTTGTGCGGGTGAACACAACATCAGTGCCGGCCGTAACTCACGTTCCAACAGCCAAGTTGCAATCGCTTCCGCCTGGGAGAATCCCAGGGTGGATAAAGGTCTATCAATATCACGATTGCTCGCCGATTCCCGCTCGGCGTGGGCGTGTCTAACCAGGATCAGTTCTTCGGTATCCATCTGCGTACCCCCTGTGCGCTCGTTCCGAGTCTGGCCCTTGCGCCGCCGCGGAACAAGCGTATCAGCCCGCAACGCTGGTGAAATTTTGCCGCATCCACACGCTCAGTACGAACAAATTCAGATGTGACCCGGTCCCGGTCGCCCCCTGTCGGTGCGTTTATTCGCGCATCAAACTGCGTGGCGCCCGTAAATTAACAAATTTTTTGCATCAATTAAATACTACCAATCAACATGTTACATAGTTTCTGGTGAGATGCGTGCGCCGCCGTTAAATCCCGTCAGGCGCCAACCGCACGCCGTGGCAATCCAGTGACTTTCGGGTCTCCGAAGGTGAAGGCGCTGGATTGCCGCGGTAGCTTAAGGCTCCCTTGCAAAGACGAGTCTTGTGGGTTCAAGTGCGCAGTTTCCGACGGGAACTTAAGACCTTGCAATCACGATTAGGGTTGTTCGGTTAGCACCGGAGTCAATATCGAGATCGGCACTTGGTTGCGTGACCAAGTGCCAATCATCGGCAATGGCAGCACAAACTGGGTAGTCAAATTGCCGGAGTTGGGCGCCACAAACTCGCGGCGCATGGTGCCTGCAGAACGCTCGGAGTCGGCAAAATCGATCCATCCGCAGCTCGGACAGTGGACCTGGAAGGCCTTGGTTGGCAGGTTACCGAGGTCACTGGCCAAGCCATCAGCCAATACCCAGCGCGGTTCGCCCGCGGCATCGTACAAATAAGTCGTAATGAATTCACGTGCCACACCGCCCGTTACGTAGCTAGTGTCTGACCGAAAACCTCAATAACATATGTAGATCAATATGTTATCATGCATTTGTCGGTTCGAAGATGTGTGGGCCGACGAGGCTGCGCGGTGGATTTCACCCGTTTTGCGGGGGTAAACCCTCTCATCTGGGCCCATCGGGGCAAAATCAAACCGATCTTCGTCAGGTGAATAGTATGCGCACGGTTTTCAATCCTCAGATGATGTTCGGTTTGACGGATATTTCGGCGATTGATTTGAGCCGTAAGTCGCGGGACGACGTCCCTTATTTGTTGCGCGGGCTGCAGCATATTTAT
>Ga0163154_10002378_pt1 | contig 27580 bp, 17 predicted proteins | sample OliLakLV19MP9P1_FD_148649 | JGI IMG/M metagenome (GOLD analysis project Ga0163154, IMG submission 148649) | Freshwater microbial mat bacterial communities from Lake Vanda, McMurdo Dry Valleys, Antarctica - Oligotrophic Lake LV.19.MP9.P1 | ecosystem: Environmental > Aquatic > Freshwater > Lake >... | reverse complement strand
CAGGAAGAGACGCGGCCTTTTCCCCCGGAATTATCGGGGCGCGGGGCTCGTCAGGCTGTTTTTTTTTTACCGGCGCATGGGCCGTTTCTGCGCTCAGATCCACCGCGCGGTGCAGGTACGTGAGCTTGACGAGCGCGGTTTCCACGTGCAGGCGCTTGTGGCGGCTGGCTTTGAAATGGATGTCAGCTTGATTCAGCAGGCTCAGCGCGCTGACCAAAAAGGAGCCCGACGCCCAACTGGCCTGGCTGATGTAGCGCTCGCGCAAGCCGTCGCTGAGGTCGAGCAGGTCGTGGGTTGCGGGGTCTTTGGCCACCAATAAATTGCGAAGGTGTTCCGCGAGGCCGCTGAGAAAAACGTCTCCTTCGAACCCGCGTTCCAACACGTCCTGAAAGGTGTGAAGCACTTTGGCCAGGTCTTCGGCCGCAAAGGCTTCAACCAGACCAAAGAAGACGTCATAGTCCAGAATGTTGAGGTTTTCCAGCACTTCCGGCAGGCGAACGCTGCCTCCGCTAAAGGCCAGAATACGGTCGAACATAGAGAGCGCGTCGCGCATGCCTCCGTCGGCTTTTTGGGCTATAACATGCAGGCCCTGGGGTTCGAAGGGGATTTTTTCCGTTTCGCAAATGCTCTGCAAATGCGCGGCTATATCCGCGACCTGAATGCGGTTAAAGTCAAAGATTTGGCAGCGGGAGAGAATGGTGGGAATGATCTTGTGCTTCTCCGTGGTGGCCAGAATAAAAATGGCGTAAGGCGGGGGCTCTTCCAGCGTTTTGAGAAAGGCGTTAAAGGCCGCCTGGCTGAGCATGTGCACCTCATCGATGATGTACACTTTGTAGCGGCCGGCCTGCGGTGGAAATCGCACCTGTTCGGTCAGGGAGCGAATGTCTTCGACCGAATTGTTGGAAGCGGCGTCTATTTCATAGACGTTAAACGAACTGGACTCGCGAAAGGACTTGCAGGGGCCGCAGGTACCGCAGGGCTCTACGCCGTCAACCGGGGTGAGGCAGTTGATGCTCTGGGCCAAAATGCGGGCACAGGTGGTCTTGCCCACCCCTCGGGGGCCGCAAAAGAGGAAGGAATGGGCCAACTGCTCCGAGCGGATGGCATTCCGGAGCGTAGTGGTGATGTGTTCCTGCCCTACGACGTCGCCAAAGCGCACTGGGCGGTACTTCCGGGCAGAAACGATGAAATCGCTCATGGGGCTATAAAGATAGGGAAAACCGGACCGGGGAGGGGGGGCCTTTGTGTACTGTTGCGGGTCTTTGGGGATAATTTTAGCACAATAAAGTACCTATTTTTGCTTCTCGGCTTAAAATTTTGGGGAGAATCCCGGATTTCCCTATCTTTGCCATCCCAATTTTGCCAGCCTTTATGAATAATTACGAACTCATCATGATCCTCAATCCGGTCATTTCGGAAGAGGAAGTCCGTGCTACAACGGGAAAATACCGGGACATGATGACGGCCGCAGGAGGCTCCATCGTGAACGAAGAAGCCTGGGGTATGCGCCAACTGGCCTACCCGATCCAAAAGAAAACCACGGGTATTTACCACCTGTTGGAGTTCACGGGTCCCGGCGAGATCGTGGATCAGATGGAAATCCAGTTCAAGCGCGATGACGTGATCATTCGCCAAATGATTACCCGTTTGGACAAATTCGCCGTGGAATACAACGAAAAGCGGCGCAAGGGTGAAATTGGAAAGAAAAAACAAGCGTTCGTGGCCGATATGACGGCTGCCGCTGCTGAAAACAAAGAAGCCTGATTCCCATGGCCGCGAACAACAAGAACATCCGCTTCCTGACCGCGCCGAAGATCGGCCGCCGAGACAAGAAATTCTGCCGCTTTAAGAAGTACGGCATCCGGTACATTGACTACAAAGACCCGGACTTTCTGATGCGTTTTCTCAATGAGCAGGGCAAATTGCTGCCCCGCCGCATTACGGGAAACTCCCTCAAATACCAGCGCAAAGTCGGTCAGGCCGTTAAACGCGCCCGCCAGATTGGTCTGCTGCCCTACGTCACCGACTTAATGAAGTAAGCCGCCTTCTCCGAAGCGCTGCGCTGCTCCACCAACCTGATCTCTACAGAATCCCGTCGTTATGCAAGTTATTCTGACCCAAGACGTTGACAACCTGGGCAATGCTCACCAAGAGGTTAAAGTTCGCGACGGTTTTGGCCGCAACTTCCTGATTCCCCAAGGTTTGGCAGTCGTTGCTAACCCCAGCAACCGCAAAATCGCTGCTGAAGGTGCCAAGCAATCTGTGCGCCGCCGCGAGAAACTGATGACCTCGCTGCAAAGCGTAGTCAAACAGTTCGAAGGCAAACTGATCAAAATCGGGGCAAAAACCGGCCAGTCTGACAAGATTTTCGGCAGCATCACCAATATCCAAATGGCTGAAGCCATTAAGCGCCAGTTGGGTATTGATCTGGATCGCAAGCAGATTACTGTTCCCGATGATATCCGCAGCCTCGGCATCTATGTGGCCAAGATTGCCCTTCACCGCGAAGTGGTCATTGACGTGAACTTTGAAGTAGAGGACGAAAAGTAAACCAGCCATCGCTCAAAACGCGTGATCCTGTGTTGCGCCCAACTTTTTCGTCAGGGCTGCTGATCCTGGGGATTGAAGGAGCGCTGTTACACTGTTCGCAGTGCTTCAATTGGATCTAGCCGGGAGGCTTTGATGGCGGGGTAAATGCCCGCGCCGAGCCCCACCACCACACAGATGCTCAGGCCGATGCCAATCCACATCCAGGGCATCGTGAACTTGGAGCCGATGCCCAGGGCCACCTGGTTGCCGATCAAAATGCCCAGCACCACGCCGATAAAGCCTCCGATCATGCAAATCAGGACGCTTTCGGTTAGAAACTGCATCATAATGGAGCTGCGGCGGGCACCGATGGCCATATTAAGCCCGATTTCGCGGGTGCGCTCGTTCACAGAAACCAGCAGGATGTTCATGAGCCCTATGGCTGCACCCAAAATCGTGAACAGGCCGATGGCCGTTCCCCCGATGCCAATCTTTCCGAGCATATCCACCAGCATGGCGGCGATGCTGTCGCTGCGGGTGATTTCAAAATCATCTTTCTCTCTGGTGTTCAGCCCGCGTACCTGCCGAAACAGCCCGGTTGCCTCGCCGATAGCGGCATCGATCTCGGTGGGTTTGCCCACTTTAACGGCAATGGCGAACTGCGCCTGCTCGCGGATCATGTAGGCCCGCGCCGTCGTGAGCGGTACGAGCGCAATGTCATCAGAGGCCACGATGCTTACGCCTTTGGACTCCAAAACCCCGATGACGCGAAAGCGAAGTCCGTCAATGTTGACAAATTCGTTGATGGGATTGGAGTTTTCGCCGAAAAGTCGGGTGGCCACACCGCCGCCGAGTACGGTGACCATGGCATTTCGACTTAATTCCTGCGTGGAATACCAGCGCCCGCGGCCGATTTCATAGCCGGAAATATCCAGGTAGGCATCATCAACGCCAAAAACGGAAATGGTAGGGTTGGTTTTCTTGCCCTGGTACTTGACCGTAGCCGACGATTGCTTGGCCAGCACGGACACGGAAACCACGGAAGGGTAGCCGAATTTTTCCTGGAAAGCCATGGCTTGGCGGTAGGTAATGGGCGTCGGGGCACTGGACTCGCCCCCTTCGTTGCCTTCAGCGCCCGCGCCTCCCCAGCGGATGTTGAACGAATTGGAGCCCATGCTGGCAAAATCGCTGTTCAAAAACTGCCTGAGCCCGCTCAATGACGTCTGGATGCCCACGAGCGCACAAATGCCAATACCGATGATGAGCATGGTCAGCACCGTCCGCAATTGGTTGGTGCCGATTGACCGCAGCGACATGGAGAGATTATCCCGGAAGTTCATGAGCGTCAGGCATTTCCGAGGGAAGGGCGTGCGGTTCCCGAGCGGCTCCTTGTCATTTTTAGCGAAATTACGCTGTTTTTTGACGCGAATAATCGTTACCTTCGCCAGCGAAAACTAACCCGTTAAAGCTACCCCAAAGATGGCATTTGATCTCGACATGATCCGGGCTTTGTACAGCCGCATGCCCGGACACATTGACAAGGCTCGTCAGCTTCTCAACCGCCCGTTGACCCTGACGGAGAAAATCCTTTACAGCCATCTGTTTGACGGGCAGCCCACCGTGGAATGGAAGCGCGGAGACGACTACGTAGACTTTGCCCCGGACCGGGTGGCCATGCAGGATGCTACTGCTCAAATGGCGCTGCTTCAGTTTATGCAGGCGGGAAAGGCCAACGTGGCGGTTCCCTCCACCGTGCATTGCGACCACCTGATTCTGGCCGAGTCCGGTGCGGTGAAAGACCTGGCCACCGCCATAGACACCAACAAAGAAGTATTCGATTTTCTAGCCTCAGTAAGCAGCAAATACGGCATCGGTTTCTGGAAACCGGGGGCTGGCATCATCCACCAGGTGGTTCTGGAGAATTACGCTTTCCCCGGAGGCATGATGATTGGAACCGATTCGCACACGGTTAACGCAGGCGGTTTGGGCATGGTAGCCATTGGCGTCGGCGGGGCTGACGCTGTGGACGTTATGGCAGGCATGGCCTGGGAGCTGAAAATGCCCAGGTTGATTGGCGTTCGCCTGACGGGTAAAATGAACGGCTGGACCGCCGCTAAAGACGTCATCCTTAAAGTGGCCGGCATCCTGACGGTCAAGGGCGGCACCGGCGCTATCCTTGAATATTTTGGCGAAGGGGCCCAGAGCATTAGCTGCACCGGCAAAGGCACCATCTGCAACATGGGTGCCGAAATTGGGGCCACCACCTCGGTTTTTGGTTACGGCGATGCGATGAGCCGCTATTTGAAGGCCACCGACCGCGCGGATGTAGCGGCGCTGGCCGACGGCATTTCTGCTCACCTGAACGGCGACGATGCCGTGTACGCCGACGCTGAAAAATACTTTGACCAGGTCATCGAGATTGACCTGGCCACTTTGGAGCCTCACGTTAACGGTCCTTTTACGCCAGACCTGGCGTGGCCCATTAGCAAGTTGAAAGAAGCTGCACTGATCAACAACTGGCCGCGCGAGATTGAAGTGGGGCTGATCGGGTCCTGCACCAACTCTTCTTACGAAGACCTGGACCGCGCCGCATCGGTGGCCCGCCAGGCGGTGGCCAAAAAGCTGACAGTTAAAAGTGAGTTTACCATTACCCCAGGCTCCGAGCAGGTGCGCTACACCGTGGCCCGCGACGGTCAATTAGAGGCCTTTGAAAGCATGGGCGGCGTGGTGTTGGCCAATGCTTGCGGGCCCTGCATCGGCCAGTGGGCGCGCCACAGCGACGATCCCAAGCGCAAAAACACGATCATTACCTCGTTCAACCGCAACTTCGCCAAGCGCAACGACGGCAACCCGAATACGCATGCGTTTGTTGCCTCGCCGGAGCTCGTGACCGCCATGGCTATCGCCGGGGACATCACCTTTAACCCGCTCACGGACACGCTGATCAACGAAGACGGCCTGGAGGTTAGACTGGACCCGCCCAGCGGACTGGAACTTCCCCCGAAAGGCTTTGCGTACGAGGACCGCGGCTTTCAGGAACCGGCCGGGGACGGCTCAGGCATTCAGGTAGTGGTTAATCCTGCCAGCGATCGGCTTCAATTGCTGGAGCCCTTCGCCCCCTGGGAGGGCAAGGACATCAAGGACCTGCGCCTGCTGATCAAGGCCAAAGGCAAGTGCACCACGGACCACATTTCCATGGCGGGTCCCTGGTTGAAATACCGCGGCCACCTGGATAACATTTCTAATAATCTGCTGATTGGCGCCGTCAATTCGTTTAACGAGCGGACTAACCACGTCAAGAATCAGGTTACGGGCGAATATGGCGAAGTGCCCGCCACGGCTCGCGTGTATAAGTCGCGCGGTATCGGCTCAATCATTGTCGGAGACGAAAATTATGGCGAAGGGTCTTCGCGGGAGCATGCGGCGATGGAGCCGCGGCACCTGGCCGTTCGCGCAGTGCTGGTGCGCTCGTTTGCCCGGATTCACGAGACCAACCTCAAAAAACAGGGCATGTTGGCGCTTACGTTTGCCAACCCGGCCGACTACGACAAGGTGGAGGAAAACGACCGAATCGACATTTTGGGCCTGGAGTATTTCAAGCCGGGTGTGCCATTGAACATAGTGCTGCACCACGAAGATGGGCGCCAGGATCGCTTTGCAGTGAACCACACCTTTAACGAATCGCAGATTGCGTGGTTTAGAGCGGGTGGCGCGCTCAACCTGATCAAGCAAACGCAAGAGTTGAACTGAGCAAGTAGCGGGGTACCTTTGACCTTCAAAAGTTGTTCATTGTGAGAAATCTCTTGGCTTTTTTAGGGTTGGTTTTGTGCCTGCCATCGCTGGTTTTTGCCCAGGTACGCAACCCGGACAACGACTTGCGGGAAGACGTTGAGCCCACCATTCAGGAGCGCGAGCGCACCTATGATTCGGATAGACTAAAGGCCGAACCCACTGAACCGCTTTCCTTTTGGAGTATCGACCGCATGTACGCTGGAGGCAGCCTCGGCGCTTCGCTTGGTTCGGTCATTTTCTTAGACCTCTCGCCTTCCGTAGCGTACCAGGTGTCCAACAGTTTCCGGGTGGGCGTTGGTTCAACCTACCGCTACATCAACAACCGGCTGGATTTGCAGGAATACAAAGCCAACATTTATGGAGGGCGGGTTTTTGCCCAACAGGATCTGGTTCTTGGCATTTTTGCCCATGCCGAGTACGAATTTCTCAAGGCTCGCTACATTGAAGGCGAAGTGCCTGTCGGTGCCTTGAACTTTCCCAGTGCGCTCGTCGGGCTCGGTTACGCCATGCCGCTTGATGGGCGACCCGCCTCCGGGTTGAACCGACCCAACGGATCTTCCAGTGTCCTGGCCCGCAGCATGGTCCAGTTGCAATTGCTGTACCCCATTTCGCTGAACCCTGACTATTCCCTCTATTACTTTCCAATAGATTATCGCGTTTCTGTGCTGATTGGCCTTTGAGCGCTGGCCATGGCACGTTACGCAATTGGTGATGTACACGGTTGCCTCCGAACCTTGGAGGCGCTTTTGCAACAGATTGGACCCGGGCACGGCGATACGCTGATTTTCCTTGGCGACTACATCGACCGCGGCCCGCACAGCAAAGGGGTGCTTGATCTGCTCATGCATTTGCCGGAACAAGGCATTGCGAGCATTTGCCTCAAAGGCAACCATGAAGTCCTGCTGTTGGACGCTTGCCGGACACCAGGGCAGGTTGCGATAAATCGCTGGGTGCGGAATGGCGGCCTGCAAACGCTTCAAAGTTTTGGCCTGGACCCGTTGCGGGCAGACAAGATGCCGGAACATTACCTGGTCTGGTTGGAGCAGCTTCCCATCTTCTACCCAAGCGGCAACTTTGTTTGTGTGCACGCCGGGCTTGATTTGCAGGCCAACGATCCGCTGGAGCCCAACGAGGCGACCATGCTCTGGATCAGAAACTGGCTGGACGAGGCAGAAATGGAGCGTCGGTTGTCTGGCCTGCGGGTGCTTCACGGCCATACGCCCCAACAGCGCTGGGTGCTGGAGCAAAGCCGGGAGGATAAGCGCCCCGCCTTGGATTTGGATACCGGCTGCGTGTACCACGACCGCGATGAGGCCATGGGTTGGTTAACCGCCTACGACCTGGATCGGGATCGGCTGATTTTTACGCGGTATCAGGAGGAGGATCACAGCCCTGGGACCTTCTAAAAGGTACTCCTAAAGACCCCGTAAACGAGGATTGCGCGGCTTTTCGGCATTCCGTTAGATGTCCAACTTGGCGTACTTGGCATGCTTCTCAATGAACTCCCGGCGGGGCGGCACGTCGTCGCCCATGAGGGTGGAGAAGATGCGGTCTGCCTCCACGGCGCTGTCAATGGTAACGCGGCGCAGTTTGCGGATGCTGGGATCCATGGTAGTTTCCCAAAGCTGCTCCGCGTTCATTTCGCCCAGACCCTTGTAGCGCTGGGTGTGCACGGAATCCTCTTTGCCTCCGGCCATGTCTTCGATTGCTTTCTTGCGATCTTCATCGTTCCAGCAATAACGGCTTTGCTTGCCTTTTTTGACGAGGTAAAGCGGCGGCGTGGCAATGTAGATGTAGCCCATTTCGACCAGGCGAAGGAGCTTGCGGAAGAAAAAGGTCAGGATGAGCGTGGTGATGTGGCTGCCGTCAACGTCGGCATCACACATGATGACGATTTTGTGGTAGCGCAGCTTCTCAATGTTGAGGCTTTTGTCTTCAAGCGGATAGACGCCCAACGCGGTGTAGATGTTCTTGATTTCCTCGTTGTCGAAAATGCGGTGTTCCATCGCTTTTTCTACGTTGAGGATTTTGCCCCGCAACGGCAGGATAGCCTGAAACGTTCGGTCGCGGCCCTGTTTGGCCGTGCCACCTGCAGAGTCTCCTTCTACCAGAAAGACCTCAGATTCACTGGGATCTTTGGAGGAACAGTCCGCCAATTTGCCCGGCAGTCCGGCACCACTGAGCACGTTCTTGCGCTGCACCTGCTCCCGTGCCTTGCGGGCTGCAATCCGGGCCTTAGCCGCCAGCACCACCTTTTCGATGATGATTTTGGCCATGCGGGGATGCTCTTCCAGGTAAATGCCGAGCGCCTCGCCGGTGATGGTGTCTACGATACCGCTGACCTCCGAGTTGCCGAGCTTGGTTTTAGTCTGGCCTTCGAATTGGGGCTCGGGTACCTTGACGGAAATCAGCGCGGTTAAGCCTTCGCGGAAGTCGTCGCCAGTAACCGAAATCTTGTTCTTGTCCAGAACGCCGGTTTTGTCGGCGTAGGCTTTAAACGTCCGCGTCATGGCGCGGCGAAAACCGGCCACGTGTGTGCCGCCTTCAACGGTATTGATGTTGTTGACGTAAGAGTGGATGTTTTCGTTGTAGCCCGTGTTGTATTGCAGGGCCATTTCCACAATGACGCCGTCGCGCTCGCCTTCGGAATAGATGGGGATTTCGATGAGCGGCTCACGGGTGGCATCCAGGTACTGGACAAATTCCACCAGACCGCCCAGCGAATGGAAATGCTCTTTGATGAATTGGCCGTCGTCATCGCGCTCCCGCTCGTCGGTGAGCGAAATTTTGATTCCACGGTTCAGGTAGGCCAATTCGCGCAGTCGTGCGGCCAGCGTGTCATAGTTGTAAACCGATTCGGTAAAGATGGTGTTGTCCGGAAGGAAGGTGACCAGCGTACCCGTGCGGGTCGTTTCACCGATTTGGTGAACGTCACCCTGGGGAACGCCTTTGGCAAATTCCTGCACCCAAACCTTGCCGTTCCGGTGAATTTCAGCGCGCAAATGGGTGGACAAAGCGTTTACACAGCTCACGCCAACCCCGTGCAAACCACCGGAAACCTTGTAGGTGTCTTTGTCAAACTTGCCCCCGGCGTGCAGCACCGTCATGACCACCTCCAAAGCAGACCTGCCTTCTTTCTTGTGAACTTCGGTAGGGATACCCCGGCCGTTGTCCAATACAGAAACGGAGTTGTTGGGGTGAATGGTCACTTCGATGGAATCACAGTAGCCAGCCAGGGCTTCGTCAATGGAGTTGTCTACCACTTCGTAAACGAGGTGGTGCAAACCCTTGACGGAGATATCGCCAATGTACATGGCGGGCCGCTTGCGAACCGCCTCCAGCCCTTCCAGAACCTGAATGTTCTCTGCCGTGTACGCTGCGGTATGAGAATGATCTTGCGCAAGTGCGCCCGGTACAGGAGATGTGCCGGTTGGGGAAACGTTGTCAGTGCTCAAGTGCGGTGCGTTTTTTGGCCCGGCTTACCGCCGGGCATAACAGGGTAAAGTTACGTCAAAACAGCCGGTTTGCCCAGCGTTTTGCCGGGGGATTTCTCGCTTGTGGATAAGCTTTTGGTCCTGATTTTGAATAATTTATGAATTAACTTAAAAATAAAAATGACGATTTTCGGGCCTCATGGCGTGAATTAGCGCAGATGGGTTCGGAAAAGGCACGCATACTAAATGTCCTGCATCCGTTTTTCACTGTCCCCCGGCCTTTGATATCTTGTGGAGAATATCCTCATGATTCGCAAACTGCCTATGAAACTGAACGTCTTTCGAGCACTGATTCTGCTGCTCCTTCCCCTGACCACTTTTGCGCAAAAACCCGGTGCCGGGCACCCCTACCCTATTGATTCCAACACTGGACTTTGGACCTACGAGGGTACCGGAGAAATTGCCGGATTAACCAAAGCCGATGGCTACGCCCGTGCGGGGGAATGGGTGAAATCCCAGATCAAGGATCCCGCTGGTTTTTACACCGTTCAAGACGCTGAACAGGGAAAAATAGAGGGCAAACACCGCATTCCGCTGTTCCGAACCGTAGACAAACAGCGCATTCGCAGCCAAATGCTGGTCAAATACACCCTGACCCTTTGGTTCAAAGATGGCCGCTACCGCTACCGGATTACTAACCTGAACATGGAACGCGCTACGTACTATCCCCTGGAACAGTGGCTTGAGCCCGCCACATACGCCAATGCAGAAACCAAAGACTACACCGAGCAGGTGCACACCTTTTGTACGGAGATGATTGCCTCTCTGAACGCACACATGGCCAAGGCACCGCAAAACGCCGCAGACGAAGACGACTGGTGAGTTCCTTTAAGACCAGTATCTTGATAACCTATCCCATGCGATTAGCTCTTTGGGTCTGTGCCGTTTTTTTCATCCCAACCGGGTACACGTTGTTAGCGCAAAGTGCTGAACGGCCCAATATCCTGATGATTGTGGTCGATGATTTAAACGACTACCAGGATTACCTGTTAGACGGCCACCCGCAAGCAGAAACCCCGAACCTGAATCGTTTAGCGCGAATGGGGGTGGTTTTTCAATCCGCCTATTGTTCGGCACCCAAGTCCGGTCCTTCGCGCGCCAGTTTTCTCAGCGGAAAAGACCCGGACTATACCGGCATTTACGACAACGAACAAATTCAATCCGTTTTTCGGGACAACTTTCAAGTCCTGGCCAAAGACACGATTGTCTACACCTTCCCCGAAGTGCTGCGCGACTCGGGCTATTACACCGTAGGCATCAATAAGATTTACTTCGGTTGGAAAAATGAGGGTTACGATAACGACTTTGACTCCGCTCAAACTGACCCGTGTTTGCGAAAACTCAGTTGGAGCAATTACATCGCTTTCATTCCCGATCGGGACATCAAAGATCTCTTTGAGGACGAAGGGGTGTCCGGCTACATCTGGTCGCCTTTCAATGACACGCTGGAACCCTACACCATAGACTATCTGGCTGCCGATAACGCGATAGGAATACTCAAAGCCTATGACAACAACCCCGGCCAATTTTGCAACCGTCCGCTGTTCATGGCTCTGGGTATCTTTTTGCCACACAAACCGCTGACTTTACCCAAAAAATACTTTCGATCAGACTATGTAGACCCTCCGGAATTCCTGGACCTTCCCTTTGACTACCCGTACAATATTCCCGCTAACCAATGGCCGCCCAACGGGGCTGTTATGCCGCCGCAGCCCGAACCGAAATGGGCCGACTACGATGCTTTACCCAATTTTGGGCAGTTGTTGGCCACCGATGGCGATCAGGAAGGTGCTTTTGACCAATGGGCGGATTCTGTGCCTTTTTTACCGGTGTTGGACACGGCGTTAACTGATCTGGAACGCCGCCAGGTCCTGGTCGATTCCAAACGCGCCAACGCAGTGATCAGTTACCTGGCTGCGGTTAAGAGCGTGGATACTCAAATAGGAAGGGTTTTGGATGCTCTGGACAGCACTGGACTGGCGGAAAATACCGTGGTCATTTTAGTGAGCGACCACGGCTATTCGCTGGGAGAAAAAAAACATTGGCACAAGTTTGCGCTGTGGGAAACCGTCAATCGCATCCCGATAGTCATTCGCCATCCCCAAAAAAGTTTCGCTGGACAAGTGTTCAGTCCCGTTAGCACCCTGGATCTCTTTCCGACGGTGCTGGACATTGCCGGCCTGAAAGGACCTCGCTTACCCGAAGGACGCCCTTACCACGACGGAATCAGTTTGATGCCCTTTCTGGATCAGCCTTCGCTGTTAATAAATAGGCCGGTACTGACAAGCCTTCGCAAGCCCATTGGAGCGACCTCATGCTTTGTGCAGTTTTCCGTTCGCGACGAGCAGTTCCACTACATTAAATACAGGGGCATGACTTCGCTCGCCGGAGGTCTTTGCGATACAGCAAACGCCAAAGTGGAGGAAGAACTTTACTGGATTGGCGCAGGCCGGGAACAAGACAAAAACGAATGGAACAACCTGGCAGGCGACCCGCGCTACAAAAGTGTGAAACAATACCTAAGCCAATGGATTGCCGATAGTGCCCTGTTCACTTGCGCCGTACACCGCATTGAAATTGTGCATAATGAACTGCCTTGCGTCTACGACCTTGAGGACACGTTGCGCATTCGCTATTTGCTTACAGACCAGAATGGCATGCCCACAACGGCGCTCCCTGAAGGTACCACCGTGCGCTATTACACCAGCCGTCGGCCCGACGAAAAGTTCTACACCAATGAGTTTACCCAGTACATGCGCGACCTCATTAATCTGGCGAATTACGAAGTGTCAGCCCCCTTGCTGGTTTTTGTAGAATTGGTTCAAATGGCAACGGGCATTGTATTGGCACAAGACTTCATTCCGGTAATCGTCAACCCCGAAAATCTGCCAGCACTTACTTTTGCCATCAACAATAACATAAATTATGTTACGGTTGACAACATAACTGTTACTATACCTGAAAAAGTATATGGTTATCAATGGGATTTTGGCGACGGCTGGATCAGCACCGATCCCAAGCCGGCCGGGCATGCCTATGCTTTGCCAGGCACCTACACCATTACCGGGTCAGTCCTTTACGGCAACGATACGGCCAACCTTTGTGCCAACATATTTAGCCTTTCGATCGCGCTGGCTGACTCACTCTTTGAAGACGGTCCTTGCCAAGCCCCAAACCACTTGCGCAAAACGTCTGTGATGACCGAAGAAATTCAGGTAGAATGGAATGCCGTCTATGGCAGCGAAGGGTATGCAGTTCGCTACCGACAAACCATCGGCACGGACAGCACCTGGCAGTATGACAACACAACGGTAACCAGCTATACCATTAGCCCGGTGCAGCCTACGCAGGAGTTTGACGTGCAGGTGCGCACGCTTTGCGATACCAATTTCACCGCAAATGCCCAAAGCGCGTGGTCGTATCCCTACCGGGTCAGCTCTGATCAGTGTTTTTCTCCCCGGGGAATACAAGCCGTTGATATTACCACCCATGAGGCGCGACTAACCTGGCTGCCCAACCCCGGCGCCGATCTGGGCTATCAGGTTTTCTACCGAAAGCCCGGGGAATGGCTCAACACCCGATTCACCCAGGAAGCTTCATTGTTGCTGAACAACCTGGACTCGGCTGCGCTGTACCTGGTGGATGTGGCCAGCGTCTGCAGCAACCAATCGCCGGGTAGCGCCTTAGAACCGGGCCTGCACGGATGGTATGCCTTCAGCACCAACAGCGATTCCGCCATTAGCCAAACCCCTGTTGCGTTTAGGATGAGCCTTGACCCGAATCCGGCACAGAATTTTATTCGAATTTCCTGGACGGGCACTACCTCCGAACGGGTCTTTGTGGAAATTCGCCAAGCCAGCGGCAACCTGATCGCACAGCGGAAAGCCTCTCAGGAAGAAGGACCCAACCAGGTTGTGTTCTCTACAGAAGGCCTTTCGCCCGGGCAATATTGGTGTACCGTGCACGGCTCGGAGGGCGCGCAAAGCAAGCCATTCCAAGTAATTCCATAACCGGCGATTCGGCTTACCTTTCCAGCATGAGCCCTGTTTCATCGCGCGGAAAAGTGGTTGTCCTGACCGGCGCTGCTTCCGGCATTGGCCTGCACTTAGCCAAACGTTTTTTAGCCGCGCACTGGCGACTGGTTGCCCTGGATGTTCACTATGATGCGCTGCACGTTGCTTTAGGTGATCAGGCAGATTCGCCACAGCTGTTGTTGTTGGAATTGGACGTGCGCCACGCGGCTGCATGGCAGGTCATGCTGGATCATGTGGAAGAACTTTTTGGGGTGCCCGACGTGGTCATCAACAATGCCGGCATTATCGTGCCGGGCAAGGTGCAGGATGCCACACCGGAGCTCATTGATCGGCACCTGGATGTGAACCTTAAAGGGGTTATGTACAGTACCAGCATGGCTGCTGCACGCATGATTCGAGCTGGTGTGAAAGGGCACATCGTCAATATTGCCAGCATGGCAGCCCTTGCGCCAGTGCCCGGTATTGGGGTATACTCTGCGTCAAAATTTGGGGTGCGGGCCTATTCGCTGGTGGCCAACCAGGAGTTGGCTGAACACGGCATCGCGGTCACTTGCGTTTGTCCCGACTTGGTGGACACGCCCATGTTGGACGCTCAGTTGGATTACCCGGAGGCGTCCATCACGTTTTCCGGTCCCGGCGCGCTGTCGGTTTCCCAAATCGGCGACGCCATCTTCAAAGCCCTGGAAGCCCGGCCTGCGGAGTGCATTGTTCCCGCACACCGCGGCTGGCTGGCCAAAATGGCGAGCATGTTCCCGGCGCTGATGCGTCCTCTAAAACGCAGCATGGAGGCCAAAGGCAGCCGTCGCGCCGAACAGTACAAGCGCCAGAGGCGGGGTTGACGCTAGCCGATTAAGGGTGCTGCTAATCGAACACCGCCACAATGGGCCCGTCTGTGTCAGAGCGCAAATTGCGCACGGGCAATTGGCGTCCGTTAAACGTGAGCATGATGGTTTCGGGCGCAGCGGTGGGAAAAAACAAATCCACACCGTTCAGGAATGGGAACCCGGCAAAAATTGGATTGATGTCGCCCGAGCTGCTGGCATCGCCATCATCATACAGAAAGTAGGCAATGGTGGTTTGATCCGGTGAAGCCAGGGTTGGCGTGGCCAGGTCAAAGCCATCAACGTCCAGATTATCGCGCCCGGACAACACAGCCTGGCTGGAGGAAAACACGGCCAGCACGGTCTGCGAATCATCCTGCGGCAAACTGGCCAACAGCAAGCCAGCAATAGAAAGCGGCGGGGGAATGGTGCGCAGGTAAATCCAGCGGTCGGTTTCCGACCCGGCAGCCCGGAAATAGTTGATGGGGCGGGCCGAAGCGCTCGCTGCCCGGATGCGAAACTCCAGGTAGGGGGCGTCGGGCATCTCGGAAGGTCCCCAAGTGCCATCGGCGTTGGTGGTCAGGGTCAGCGCGGCAGCCGTGGTTAAGCGCTGCGCTTGCGCATCGAGCGCCCACACTTCGACCGTGCCTCCGGAAAGGGGGGTATTTTCTCCAAAAGTCAGGGCCTTGCCGCCAATGCGCACGCTCCCGCTGGCGCCTGTCGCGGCCGGCACCTGGTCCGTTTCCTGAAAATGTTTCCACAATGCCGTAAATCCATCGGGGTGCGTGGCAATTTGATAGTGGTCTGCACCAGCAATGCTGACGTTCACCGCGCCTGGAATATCGCCCTTGTCGCTGATGACCAGATCATCCGGCGACCAGATGTTCAACGTGGGCACATCAGCCGAAGGTCCCGCAGCGGAATCGGTTCGGAAACTGCCGATGTGCGCATAGTGCGCCACTTTAGCCGCCTGCATTGGATCGGCGAGGTAGCTATAGCTCAATCCGCCGCCTTTGGAATGCCCCATCAGGTCAACCTGATCCGCACCCGTGCTAGCCAATACTTCGTCAATAAACGCATCCAGCCGGGTTAACGACAGGGCATCGTCGCCCAAGCTGTTGTAGTCAAAGGCGTAGAGCCGGTCATCCGCGTATCCGCGTGCTGAAAACGCTTTGAAATGCGCTGCCCAGGTGTCGCCCGAACCGAGGTAACCGTGCACGGCCACAATGGGTCGGTATTCGGGCTTAGGAGTGGCGTCTTCTTTGCAAGAACCAAGCGTGAACAACAAGGGCAGCAGCGCTGCAAAAAGCACGCGCAACACATTCGGGTAGGTTAACATGCCAACAAGGTAGGGTGCAAACCTCAGGGCAGCAAAACCACCTTGCCCGTCCAAACACCCTGCGGGCCGCTGGCCTGAAGGGTGTACCAGCCGCGCGGCAAACCGCTCAGATCAAGCGTGGCGCTGCTGCCAGGTTCGGGCAGTTGCAATTCCAGCCCTTGACCTTGCGCGTTGACTAAACGGAGCCGGTCCATTAGGCCCGCTGAGGCCGGGAGCGCGATGCGGATGCGGTCGCGGGCGGGATTGGGCCATACCAGCAACGTTGCTCGTTGCTCCTCCCCATAACGCGGACCAGACGGACGGATCTCCACAAAGAAATCCTCCACTTCACCAAAGGCAAAATCCTCGCAGGGCTGTGGTGGCACGCCATCCGAACGCTTCATCTGGATGCGCAGGTGGGTCCGGCCAATGGCAGATGAGTCGGGCACGGTAATGCTTCGTTGAAAAAATCCGTTGCGAACCTGGTCTACGAGCAATTCACCCGGATCATCAAAATCGCCGTCTGCGTTCACATCCAGCCAGGCGCGCCAATGCTGATTAGTGGCTGGGCCGATATAGCCCGGTCTGAATCCGAACGTGTAAGACGAGCCCGCTTTCAGAAAATTGGAGTTGACCGTCAGGAAACGATAGCCCCCGTTGTTGCCGCTATTGACCGTTCGCGTGTTGACGCGAAACGCATCGATGAATTCCGCAACCGTGCTGAGTCCGCGGCTGTCGCAAAACTCCTGGGCGGTTGCGGTATCCGGTAAAGGGTTGAGCAACACGCTGTCAGCGCCGACATCCAACGCCAGGAGATCCTGAAAATTGAAGGGAAGTTTGCGCGTTTTGGTGACGCGAACGCCGTCCAGGTTATCCACCACGATGACCCCGAAATTGAACAAAACGCCGCTGCCGCTTCGCGCGGTTTGGTCGGTGCGGGTGTAGCCAACGTCAACATAACCTTGCGTAGGGACGAACTGGTGGAAGCCACTGACGTCGCCGTCATCGTCGAGCCAGCTCGGCGCAAAGTCCAACTCGAAATAATTGGAATCAATAAAAGCCATGGGCAGCGTCAGGTTGAGGCCATAGCCGTACAAATTGCTGACCGGCTCCAAAGCCGTTCCGGAGAGGACGCTGCCGCGCAAGGTGTCGCCGGCTTCAACGCTATCCTGATCAAAAACGATGTACAGCGGCGGGTCGGTGGAACTGGCCCGCGCCCATTCCGTGTCGCTGCTGCTGCCGTCGCTGTTGCTGCGGCTGCCGTATCTGCTGCTGCTGCCGTCACTGCTGCGGCTGCCGTCGCGGCTGCTGAATTCACCCCACCGTCCGCTTTCTGGCATCGATGGCGGTACCTGCTTGCCGTAATTCAAGGTCAGTGCCAGGACGTCATCGGCGTTGATGGCACCGTTGCCATCGCTGTCGGCAAATTTCAAGTTGATGCCCTCGTAAATTCCGGGCAGATCCATCGGCCAGTCGGGACTGGTTTGCCCCTCAAAAGCCAGCGGCGGAACCCCGGTAACGGGCCTCGGTGGGCCCGTGCGGTTGAACGCCAGGCCAATCGGCAGAATATCGCGGGCTTGAACGGTTTGGTTGCGGTCCGCGTCGCCGGGCCACACACAATCAATGTCGTACGAAAGCACGATACGCCCTTCGCCCGCACAACCGGCTGGATCGGTAACGCTGGCGATGTAAACGCCCGGCTTGTTGACGGTGATCAGGCTGCCGGCACCTATGCCATCCCAGACGATGCTGCTGTAAGCGGTTGCACCAGCAATTTGCAAAAAGACCAGGTCGCCGGCGCAAAGCGAAGAATCGGCGGAAGAGCTTATGATGATGGGGGCCGCTATGCTGTCCGTGCCGGTTTCGGTGCCATTGACACAACCGTCATCGCAGGTGGGCAAAAGCGCGCGCAGCCGCAATAGATAACTACCGGTTTGGCCAGAAACTTTCAGGAAGAATCCGCCGCCATTGGTTAAACACACATCCGCGTCGGGAATCTGCAGCGTTTCGCCCGGTGCGCCGGCGCAATCATCGGTGCCCGGAATGAACCGAGCTGCTCCGGGTAAAAAACAAGCGGCCGTGTCCAGAAGTGCCAGCTGAAACACCCGCGTTTCTTGCGGAATCAAGAAGACATTTACGTTGGTGAAGCCTTCCGGAAGACGGAAGAAATAAAACTTGCTGTTGGCCCCGCCGCCGCAATCGGGCCAAATATCTGGCTCCGAGCCGCTGCCAAAATTGTTGTCCGCGATTTCCAGCGCAAAACTCGACGGAATCTCACCCAAGGCAATCGGGTTGCAGACCGTGCTGCCGGGTTGTGCCTGCATAGACTGAGCGGCCCATAAGAGGACCAAACCCAACGCGCGCAAGGGATTTAGTAACGTTTTCATAGTTCCTGTTCGGTAAGGTAAGGGTATGCTGCCTATTTTCCAGTAGAATCCAGGTTGAATACTTGGGTCAAAAATGGCGTGTTTCGGGCGAAGGGTTCCGTACATTTCACCGCGAATGTGAGTCCGTCAAGTGTGCATACCTCTAGTCAAGCAAGCTTAATCACCTAATAACCAAATCTTTATCAAATTATAAGGCGCAATTTTACCAGCTTTTTTGTACTTTGTGAAACATCTTTGATCAATCATCAATTGTGAAGGACAGCAAACTGCTCCGGATGATCCACGCCCTGACGCCCCGGGAGCGGAGTCGCTTCGCAGACTTCCTCAACTCCGCTTATTTCCATCCGGTGCCGGAACTGGTTCGCTTTTTTCAAGTGCTGGAGGAGGATTTCTTTTACCCCGGTATTCTGGAGCCGGATCGGGTGGCGGTCTGGGAGCGATTGTACCCGGATGTCGCGTATGACGATGCTGCCTTTCGCACGGCAAGTTCCCAACTGCTCAAGCGCCTGGAAGGCTACCTGCAACAAGAGGCCCTGAGCCGAAATCCACACCGGCAGGACCAACTGTTGCTGGAAGAGTTGGAGCGCCGCCGGCAGGACAAGCACTTGCGATACGCGCTAAACCGGAGCCGAAAAAATCTGGACGAGCAGCGAATGCGCGATGGCCAGTACCATTACGATCGCTATGCTTTGGAAATGGCACAGCATCGCTTTAATGCGCGTCAGGATTTTCGCTCGCAGAAACTGGCGCCCGTGGCAGCGCTTTCGTCTTTGGACGCCTACTACCTGGCCAGCCGCTTGCGCCTTGCCTGCGAAATCCTGAACCTGAAGCACATCCTGCAAGTGGATGAAGATGTTACGTTGGTGGATCAGCTCGAAGGGCTGCTGGCGCACGAAGCGTATGCCGGCGAACCCGCCGTGGCTTTGTACGGCGCCATCCTGCGGATGCTGCGCGGACAAGAACCTGAACTGGCCTACCGCGAACTTCGGGGCTGGATGGAGCGCAGTGCGTTGCTGCTGGCTAAAGAAGAACAATACGAAGTTTACATCCACGCCATCAACTTTTGCATCCGCCAGGCCAACCGGGGTGCCCCGGAATACTTGCAGGAACTGTTAGGGCTGTACCAGGAAGCCCTTAAACGCGACGTGTTGCTGGATCAGGGGCAACTCTCCCCTTCGAACTACAAAAACATGGTTACGGTGGGCCTTCGCGTTGGCGATTACCGCTGGGTCAAGAAATTCATCAGGCAGTACAAGGAACAGTTACCCGCGGCTTTCAGAGAAAATGCCTACACCTACAATCTAGCCGTATACTATTATACGGTTGGTCAGTACGACCAGGTGCTTCAGCTCTTGCAGGAAGTGGATTACGACGACGTTTTTTACAACCTGGATTCCAAAGTGCTGCTGCTGAAAGTGTACTACGAAACCAGCGAGGCCGATGCGCTCTTCTCGCTTTTTGACAGTTTTAGCGTGTTTGTGCGGCGCAACAAAGTGTTGTCCAGCTACCACAAAACCATTAACCTGAACCTGATTCAGTTTCTCAAGAAATTGACGAACCTGCCTCCGGGTCCTTCAGAAAAACTGGATCGGCTGTTGCAGCGCATTGATGCCACGCGCGAAATTTCTGCCATCCAGTGGCTCAAGGAAAAAGCGGAGGAAAAGCGCTTGCGCAAGTCGCCGCGAAGGGTCCGGGGGGCGGGCTGATCCAGCCGTGAATTTTTTAGGAGTACCCGAAATAGCTGCGGCTGGTCACGAGGACCAGCCGCAGCAGCGAACAGGGAGGACTTGTAAGTCGTGTGAAAAAGCGCCGGTTAATGCGCGATCATCAGGCGCTGCGTTTGTTCAAAGGATCCACTTTGGACTTGAACCAGATAGATGCCTTCTACCCAATCAGCCGTGCCGATTTGGAGGTTGAGGCGCTGTCCGTCAACGGCGTGATTTTGCGTGTAAACCACCCGGCCGGTCATGTCCATGACGCGAACTTGTGCCGATTCCGAGGCCCCTTCGCCCAGTTCAGCCTGCAGCGTAACTTGCGTTATGGCTGGATTTGGGCTGAGCTTGATGGCACTCAGGTTGGTATCGTCTTCCAATCGCGGAGATGGACCACAGGAGACCAAAATGGTCTGCGAGAAGGACAGGGCTACGCAGCCTGCGTTGCTGCCCTGGAGCGTGACCGTGTAAAGTCCAGGCGTTGCGAAAATGTAGCTCAGGTTCGCCATTGAACCCACCAGGACACCGTTGACCAACCAGCGGAAATTGTCCACGCATGTGCTGGTATTGGTAAAGTTTACCACGGTACCGGAGCAGAAGAAGGTTGGGCTGTAGGTGAAGCTGACCACCATGTCTGCGCAAGTGCAGCAGCGGTTCTGCTGAGCAAAGGGCACGAATGGATCTGCAGGTGCCAGGTTTACATTAAAGGCGGTGTTGTTAGCCGGCAGGATAAAGGCGTTAAACGCTGGAAACACAGGCAGCTCGCGAAACTTGGGGTTCTTGGCACAAGGGGCAAGACCTGCCGGGCTGGTGCGCACGGTGTATATATCGCGGTCATCAAAAGCAAGGGTGTTGTTGATTCCGTAAGCACCACCCATGATCAAACTGCCGCCAACGCCCGTAACGGAAATGCTTTCTTTGATCGAGTAGCCGATTTCGTCATTAGGCCCGCCGTAGGCGCGAGAGAAAAGCAGGTTGCCGGCCAGGTTCGTTTTGAAGAGGAAAGCGTCGGTGTTGCCAGCAGCGGAAAGTTGATTCGTCCAGCCGGTAACCGCAATGGTACCATCGCTGATGAATTCTACGGAATGGGCTTCTTCGTCTCGCTTTAACCCGTAAATGTTTTGCCAGATTGGCGCGCCAAAAGAATTGAGCAGGCTCATAAAAACGTCCTGGCGTCCGTTAGAAAAACTGTTGGAATAGCCCGCCACCAAAATGTCACCAGCAGGAGAAACTTCCAGTGCGCGGCCCTCTTCGTCGCCAGGACCACCGTATACTTCGCCCCAAACCATGTTAAGGGCAAAGTCAAGCCCAAATACGTACACGTTCCGGTTGCCCATGCCGCCAAAAGTGGAGTAACCGCTCACAACATAGGCAGGACCTGCAAGCCCGGAAAAGGCGGGACCTGGTTTAATGGAGAATCCTTCTTCATCCGCGCCGGTATCAAATTCCGAATTGGAGATGATGTTGCCGAATGGACCTGTAAGGAACACGAATACGTCCAATGTTCCCGAGCCAAGGTTTTTGAACGACCCCGTCACAGCGTAGGTTGGACCAAGCAGGGGCAAGATGATTTCTTCCACTGAAAAGGCCTCGCTGTAACTGGTTGAATAGTCGTAATACTGCGACCACATGAGGTTGCCCGCTACATCTGTCTTGATCAGGATGGCAGATGGCAAACCAGAAACCGGGCTAACGGCATGGCCGGCGATGATGTAGCCACCGTCCATGGTCTTCTCAACATCATTGCCGCGAGAAAGCCCGGTTCCGAAATCGTAGGTATGGGCCCATACGGCAGCACCCGTAAAGTCATACTTGACCAGGTTGGCCATCGTTCCGGCCGCAGCCGTAGGGATGTTGCTGTAGCCGGTGGTGACATGGCCACCATCGGTGGGGTCGAACTCCACGTTGCGGGCGATGTCCTGGTCGAAAATGTCTGTGGAGGTGTTGTACACCTGAGCATTGATGAAGCCTGCTGCTGCGAGCAGCATCACCAGTGCGGGGAGTTTAAAAAAGGAGAATCGAGTGTTCATGGCTTGTTGGTTTTGCGTTATTTCCGTTAAAGTGCTGAGAAGTTCGTCCCGGCTGCTTGCGCATTTTTCAGGGGGCTTCCTTCCGGTTACAAGGCAAAGATTGCCCGACTACAAGCCGATAAAAACAACAAAATGGCGGAGAAGTGTTGAGGGAATAACCTTTGCTTTTTTTAGTATATGATTTATTTATGAGTATAATATACTGTTTTTAAGCAACTTATCATTATAAAGTGCACAAAATACTATGGCCAACTGGGCAAGTTGTAAATCATAGAAACAAAGTTTTAAATTGATTAGTGGGTCGAAGGGGTGCAGGAGCTTGGTGCGGGAGCGGTTCGTTGCCGGGCAGGCGCGGCGCGGCGGGCGCGGCGGGCAGGCGCGGCGGGCAGGCGCGGCGGGCAGGCGCGGCGGGCGGCGCCTACCCCCCTGACCAGATTGCCTCTAACACAGGATAAGAAACCATATGCCGGTCTCTGTACAATTCCTGGATGGCCGCAGGATTAACGCTGGTAACTCCTTGCTGCAAAATAGCCGTTTTATAGCCTCGCTCAAGGGCACCCAGATAAGTTGCCAGCACACAATGCTCCGCAGAGAAGCCCGGAACCATCACAAAATTCACGCCCGCCTTTTGGAGGTCTTTGTGCAGAGACGTTTCCCAAAAGGCGTTGCCATGCAGCTTTTCGATGATGTGATCTGAGGGTGCTATTTGAAGCTCATTCACAAAATCCAACTGCGATTCGTTGTCCGCAGTTCTGCTTTCAATGTCTTTGATGTAGACGATGACTTGCTCCTGCCTTCGGAACAAATCGGCTGCGTAATTGATGTACTCGCAAGTGTTGGGCACATTTAGTGCATCCTTCTGATGGTCAAGAAAGAGTCTTTGCATGTCCACCACCAACAAGGCTGCCTTCATCGGCATGATGCCTCAGGGCGAAACAGATACGGTTCTGCTCACTGCTCCCTGCGGGGATTGGATACTAAGGGTATACGTTCCGGGTTGGATGCTGCGCAGGTCAATTGAGAAATCGCCGGAGGCAGAACCCTGAAGCAAGCTTCGACCCAGGATGTCCTGCAACTGCCAGGTGTGTTGACCACTTGTTGATTCCGGCATACGCACCGACAAGTGCTCGCGTGCAGGGTTGGGGTAAACCGTCCAGGTACCAAAAGGCGTAGCATCCAGACCGGACGGTGGGTTAGGCACAAAATCCAGGGCATCAGAGGAAGAGCTTGAACAAGACCCGAGACGCGCGATCACGGTATAATCGCCGGGCATGGTGGCCCAGATATGCTGAGTGGTATCGGGCAAGAGTGTACCATTTACGTACCACTGGTAGCTATCGGCGGGGGGGTCGCAACGGAGGGTATCACCCGGCAACAAGGCTATGGTGGGGGTGGGGGGAATCGGTGAAACATTTACTGTGACGATATCTGTACCCGTGCAGCCCAGCGCATCGGTACCTACTACCTCGTAAACGGTGGTAACTGGTGGTGAGGCTACCGGATTGGTCGCCAATGGATCGCTAAGCCATTCCCCCGGTGACCAGGCATAGGATGTTGCACCAACGGCACCCAACGTAGCGGACTCGCCTTCGCAAATGAACAGATCCAGACCGGCATCAATCGTAATGAAACACGCCCCAAGGCAGCAATTGCCGCCATCGGAAACATTGACCGTACCAAAACAATCGTACTGGGTCAGGTGCCAGTAAAGCACCCCGCCCGCGACCGTGCTGAAGTAGTTGACCACCTGGTCCGGGCTGTTGCCGCCTGACGGTGACTCCGAGCACTGGTAAGAGTAGATCATGTTGTTTTCGCCGGCAGGGTCAATCAAGGTAACCGGCGGATAGGTTTCAATGGTGGCCGTGGCTCCCACAGGCGCGCTTATGCTTGTGGTAGGAATAATTGCGCAATGGTTGTTGTTGTCGCCGCTGTTGTATCCGGCGTACCAAACCTCCGTTACGTTTGCGGCGTAGGTTCCGGTGATCGTCACCACCATAGGCTCATAGCTGGACAATCCGATTTTGAGGTTGGGAATGTCTTCGTCTACATTTATTTGCACGGGGCCGCCGTCGTAATTGGTCAGGATGATCAAATTGCCGCCGGGGTTGCAAATGGATTGGGCGGAAGCAAGCTTTGTGCCCGCCAGCGCCAAAGTGAGGAGGAGGTAGTTCTGTGCACGCATAGCGACAAAATAAGAAAATCAGCCATAAACGCAAAACGGCCGCCCTTTTGAGCAGCCGTTTGTGGAAAATTTAGTTCGAAAGGGGGCCTTTCTTCTTGCCACACCTCCTCCGTGAGCGGGAAACGAGACTCGAACTCGCGACCCTCAGCTTGGGAAGCTGATGCTCTACCAACTGAGCTATTCCCGCTTAAGCGCTTCAAAGGTAGGTCTTCCAAATCGCTAAGTTTACAGCGATTTATGCCCTTTTTTCTTGAGTTAAGCAATTAATTATTCATGGCCGGGGGGCTAAATCGCTTCTTTAATCCCTTCGTTCTTCTTAACCTTGGTATCTCATTCAATAGTGTAAGAGTGACACTTTGGATTTTGTAAACTGATTCTGAGGCTATTTGCCCAGAACCAATTGACAACCATAACAATACAAACTGTGGAATTTTCTTTCTAATACAAGCTCTTATCTTAGAAAGAAATTAGACGAAATCTGGCACTGCCAAGTGTGGACCGTCAAAAATCGCATATCATGACTGGAAAAAGAACTCCCATTCACTTTGCGGGCTTAATCGGCCTGCTATTTTCGCTGGCTTCGGGGCTTTCTGCCCAGACTATCTATTTTTGGCGGAGTGAGGCCACAAACGGAAACTGGAACGATGCCAATAATTGGTGGAACGGGTCAAGCACATCCCTTTTGTTAGGCAATGAGATCATTCGGTTTAACAACAACGTCCAAACCACCATGACTAACAATGCTGCGAATGTTAGCCGATATCGGATATGGTTTGATAATACTGCTACAACAGCGCGCACAATTGGCGGTTCGTCTACTAATAACTTCTTCGACTTCGGCGGAGTCGTTCCACAAATTGTCAACAATTCCACTGCTAACCACGCCATCAACTTTCCCATCAACGCTTCGTTTGGCAATGGATTGGAAATCAATGCCAGTAGCGGACCCTTGACAATTGGCGGAGTGATCAGCGGCCCAGCGGCCAACGAATTGTTGTTCTGGGGAGTAAACAACGTGACCCTTAACGCCGCTAACACCTACACGGGTGAAACGCAGATCAATAATGGTACCCTGACCCTTGGCTCATCTGGCACCCTCGCCAGCAGCAGCAACATTTTCTTAGGGATCGGATCTGATGTCTTTGATGCTGCTCTGACTATCAACAACAATTCCAGCTACGGTAACAACCTGACCGTTAATCCTTCTTCTGGATCCGGAACACGAACCATCACTATAGGCGGTTCTAATACCCCAAGCATAACCGGTTCTTTTACCGTAAACCGCGCGGTGGAAATCAACAGCGGCGCTTCGGCCAACCTTACACTCAGCGGCGTGGTCTCCGGGGTGAACAACCTGACTAAATCCGGAGCTGGCAACCTTAGCTTATCTGGAGCCACTGCCAATACTTACTCTGGTGATATCACCGTCAGTGCAGGAACACTGACCTTGAATAAATCTGCCGATATCAAAGCTGTGGACGATGTTACGGTTAGCTCGTCAGGAACCCTCAGCACCAGCACAGCCAACCAGTGGGGCACTGGCGCTCCGGCACTGTTGACCAATAACGGTACCGTCAATTTCAACAATAATGCTCAAAAAGTAGCCCTTACAGGAGGAGTTACAGGGTCAATCTCCTTGGGAACTGCCACCGTCACGATCAGCAACACAGGTTCTGACACCTACCTCGGTTCCATCACGGGCACCGGTGGGTTGACCAAAGAAGGCGCGGGCACTCAAACGCTTTCCGGCCCCCTTTCCTACACCGGAACTACAACGATTACGGCTGGTATCTTAAACCTGGCAAGCACTTTAAGTTCAACCACCGTAGTGGTAAACGGTACGCTGACCCTGCAACCAGGTGCTACGCTCAACGTCAGCTCCATTACTGTCAATGGAACGCTCAACATTCAATCCGGGGCATTCCTCAATGTGACCGCCGGCGGTGCCATGGCTGTCAACGGCAGCCTGAACATGAATGGTGGTACGTTGGTACTCCTTCCCTTGGCCGTTCCTACGGCTACCATCACCTACGGCGGCAGCTCAGAACTTTTCTACAACGCCGGTGGAACGGTTTCTCCTACGGGCGAATGGCCGGTTATTGTGGATGCGAACACGGTGCGCGTAGGAAGCGGCACGACCCTTTCCCTCGATAAAAACGGATTGTCCACGAGGACTCTTATTATTAATGGGATCCCATCAGCCGGAACGCTGAGCATGGGCATTTACAACCTGGAGATTGTAACCGGAGGTACATTCACCAATTTTGGCTCCTTCAATGCCGGAACCGGCACCGTCATTTTCACGGGCTCTGCCACTATTGGCGGAACTGTTGCTCGAACTTTCTACGATGTGGAAACTTCGGGCGGTCTAGTCAACTTTGGAACTGGCCCAGGTTCTACCATCAGCAATTCGTTGGAGATTCTCTCTGGAGGTGGGGTGGTTACCAACAAACCAACTTACTCTTCAGGATCTACCCTGATTTACAACACCGGTGGCAACTATTTCAGCAACTTGGAATGGGAAACCACATCGCCTGCTGCACGCCCCCATCACATTTCGGTCATAGGTGGCACAGACCTGGTTCTTGACAACCCATTCGTATTCGAATGCAACGGCAACCTTTCGATTAGCGGAACTGGATCCTCCGTGATCGTGGACGCCACTGCTGGAGATGTAGGGGTTTTCGGCAACTTTACGCTGGGTGCGGATGCCTCCATGACCCTGAGTTCTGAACTTGGCGACGACCTCTTCGTCCGCGGCAACTGGACCAACAACGGTTCGTTCGACAGCAACGAACGGGCTGTATTCTTTGACCAAGGCAACACGCAAACGGTGAGCGGAACTACCACCATGGACTTTCTGGTGGTATCCAAGTCCGGCGGCTCTGCCACTTTGTTGTCGGGAGCAACGCTGAACATCGACAACGGTCTGACCACTACCACCAACTTCATCGTTGCTTCCGGTGGTAACCTGACCCTTGTTTCGGACGTCGATGCCACCGCATGGCTGGATAACTTCAGCGCTGCTGCCAACGTGACCGGCACCCTGACCGCTGAACGTTATATTGCCGGACCTTCCGGTTTCCGTTTCATCAGCTCTCCACTTTCCGGAGCCACCATCAACGGTGATCTGAGTGAAGTATCTCCTTCCGGATCCGGATTTGTCATTCCAACCCCTGCCTGTAGTCCTACTCAGGTAGATGCATCATCTCCTTATGGAAACGTGATGCAACTGGTTGAAAGTGCCAACACGCTGGCAGGCTGCACCCAGGATAACTGGC
>Ga0163154_10002377_pt1 | contig 27588 bp, 14 predicted proteins | sample OliLakLV19MP9P1_FD_148649 | JGI IMG/M metagenome (GOLD analysis project Ga0163154, IMG submission 148649) | Freshwater microbial mat bacterial communities from Lake Vanda, McMurdo Dry Valleys, Antarctica - Oligotrophic Lake LV.19.MP9.P1 | ecosystem: Environmental > Aquatic > Freshwater > Lake >... | reverse complement strand
TTGGAAAGTAGGAGAATAGCAAATACAAACATAGAGTCTGTAAATCCAGATTATTATAATCGTATCTTAGGAGGCATTAGGCGACTCAAGCCGGCCGACCTCCAGCAATTCTTAGCTATTGGGTCAGACAAAAGCCCCACGCCCCAAGATGTATTTACATTGATAAAAGCACAAATAGCCGAGTTGTTGCTGACTGGTGAGCAAAAAGCAGTATCTACTGAGTCTGACACTAATTTTACATGGATAGTAGAAGGTTTCGGCAATCTGGCAGAGGTAGATATTGAGCATATGCGCAGTTATGCCAGCATGGAGAGTAGGGTGCAGCAAGCTAAGCTAGATCTTAGCCAAGATATACTAGAAAGATGGGTTAGCCAAGTAGACCCCACTCGGGCCAAGGAAACTCTGCACCCAGATTCACCTGACAGGGACGAACTATTAAGTTTGCATACAATTAGAAGACGGTTCAATTCATATGAATTAAGCAGTTTAGACTTAGCTGATCAAGATCAGAGTGCCGCAATTGTAAGTGAACTTATGGTCAACCTAAATCCACGGGTTGGAGAAAATTCCCAAAACACTGAAACTGAGATAACGGAGTTGATTGGAAAAGTTGAGCTTTATGGTCCTACCTACTTATATAGGTGGATCGCTGGAAAGGAAATTGATGGTAACGATGTAAGTACTCAATCAACTTTAACTGCCTTAGAAGTAACCAGAAGAGAGAGAATCGCCGAGGCTGTGGAAATCACTTTATTACGCGCTAGATTGATCGATGAGAGTGGCGGCAAGCTCAAAAAAAATGCGAATGATCAACTAATTCTTGCGGTAAATCCTGAAGCCGATAGTCTTCTGCGAGGTAGTCTAGAATTTAGGCGCAGAGATAAAGAAGTGAGAACATTTACTGCTGAAATTCCGGGGATTGTGCTGCCAGGTGAGCCAGCTGATGATCGCAAAGCCAAAGATAGGGCCCTCAGACTATTCGCATTTAGAAATTTAGTATTCAATAAGGTCCTCGTACAAGCTAAGGTAAAATTGTCAGATGCTGAGTATATACAATTGCAAGAGAAGTTAAAGGATAGTTTCCAGCAAACAGCAAGCAGTAATGATCCTGAACAAATGTTGGTCTTAATCACCACTGCGCTGGCTCGGATTCAACCCGAAAGCCCTGATGCTAGTGCTAGTACTAGTGCTAGTGCTAGTATTACTGCTTATCTAAATGAGCAAATCAGTGATCTAGAAGCATTAACTCAATTATTTAGTACTAAGACAGGAGACAATGCGGTTAATGCGGGCTTGGATCAAGAATTTACCAATGCAAAGCCAATTGATAGACTTGCCTACTTATTTAGTGTGGAAAAAGTACCAGCAGGTCTGGGAGTGCGATTTACCAGTGACAAGCTCTTAGCCAAGCTAGTTGGTATTGAGCAATTGGATTTAGCCCAGGTAGCAGGGGTGAACTTGCAGGCTGGAAATATTCTCAGAAATATTAATGCTGAAGTGAATTTCACAGGTGGGATTGTGGCTTTCAACGAACGTGCAGATCGCCATGAAATTTCACATTTACTCGATAAATACATATTGGCAAGTATTGAGAATAATTCTGAAAAGATAGAATCCGCCAGTACCTATGAGAAATTTGGCTTAGCGGAAATTGTGGCCAAAATTAACACCCCTAGTTCAGAACAAACTACCACCAATGATGGGAAAACACCCCTAGATCATCAACGCCCGCGGGAGCTAGAAGCCCAGGGCTATTCCAGTAATCTACTAGATATAGGAGTAAGTCCACTTAAATTGGCAGAGTGGATCAATTCGCAGAAAGACCTGGAATTAAAAGAAAAATTCTACAAAGGTAAATTAGATTTAGTTGATCTGGCAGATGATCAGCGCGATGAGTTTATGACAGAATATGCAAATATCAAGCAAGTAGCGTTGATTTATAGAATGGTCAATCGAATTAGTCAGTATTATGCAAAACGATTCGCCGAGCAGCCTGAAAATATGGAAGCAATTCGCCAAACATTGGTGGGCATCCTTTACGACTGTAATAACAGTGACAAAAGTAGCACTGATTTGACAGCCGTTGTTAGAGAGTTAGCTCTGTCATTCCCTGAGGTATTTGATGCATTGCAGTTAAAAATAAATAATGAAAACATTATTGTGGCTGCGGGCAATGGTGGATTTCAGGAAAACAACTCAAAAGATACTATTAAAAAGATGTTTACCCAACTGATTGGCAGTGATGAGAATATTTTCACTGGAACTGATTATGCGTCAAACAAAAACGATATTTATGACTCTGCCTTGAAAAACATCGCCAAGGCCAGAGAGATCTATGACTTTTCAATGGTAATTGGCCGCTCGGTTCCTGGCCGCAATCCTTCCACCGACACATATGGCGAACAACTGGGTGTAAATAGTCCCGATCCTTTAGGTTGGGATAGAATCGCAAGGGAATTCTACATAAAAAAAGGTGCGGCTGATCTAAGAGGGGCCAGCGGTGAACTAAAAAGCTCATTTAAGCTCAGTGATCTTACTACCAATAGGGGTCGTAACTGGTCTTACTGGGGAGAAAAGGAACCAATTAACTTTATCCCTATTAAATATGCTGGAATACTGAATTCTATTATTGGCAGTGGTCTAAGAACAGTATTCAATTTTAATACTCGTGATGTTGCTAGTGGTTTAGCAGGTACTGATCTAGGAAGACGCATTGGGATTAGTAGCTATAAAAGTAGTAATGGTAGAGCTTTAGTTGAGACTTTTGTAGGTAAGCCAGCTGGTTTATGGGTAAGACACAACAGAGCAGGCTGGATAAGTAGGACAACCACTGAAGGACATAGTTACCCTGACTTTGTTAAAAATTTACAAATTAAAGATCGTCATGTAAGTGTAATTAACGCCATTAACGAGAAATTAAACGGTCGCATTCCGCAGTCAGAGATCTACTCTTTCTTAGAAACTAATCCCTTGATGCAAATAGAAATCGTGCCCGGTGATAGACCAAACTTTAATGCAGAAGTAAGTGAAAAGAAGGCTGACTTGATAGGACAATTTGAAATGCGCAGAATTCAAAACGAAGTTACAAATTTGAAATTACTTAAGAGAAATGCCGAAGAGGACAGAAAAATCACCTATAGCACTGGAGATCCTATTGATGTTGGTAAAGATCGAAAAACCAAGTTTAAGGTGAAGGTCGATGAGAGTGGCAATTTTTTGATGACTGTGGGAGATGATGAGCGCGAGCGCGAGTTCTCTGAATCCGAAGTTATCGCCTTTGCAGGTGATAGCGAAATGAAAAAGAATGATGGGCAATATTATGATTATTGGAGAACACAAGAAGTCAGGTATAGAGGTGAGAAATATTACGTGCATTACAATCCCACATCTGGCATGCCTGGCTTGTATAGACAGGAATACATCAAATGGAACCCTGCAGGAAGAGGACGTAATCCAGAGCCCTTAACTTATAAAGATAAGCAGGGTCGTACCCTTCTGGTAGAGGCACGTTATTGTGAACCGTACCGTAAGGTTGGTAGTGAGAAGCACAAACAAAATATGAACGTGGCTGTGAGCGGTTTGATGAATCAAATCATGGAAGTGAGAGATGCTCAAATTGCTGGTCTGAGAAGACTTTGGGTAGAAGACAAAGTGGCTAGGGATGCAGGAGAAAATCGCACAGCTTCTCAATTCATCATGACGCCAGAAGCTGAGCGGCAACTATACACTATGAAAGATCTGATTCGCTCCATTCGCTATTATGAAGATCCCTACTCACAAGGTGATGGTGATGAACTCTTCTGCACTAAGAAAACCATCAATAATGGCAATGGTGATGTAAGCTTTTATACTATTCGTTTACCAAAAGTAGATCCAGCTACTGGTCTAATTACTGGCGAGTTTCAAGAAGTAGACTATGAAGTAGCCAATGAATTATTAACTAGAATTAATCGCTTTTATATACATGACAAGATTACTGATACAGAGACAGTTGTAAAAAACTTGCAGGGAGAGGCGCTCTTAAGAGAACAAGAAATTCCACAGAATGAGAAGGTAAGATCGATGGTTAGAGGCTATTTGCAGATACTTTTAAGTAGAGATTTTATCAAGTCCGCGCCTGGACAGATTGACCGCTTTTATACTCAACAGGAATTGCGTGACCAGATAGAAATTTATATTAAAGATGAAAGGCTCACAGAATATAGACTAGGCAAGTCTGCAGAAACAGTATACGGTAGAGATGCAGCGAGAATTGCCGAGGCTGACAAGCAAAAGGCTCTAATTGACCTTTATACAAGGCTATTGGAATATGAGAATATTCTAATCGGACAATACAACTTGTTTGACGACACAAAGATTAATGACCGCAATAAATTCCGTGCTGGAATCCAGGCAAATCTCGGAGAAGAGGTTCTGCTCAATTGGCGTAATGAATTAATTACTAATAATACTGCCCCTGCCACCACCCCTGCTCAAAGAGCTAACTTAGAATTGCGTGCTAATAAAGCTTGGGACAACATGTTGATGGACCGTAACAAAGAATACAATGGTTTAGATAAAACTGATTTTGTAGAAATTTATATTGATAGGTTGCTCGGTGCAGAAGGCAGACAGACAGTAGATCCTGCTGCTCCTAGGGGAGTTAGAAAAGCAGACCGAATTGAGTTTGATGCGAATACTCTGATGGATATAACTGAGCAGTTTACTAATGGTCTGACTACATTTATAGTTGATCCTACGCTACCAGCATTTGCATTGGATCCATTCAGGGCAGTTATGAGTGCCGAAAATTATGTGAATATTAACTTTGATAAGCGTACTTTCACTACTCTCATGAAAACTATTCCCAAATGGGAAAGATCCAGACTATCTAGTGACGTAATGGGTGGTATAAACGATAATCTTAAGTATCGACAACAGACCAAGGATAAGGCTTTGCAAATGTCTTCATTAGCAGAGAATTTTAATCATGAATTTATGAAGTATAGATTTGCCAAGGGTATCTGGGACAATACTGCTAAATTCTTTAAGAGATTTAACACGATTGGTATTTATGCAATGATAGCAGCAATGGCGCTTACCGGAGCTCCGGCAGCATTCGCACTGCTTTTAGTAGGGCTGGGAATCAATCGTTACTTCAATCCTTACCTAGATAAATGGACAAGCACCGCGGCCAATAGGAGAAATCAAGCACGTGAACTGACCAGGAAGACACGTAGTGAAGTTCTAAGAATAATGGAGAAATTTGAAAAAGGTGGTACGCTGAGTACTGCTGAATTAGCCGACCTAGAGGACTTGAATTTGGAATACGAACTTGCTGGTGAAGGGTTACAAGCACTCAAGATGGCCGACGGCTGGGCTCCAAACCAAGCTTTTGGTCTGGACTTCGTAAACAGTGCTGTATTTGGTGACGCTGGGTTATTAAACGTCAACGCATTGTTGGGTAGGAAATCTTAATTAATTATTTATCAGCTTAAATTTATGCTACTTTCTGAGGAAACGCTAGATATTATTGCAGAGAGTTTACAGATGCCAGAACATCAGAAATTAGGGTTTATAGATCAAATCCGAGGTACCCAAGCTGAGATATTCTGGAAGAGCTTTTTTATGTATTACGAAATATATAAAACTCCAGCTGAACTGAACTATTTAGAGAAAGTGACCGCGGGGTTGGAAGTAGATAAAAATAATTTGCAAAAATTGGCTAACATCTTGGCTGCTGAAGCTGAAAACAATAAACAGTTTATAGAATTTATTGCTACCAGGGTGCAGAACTACATTGTCAAAGTGTTAGAGAGTTTCATGCGGGATATCAGCAAAGAAGCTCAAGACAAGATCTTGGCAGATATATTTGAAAATGTCGATTTGCTCGCTATGGTAAACAAGAGTAGAGCAAACAAGAGTAAAGAACCAATTAACAAGTCAGTTAACTAATTAATTGTCCTCTTAGAGAAAAATGGCTATATTGGAATAGGAGATATCTGAATATGCCCAAACTGCTCAAACAAAATCTTGCTAAGCTGCGTAATCTGCAGCATAAATATTTTTACCTATTGGCAGGTCTTGCAGTACTCACTGTTTTAGGATTACTACTGCAACCAAGTAATTCTGGATCGGTAACCAAACCGGTCAGCAATATCGCCAATCCAGTCAGCACAGCAAATGCAACTCCTCAAACCCAACCTCAGCTTCAAGTGCAAGCACAAGCTAACCTCAGCAATATTGATACTGACTCTCTAGCCTACAAAGAGCTAGAAGCAAAGCTGAAGACTAAGAATGCCTCCGACAAATCTTTGGGGACCACTGTGGCTGGCAGTCAACCTACTAACACTGCTCAAAATCAGCCAACTAGTCAGATTTTAGGTAATAGCACCACTGACAGCGGCACTGGTAGTTCCTCCAATAGCACAGGCCAGGAGTTTACGAACTCTTATCTGAATTCTGTGATTGTAGGCATTACCAGCTTTATCGTGCCGGTGGGGCAGTCAAATGGGACTGCAGCAGCGTACGACCCCAAGAAGAAAACTGCCATAGAAGGCTTGGTCAATTTGACGGGCGAGCTGTATGCCAACAAGCCAGTTAGCGCTGAAATCTGGGCACTGGATTTGCAGCAGCGAGTCAGTCAAACTGCCTACGCGCAAGAAAATAATCCTACTTATAACCCAGGTTCAGGCTACAATCTTTTGTCACCAGTCAGGGATTTGTGGCGCACAACATCAAACATCGTTTATCTATTTTATATTGTAATTATTATTGGGATTGCATTTTTAATTGTGTTCAGGCAGCAACTTGATGGCCAGAATGCAGTGAATCTATTTAATGCTATTCCCAGTATTATTATTTCTTTAGTATTGGTATTTTTCAGTTATCCTTTATCAGCATTATTTATAGATTTCATCACAATTGGCAGTGGAGTCACTTATGGCGTACTAATTGGTTCGCCGGGCAGCTCAGCCCCTGGCGCTTTTCTACATGAAGATAATGTAGTCTTTAATCCAGGTGATGTAAATGTGATCCCCAATTTTCAGAGGACCAGTTATACTGCTCAAAATGGCTTACAAATTGATGATCGCTACGTAAGCATTTGGCAAATATTTTTCTCGGCAGGAGTTAACCCAGATGCGCAAGGAATCAATAAGATTATTCCGCAGGAAGCTCCATTTTCAGAGATCTTACGTAACATTATAGGTTCCATTGAAGGTTTGGGAGGGGGAATCTTGCTACTGGTATTTTCATTTGCGGCGTTTACTGCTCAGCTAAACTTGTTTTTCAAATTGGCTAGAGAATACGTGGTACTGACATTTTATGTAGTCTTATCACCATTCTTCTTCTTGTTCGCTGCAATTCCAGGGCAGACGGGCAACTTCATAGGTCAGTATTTCCGGAAGTTATTAACAGCATCAGTAAGTTTCATAGCAGTGTACGCTTTATTCTTGATCATTATAATAGTAGGTAGGTCTACAGGCGGGGCGGGTGATCCAGTCTGGTTGCCGCCATTGTTAGGCTATAACACGGGGGGACTGCCAACTGGCGAAACAGTCAACAATATTATACGGCCATTGCTTGCCTTCTTCTTGTTTTTATCAGCGCCACTTATCCCAGACGCAGTAGAAAATCTACTAGCTGAAGGTCAGAATGATGTTAACCCAGGTGCTAACTTTGGTAAATATCTTCAGCAAGGAGCTAACAGTCTGATTAGTACCACAATTGCTCCATTGGACCGTACAGTCAAAGGCAGTTTGGATATTAACCCACGGACACGTGGATAATCAGTCATAATCATTAGATATGGCGCAGCAAGAAAAGATCCAAGACATTCTAAATGACCTAAAAGACCTTGAAACTAGGTTGCGTGAAACTATTCCTTTTTTTGCCAATGAAGGTAATTTGTTTTTGCTAAGTAATAATAAGGTCAACAACGAAAATTTACAGAAATACTATGCTAATCTTTGTCGACTGAACACTGATCACCGCGCTCAGCAATATCTTCTAAGTCACACGCAAATCCTAGAAATATTGCTCAAGGAACTGCAAACTTTAATCGGCGCTGACTTGCCTTTCAGTAAGCAGATCTTCACTAAACCAGCGGAGTATGATGTCGCGGCTGAAATTTGCCAGTACTACGCAGCCGTCAAACAGTCTGCTCAAATGCATTTAACTCAGTTGTATGGATTGGTCTTGCCTGGCAGTTGGTCCTGGAAGAAACTTCCACAGCTGGCAATCCAAGCAGACTTTGTAAGTCAGATCTCCAAGATAGACTTCAATCAAGACGAAATCTTCCTGGAATTTGCTAGCCAAGGTATGATAAAAGAGGGAATCCCTAACCTCAGTTTGATAAAAAACGCAGAGCAAGCAAGTCATACATTAAAAATCAATCTCTCCAGCCAAACAGAAGCTTTACAGTTACTGGAAAAATTGGAAATGAGCAATCCTGAGAGCGAAGAATACCCGGAAATTAGGGAGGTTTGCTTTACAGCTTTTGTAGAAACATATCAATTGCTCTATCAGTTTATTTACGGGCAAATGCAAACGGTGGGATTGCCTGCTGCTAGTGCTATACACAACTTAGAATTGCGCTATAAGGATATCAAGCTATTTATACTGCAGAACCTTGAGAAGTTGCAGGCGGTTTATTTGAACGACTTAGCAATAAGCAACAAAACTCGGATTATCAAGCAATTCCAAACTATTAATGCAGCACTTGCGAAATTTATTACCTTAGAATTTTGGAACCCAAAGTTACCCAAGATTTACGAAATAGAGTTGAGAGCCTCGAATGAATTTGAGGAATTATACTATTTTACCAAGGTCAGCGCGGACATCTATTTAACCGCGGAACTAAGTTTTGGTGCCAAGCTTAATCTTAGTACTTTCGGACTGAGCTTTGGCCCTGAACTACTACAACTGGCCAATTACATGATCTGCGGTGAAAGTGCTGATGCAGACGCTGCTAACTCAATACTAGATGTTGCAGAATTGGATGCTATTGACCTGCAAGCATTTAACTTGCGCAAAAGAGTAACTTCCAAGACTGACCTACACTCCCAAGCCAATTTAGTCTTAAGTAATTTAACTGGCCTTGCAAACTAATGACTCGCGATCTAAAAAACACAGTTAGATTACAATTAAAAGCGACAGAAAGCGCTAGGAAAGCTTTAGAGCTCGAGCTAAAGCGTATGCAAGCTAAGGGTCTTACTAATGTGCAAGCGGTGGGCGGAGAGAGTAGTGCTGTGAGTGACGCTAAAAAAAGTCTGATTGAGAGTATCTATGATGAGCAAAATCGCCCACCGGAAATGGCTGTGCACTACCGCGCCAGATTGGAAGCAGAAAGACGTAAAAAAGAAGCATTAGCGGCAAATAACGGTGATAACCTTTTTGTCAACCCTACTATAGCTGCTCTAAACGCTAGTGGAGAAAAACTAGACAATGCGGCAGAGCGCGATCGCAAGCAGATCGAGTACCTGAAAGAACTGGTTACCAGTCCGGAAGCCCCAGTTGATAGTGAAGATACTACTCATGCTAGTAATGAAGCAGGGCTAACAGAATTATTAAACGCCACTATAGGACATGAAGAAAATTTACAAACTATTAGAAATGAACTGGAAAAAGAGCCCAAGCTTGCTGTCATCAAAAAACAAGCTGCAGAGGCTACTGACAAGAAAAAGGCAGAGGAAAAGGATTTGACCTTAGTGTATGGGGATAAGACACAGGAGCAGGATGAGTTTGATACTGCTCTTAAAGATCTTAAACTGGATCGCACTGAAGCACTGCGAGAAACTACAGAGGAAGAGCTGAAATCAGGCAAAAAACAAAAAACTACTTTCAATGCAGAAGCTGTTGAAAAAAAAGTGAAAGAGTTGGAAGTGCAGCGATTGGCTCAGGTGTTGGGGGCAGAAAAATACACTGACCTTAGTACAAAACAGGCGCGAGTTAGGGAAATGGCAAAGAATATTGGCCTTGATCCCAATGATCCCAATGACCGAAAGCAATTGCGCGAGTTCTATCAAGGCTTGTTTTACAGCAATTACAATAGCTTGCAAGAACAAAGAGAAGCAGCTCGCGATGCAGCTGCACAAGAAAATAAGAATATTTACTTTAGGCCAGGTGCCAAACGTTTGGGAGTATTGGCAGCCTCAGAAAAAATTGTAGGGCTAGTTAACTCCAGAGAAGAATTCGAAGAATTGCTGCAAGGTACTGAAGAATTGGAAACTCTAGAGGCAGTAGATCCAGATGTACAGAAAATTAGAGGTGCAGCTCAGAAAGTAAATTCCATGGCAGCAGTGGTAATTACCCAAGTTGCAGAAAATAGTGATATTAATCAAAATCTCTTTGGGGAGAGAAGCCTGCGCGCGCTCAGCTCAAAGCAAAAGCAAGCCGAGCTATCAGCAGTCGCAAAGCAAATCTCTGAGTCACAACCGTTTTTACAACCATTTTTGGTAAGACAATATACCAAATCATTATCACCATCTGAGCGCACAGAATTGCTAAATCAACTCCAAAAACTCAATCGCGCTGCTACCCCAGCAGGGTTGATCAGAAGTGGTTTAGAAAAAACTATAGAGAAATTAGATGAGGGCTTGGGAATACTTGGAGAGAAAACTGGTGTCACGCCCGCGATCAGAAAGGCCAGAAACTATCTCACTGAGGCTGAGCTTGACTACAAAGACAAAAGTAGACGCTCTAAGTCAACCAGGTTGAAAATTAATATCGGTAGAGTAAGTGCAAATTATAAAAAGCTGAACAAAGATAAAAAGGGTGTAGGTAGTAAACTGCTAAGTCTAGGAGGTGCGTTGATTGGCAATGTCTTACAAGCCGCAGGTGACGGACTAATGCAAATCAAGGTAGTCGCAAATGGTGTAAGTGGTATTAATAATAGTATTGCTACTATTAAGGAATTTGGGCAGGCAGTCAATACAAGCGCTCCAGTTAGATTTGCCTCTGGAGCTATAAAAGCAGTTGGCACAGGAGTGCAGGCTGTGGGAACCGGCTTAGGCGCAGTGGGAAGAGGAGCACTACCAGGTTTGGGTTTAGCAGCTCTAGGAATTGCTAGTGGTGGTGGACTACCAGCTGCTTTAGCATTAGGTGGCGCAGGTTTAGCCACTGGGGCAGTAACCCGCACTCTGGAAAACATGCTAGAGATGTCACCAAAAGTCTTTGCTAACTCAATTTTTGGCAAATTATCTGGAGGCTTAGGAATAGGTCTAAAAGAATTCATTACTAACAATAATTTTACCAACGCTTTGTTGAAGACTGAAGGCGGTCTGGCAAGAATTACTCAGAGTGGATTATTTACCCGTAATTCTATGATTCTTAGAGGCTTTAACCGTGCTTTAGTGGCAGCACCAATTGCGGGTGCTGTGGGAGCACTGCTAGGTGGTCCAGTAGGATTACTAGCAGGTTTAGGAGCTGGGGTTGGAGCCAGTGTTGGTCTTAGTGTTGCAGGTGACGCAATCTCCAATGTTGCCATGCGACGTGGACTAGACTTTTTCAAGGTTCTAAATCTAATTCCTTTTGACAGCATCTCCAATGTGATTAGTGGCAATCGGATCTTAGCAAGCCAAACTAGAGTATTTATGGACAGGATGGGCGCAAAAGATATTAGCGGGCGAAGATTGGAGTTGGGAAGTTTGGAAAAGCAAATGTATGGCTTTAACGATCCATTTTCAACAGCTTTCAATTCCGCACAATTAGGCTTACATCTATATTCAACTAATCTTCTCAGCAGTCAGATGTTCAAGGGTGGATTTGCTGCAGTTGGAGAAGTTGGCACTAGATTCTTTAACTCACGAATTGGCAGTGCCTTTTCCCTGGGGGGACGATTAACCCAGCTTTCTTCATTGGTAAAGACTCTAGGTCTTGGCAATGTAGCTTTAGGGGCGGCAAGTCCAGGGGTGATGCGGGGTATTATCAGAGGAGCGGGTATCGGAAGTATTGCAGGTTCAGTAGCTGGCGTAATCCTTGCCAGTTATCTAGGACTAACTCCAGGTATCGCTGCTGCAATCTTAGGAGCAGTTGGCGGAGTTGTAGGTGGCTTTGTAGGAGCAGCAGTCGCGGCCCCCTCAGGCTTCTTCGCCGCCCCAGTGACTGCTACTATTGGAGGCTTCTTAGGTTCAGCTTTCGGAACTGGAGTAGGAGCTTGGCTTGATACAAATATCTTCAATAGGCTCTTCGGACTGGGAGTGGGTTTAGTGAATCCCCTCACATTTTTGCTGGGTATAAAGGAGTTTATGAACTTTCTGACTACACCGATTCGCAACTTCAAAGACTATGCCACAGTGGCGATGATGGCGTTTAGCGTGATCAGCTTTATTGTGGCAGTGGAAAAAGCCACAAATGGCAGTCTTTTTAGTGAAGAGGCTCAGGTGCAGGGTAATAGTACTTCCCAAAATGTAGGATTCAAGCTGAGTGCGGCCTCTACAGAGTTTAATTCTGGCAAAGATCGCCTGATAATTAATAAAACTAAATCAGCCGACTATGAGTTCAACGGGATTGAAAGCCTAGAAGTTTTGGCAGATAATAGCGTTAGCTTCAAAATTGCAGGCAAGTATTGGGTATTGGAGAATCCTGGTCAATATATTTACAGCCCCAGCAGCAATAGTTTAGTTGGTACTGGGCAAAATATTAGCGCAGTCATATATAAGAGCTTTGAGCCTTTGACTGTAGGCTCAGCAGATAGCACTACCAATAGCACTGGCAATTCTGGACGAGTTGCAGGTGTAGGTCTAGAACAAGTGAATTTCTGCGAAGTATTTACTAGCAATTGCACTACTAACTAACTCTGCTTCAAATTCACAGAAATACATTGCTTTATTTATCGCTTGGACTACCTAGTGAATAATCTCCAAAACCATATGGATCTGCCGGGTCTGAGTCACCATCTCCATCAGGGTCTGTACCTTTTTTATCTTTTTCCTCTTTGGCAGTGGCAGCCCTAGCAGTTGTTGCCTCAGGACTATTATCCGTCCTTAGCCACTCTGGCAAGTCACTTTCGTCACTAACAGTTGTTTGGGTTGCTTGGGCAGTCTGTGGCACTGATGCAGTTTGCTGGTTTACTGCGGGAGCCGGAGCTTCTGGGCGCGGTAGTTCACTGGCGGAGTATTGTTGAGACAAGCTCAAACTATCTGACTGTGGTAGGTTTGTAGAAGCCTGATAATCGGGGTTTATGGAAGTAGGAGCCACGGGATTGTCATTGGCGTTAGTATCCGCAAGATTAAAATCGTCTGATAACATACTAGCGGCGGAGCCAGAAAAAGCAGTTGCTACAACTGGTTGAATTGCTGGTGCCAAAGGCCCGTCAAATTCAGTAGTTACAGATCTCTCAGTTGTAGTGGTAGTTTGAGTTGGCTGCGCAAAAGATTTAACTTTATCCGCCAGTTTAATGAAAATATTTTTTTCTGCCTCAGGTTTAGCTGACTGCTGAACTGCTGGCTGCAATGGAGATTGCGAAGGAGTTTGCACTGGAGATTGAGTTGCAGTAGTGACAGCATTGTAATTACTCTCCACAGGACTAGCTGAAAATGAGTCCTTAATACTAAAATCACCTGTGGCGTAACTAGTGCTTGCATAATCATTGACTGCGTAGTTGGCGAAAGGATCACTGATCCCAGCGGCTGACATACCTGTAAGTTGTTGTCCATCAGTACTAGTTGTGGTTGTAGTACGATAAGTTTGCACTCTCCGACGCCATACACTCAGCAATAATATAGGCAAGATTAGTAGACATAACAGTAACAAAATAATAACGCCTAGAATAATGGCAGTTTGACGTTCCAAAACCAATCCCAAAATATTAACTTGACCCTCAGATGTGGAATCAGGTTGCACTATAGCGAATGACCACTCTCTATCCACAGTTTCAGCGCTGGAGTTAGTAATGGTAAGTTTCGCCTTGATTTGCCCCACAGGCAAATCGGATCTCCAGCCACAGCGCAGACTATATTCAGCACCTTCACGGTTAGTAATTAATTCACATTCCTCAGTACGGTCCTGCCCATTGATACTTAGTCGAAGATTTGCCAAGCTCAGCAGCCCAAAACTACCAGTGGTAATCTTCAGACCAACTATAGGCCGTAATTCCTTCACTGCGGAGCCATTAGCCGGGCTAAAGTCACTGATTGTAATCTCAGTCAAACTATTCACCCCAGAATCCTTGGCTTCTACCCTAAATCTGCCTGAAACGACTTCGCTGGTATTACCAGCTTTATCTTTAATCTGCAATTGCAGCTCATAGTTGCCAGGCTTTAAATCTTTTACATTCCAGTTATAACTTTTTTGAGTCTCCAGCTTATCTGAGGCAATTGTTGTCAAGACCTTCCAGTCAGTTGTTCCGACTTCTCTATACCTCAGAGTTAATTCTGCAATGTTCTCTATATTGGTCAATGACCACTGGATAAGATTCTGCTCACCAGTCAATAATGAATCTGCTTTAGGATAGCTAAAACCCCCAGTTGGTAATGGCTCTGGAGTCGGTGCAGGAGCGACAGGAGTGGCGACATCAGCCACTGTCAATTTATAAGTCTGTCTGGCAAAGCCATTATAGTTATCCCGCACCTCAATCACAATCTCATGCAGGCCAAGATTTTGAATATTCGTCCCTTCCAGTTTGTTACCATTCAACTTTAGAAAGTCGGGCTTTTTCGTAATAACTCTGGCCAGAGAGTCACCATCTGGGTCAACGGCGCGAATGTCATAACTATAATTTTGCCCTTTAGTAATCTTAGCATTGGGAGTAGAAGTAATCACTGGGATCTGGTTGGCAAAATTGCGGATACTGACTCGCCTGCGATTGCAGATTGTGTAAGGAGTGCCCACATTTTTATAGTCTGCACATACACTAAAGCAATACGCCCCGTCGCCTAAAGCAGCCCCATCTGAGTAACTTCCTAAAGTATTCCAGCCAACGACTTGTACTTGCCCCTTGCTGGGCTGACTGGAATTCAGAATAGTTCTTTGCTTAATCTTGCAGGTGGGGTCCAGAATCTCTATCCTTACTGGAAAACTAATCTGATTATTGTCGAATATTTTATATTTCACTTCTACAGTGGATCTGACACTATAGTTCGCCACAGGTGCTAACACTTCAAATATGTCATTACTATCTAATGGAACTTGCACTGTTTGCGCAGTAATGGGCATTGTGAGCCCAATAATTACACAAGCGAAAAGACAGAAACCTCTGAGAATCTTGAAGCTCTTAAAAACTAGCGGTAATTGTGAATGCTCTAGATTGTTTTTGATAGACTAATTCTAGCAAAATCTAGTCTGTAAGTTAATGTAAACCACTAGGATACTAAATCAGTTAAATTTTGCTAGATTGGAGTATGGCGGAATCAAATTTATTAGTAGCAACCAGAAATACTCGGCGTTTTTTGCTGTATTTCGTAATCTTTATTTTGGTTGTGATAGTTTTACAAGTAGTTGTGGGCCTTCTAAGCAGAAATACTCCTAAATCCTCAACTGCGGCCACTCCAACTGCGGCCAACCTAAATAAATTTGGAAGTTTAGCTACCAGTGGTTTGCGCTCGCAGTCAATTGAATTGGCCGGCAATTCTAAACCAATTTTTAATATTAAAGATAAGTTTACTGCGCTGGGTTTTAATACTATCAAGGTACACAAACTAAAGAGTTACACTCAAGAAATAAAGCAGCAGACAATTATCAAAGATGTTGCTTCTAAGCTTTTGTTCAAGTCTGAACCTACACTTCTCAGCAATCAAGCTAGCTGGAGTGAGGGCAATCGCAATCTTAAATTTAGCTATGACCTTGGTACTTGGGAATATTCAAACAGCAGAGCGCAGCCGCAAAACCGCTTCGGAACGTTTCTAGAAAATAAAGAAGCATACAGACTGCTTGTTGATAAATTGCTTAGCAACTTGAATCTAAACCGCAGCACTATAAATCTCGAAAACCTGCAGGTTGATTACCTTAGCAGAAGAGGCAATAGCTTTGTTGCAGCGGCTAATTTCCAGCAGGCAGAGTTTGTAAAATTACGTTTATATCCTTTGGTAAATGCCAACAGTACGCCTGCGCTCAACTTAAAGTTTGTCGATCTGGATTATTATTCTGCTCCTATTGAAATCATTATTACTGCCAATGACCCTACTAAATTGGAGATTGCAGATATTCTGTCACTAAAATTTATCGATTTGAACACTGCCAATGATAACGCTCCTTATCAATTGCAAACTAGTGAGAATGTCTGGAAACAGATAGAGAGTTCTCAGGGAAAGAATGGGAGTATTGAGCAAATTGTTGCAGAAAATCAGGATGCATATCAGTTTGGGCAGGTTTCTGGCCAAGACCTCTTGAGTTTCCACGTTGAAGCTCCGAAAGTTGAATTAATCTACACTTTGGAAAAAATTGTTAATGATTATTATTTAATACCCTCATATAGCTATTCCGGGACAGCGAGGCTTGCTAACAGTCCAGACCGTGATAATGCCAGTTTCGTTATGTATGCTTATGCATTTAGTAATCCTGGGCAAAAGTGATTTCGGTTGCTGATCGGGCTCTGATTTATTAGAATGTTCCAATAATATTACCCCAAACTTTCTACCAATGGCTAATCACGCTAAGACTAAATATGTCTTTATTTCTGGTGGAGTGCTATCCGGTTTGGGTAAGGGAGTGACTGCTGCTGCTTTAGGCAGTTTATTAGAAGCCCACGGTTATAAAGTGGGGAGTATTAAATGCGAAAATTACTTGAATATCGATTCAGGTACTATCAACCCTATTGAGCATGGAGATCCATTTTTGTGCAATGACGGGCTAGAAGCTGACATGGACCTAGGAACTTATGAAAGATTTTTGGGAGTAGAAATGGGCAAGAAAAATTACACTACTATGGGGCAGGTGTACAAAGCTGTAATCGATCGCGAGCGCAACATGGGGTATAACGGCGAAGATGTTGAAGCTATTCCACATGTGGCCGATGAAATTATCAAACGTATCAAAGAAGCAGGTGAAGGAGTAGACATTTGTGTTGTCGAGTTAGGCGGTACTGCAGGTGAATATCAAAACGCACTTTATTACGAGGCTTGCAGAATCATGAAAGTGGAAGAAGCTCACAGGGTGATTAATGTGCATGTATCATATATGCCTGTGCCCAAACATCTTGGCGAACCCAAGACCATGCCCACTCAGATGTCAGTGCGTACTCTGATGTCTATGGGCATTTCTCCAGAATTTTTAGTATTACGTTCTGAAGTGGACCTAGATGCTAGGCGTAGGTATATCTTAGGACTGAAAACCAGCGTCCCAGGTGATAACGTGCTAGTGGCGAAAGATTTAGAGACTATTTACGAATTACCATTGGAATTTGCAAAACAAGATTTCGATATTAAGATCCTTGCGGCACTTGGTCTCAAGGCCAATCCCAAGAGAGATATAGGTGCCTGGAAAAAGTTGGTGAATCATATCAAGAAACCTAAAACTAAAACCATCAACATTGCTATTGTAGGCAAGTATTTTACTAAGAACAAAGGCGATTTTGTACTACTTGATGCCTACTACGCCCTCATAGAATCAATCAAACATGCATCTTGGCAATTGGAGTATGCGATCAAGTTTAGCTATATCAATAGTAGTGACCTTGAAACAGATGGTGAAGCCGCTGCTAAAGCCGCCTTAGCAGGAAGCGATGGAATTATCGTACCTATTGGCTGGGGCAATCGTGGCGCAGAGGGAAAAATCATGGCCATCAAGTATGCTAGGGAAAACAAGATTCCTTATTTAGGGCTGTGTTTTGGTATGCAGTTAGCTGCAGTAGAGTTTGCTCGTAATGTTTGCGACATGGAGGACGCTAACACCACTGAGATTAACCCTAAAACTAGTTATCCTATTATTCACGAGATTCCTGCTGATGAACGCTACCAGGTGATAAAAGGCAAAGGAGTTAGCATGCGCCTGGGAGCTTACGATTGTGTATTAAAGAAGGGGACAGTTGTAGAGAGGATTTACAAAAAATATAGACAGGGTAGATTGATTAAGCCAGATGAAAAGGCTACTTTCAAGGCCGACGGCGAGTTTATCACTTCTGAGAGACATAGGCATCGCTTCGAAATGAACAATGTCTACAGAGCTCCACTGGAAACAAAGGGTATGGTATTCTCGGGCACTTCTCCGGATAATTTCTTTGTAGAAATGCTTGAATTGCCAGAAAAGATGCATCCATTCTTCGTTGCTACCCAAGCGCATCCAGAATATAAATCTACTCCATTAAAACCACATCCTTTATTTTTAGAGTTTTTGAGTGCTGCTGAAGAATATAACACTCATAACTAGTCTTTTATGCAAATCAAAATTTATTCTGAAAACCAGGGTTTTGCCCAGTACGTGCATAAATTACTAGCAAGTTTCGGGCATCTCACTCAAAGAGTGCAGTTTTCAGAAAGTATTGACCAGTATTTCCAGGTGGCACAACCTGTTGTATTAATACTAGATCTAGATTCAGCCACAAAACCTTTACAATTGATGCATGCTTTGGGGACTAAAGCTCCTCACATATACAAACTCGCTCTCAAAGCACGCGCAGATCTTGAGCACAGGCTAGACGCCTATGCAGCCGGTGCGGATGGCTTTGTGACACAAGATCAACTGGCCAATATCTTACCAGCCAAATTGAGATCTATTGAAGCGGGTTGGTATCAAAGACAAACTAACTCTGGCGCAAGTACAGCTGTGCGGTTCCTCGCCAATAGGACTGTGAAGATCAATGAACACAGCCTAAGTTTGTCCTTTACGGAATTGAAAGTATTCAAATTTTTTTGGGAAAACAACTACAAAGTGATTTCTAAAAAAGAGTTCCTTAACGCAGTATGGCCTGGGGTTAGCACTGCTAAGCAAAATCTGGGTAACGTATACTTGTACCGTTTAAGAAAAAGATTGCTCAGAAGTCTAGGGAATTCTGTTATAAAAACTGTCAAAGGGCAAGGTTACAAATGGGATTATTAGGTTATAATTGATTAGCTTTTATAATTTTACAATTTCATGAGTAGACTATGAAAATAGCTGATATACCTACACCATTGGCTGATTCTGTGCGACAGAATTACTTAGAATTCTTTAAAGCACGGGCTCATGTAGAAATTCCCAATGTATCTTTAGTCCCCAATGTAGACTCTACTTTGCTGTATACAAACTCTGGAATGTTTCCGCTAGTGAATTATTTGGCTGGAGCAGCCCATCCTTTAGGAAACCGCTTAGTAAATTTTCAACGTTGTATCCGCACTGGTGAAGATGATATCGCAGAAATTGGTGACTGGAAGCATACCACTATGTTTGAAATGATGGGCAATTGGTCTTTGGGAGATTATTTCAAAGCAGATGAGATCTCATGGTTACTGGAATTATATGTAGAAGTATTTGGTTTAGACCCTAAACGCTTGTTTGTCACAGTGTTTGCAGGAGATACTGACGCACCTAGAGATATAGATTCGATTAAGTTCTGGCAAAAGGCTTTTGCTAAGCACGGTATTGAGGCCAAAGTAGCAGAAGTGCTATTCATAGAGGAGGATGGCAAAGATCTAGCTTACACAGCTAATTCTGACAGTAGTTTGGGTCCTAAGTTAGAAAATTGGTCTATGGATAGTGATCCTAGTATCAAGATATTCCTGTATCCAAAAAAGAAGAACTGGTGGCAGAGAGGCGCTACCGTTGGAGAATTGGGCGGACCGGATACTGAGATTTTTTATGATACCACTTCTGCACACGATGTATCTAAGTTTGGAGTGGCACACCCAAATAGTGATTCCCCTAGATTCTTGGAGATTGGCAATTCAGTATTCATTCAATACAAACTCGACGAAAATCTACAGTGGTCTGAATTGAGTCAGAAGAACGTAGATTTTGGTGGAGGTTTTGTGCGGATATTGCTCGCCAAACAACAAGTGTCAGACCTGTTTGAAACTGAAATCTTCACCCCAATTATTAAAAGATTAGAGGAAATTTCCGGCAAGAATTACAAAGACGGCGCCGCGGACAATGAATTTACTAAATATTTCCGCATAATCGCTGATCATGCCTTCGGTAGTACATTTATCATCGCAGATGGAATCAAGCCTGATCGCAAGGATCAAGGTTATATTCTAAGACGCCTGATCCGCCGTGCTATTCGTATGGGCAAGCGTTTAGGAATTGAGCAGAACTTTTTAGGAGAGATTGCTAAGATTGTAATTGGCATCTACCAGAGACACTATAGTCATCTTGCCACTGAAACTGAGACAATTATCGCTGAATTGAGTCAAGAAGAGGATAAGTTCCGCAGAACTTTGGCTCAAGGCCTGAAGGAATTGCAGAAAATCTTGGGCAAGAGTGATCTGGAAACTATCAGTGGTGAAGAGTTGTTTTATATTTATGAGACCTATGGTTTTCCTTTTGAATTATCTATAGAAGAGTTGGGGCTAGACATTGAGCAACATGCTGAGCTTTTGGCGAAATTTCAGACTGCAGAAACTAGTCACCGTGAGCGGAGTAGGGCAGGTGCTGCCCAAAAGTTCACGGGCGGCCTAGCCGATCATTCAGAAGCCACGACACGGCTACATACTGCGCATCATTTGTTGCTCAGAGCTTTGCAAGAAGTTTTGGGTACTGATGTGCATCAAAAAGGTAGTAATATCACTGCAGATAGGCTAAGAATCGACTTTTCATTTCCAGAAAAGCTCAGCAATGAGCAGCTTTCCAGAGTAACTGAGATAGTAAATGACAAAATTCAAGCAACTCTAAACGTGGTCAAGGTCAACTTATCGCTTGAAGTAGCCCAGAGCTTGGGAGCCGAAATGGAATTCGGACAGAAATATGGTGAATTAGTCAGTGTATACTTGATCGGCAATCTTCCAGCTGATTTTAGTCCTCAAGATCCTACAAAGATTATGGAAGAACTAAGTAATTATGAAATATTTTCCAAAGAATTCTGTGGTGGACCACATGTGAAAAACACTGCTGAGCTTGCAGAATCTGGTAGATTCGTCATCCTCAAACAGGAAAGTTCTGGTAGTGGAGTGAGAAGAATCAAAGCCAGCTTAATTTAATAGCCTAAATCACCATGGCAATTGAAGTACAAGAGAATGTAAACTTAGCACCTTTTTCCACAATCAAAGTAGGCGGACCCGCTCAATATTTTGCTGTGGCCAAATCTAGAGAAGATCTGATAGAAGCGGTTAACTGGGCTCGTACCAAAAAAGTAATGCTAACTGTTTTAGGCTGGGCTAGCAATAGTTTGATTAGTGATAATGGACTCCCAGGATTAGTAGTAATTAATAAATCCAGCAAAATGTCCTTTCTTACTGGCGGTTTCTCTGAAATCCAAGTTGATGCAGATCCAGAGCAACAAAAAAGTGCGACAAGATTAGAACAAGCCGATCCGGAAAATTATTATGACTTCGGGGATTTGGACTACGACGAATCTACCCTGGAATCAATAATTTTGGAGGCAGAGTCGGGCATGCCTTGGCAAATGCTGATCAATCAGAGCATAGCTAATGGCGCCACAGGTCTGCAGTTCTTTGCTGGAATTCCAGGCACAGTTGGCGGCGCAGTATTCAACAACATGCATGGCGGCACTCATTTCGTAAAAGAATTTGTCACTGAAGTAGAAGTTATTGATTTAAATACTGGAGTAATATCTTGGTTGCAAGCAGAGCAGTTGGAATTTGACTACGATTATTCAAGGTTTCATCGCACTGCTGAAACCATCTTGCAGGTGAGATGGCAATTGCGCAAAGGTGACAAGAATCGCGCGCGCGCCACAGCAATTGAATGGGCCAAGCGCAAAAAACTCCAGCCAGCTAGATCGTTGGGATGTATGTGGCAAAATCTCACCACTGAATTACAGCATAAACACAACTTCCTCTCCAACAGTATGGGCTATGTGGTAGATCAGCAACTGGGACTCAAGGGCAAACAAATAGGCGGCGCTAAAGTTTCTGAAGCACACGCTGCATTCATCGAAACAACAGAAGGTGCAAAAGCAGCTGACGTACACTCGCTTCTAATGATGATTACAGCTGGCTGCGAAGAAAAGTTTGGCTTCACACCAAAGCTAGAAATTATTCTTAAGGGCGAATTCTAAAACTAAAAAGAGTCTTTTTTAGGGTTTTTTAGAGTTTTTTAGAGTTTTTTTAATCTTCTCTTCAAACTCGCTAATTTCTTTTGCATACAATCAACACAGTTAAGTTAAATTTTGACTGCGTTGAAAACTCTGCTATCAATTTTCGTATTAACAATAACGCTAACTGTGCAGATGCTGGCCAGTTTACCTGCTCCACTATTAGCGCAAAGTGTTAAACAGAGTCACCAAAAAATCTATACTAACCTGCAAACCTATGACTACCCTATCAAAACAGATGGGCAGTCTGTAGAGTATAGACTTTGGCAAAGTGGCAGACTGCTAAGAACTGATACAGTTAGAGTTAGCAATCCCCAGTCGGCAATCAAAACCACAAAGCTAGCTCTACCATTGAAAACAACTGGGGAATATAAATTGGAATATAGAGTCTTAGATGAAGTCGACAATTCAACAATCTGGTACCAGCAGATTATTGATGTCAACCGGGCAATACCAATCCTGGGGTTACTCAGCCTGAGCGAATGCGCACAAAACCTCTGTCTGGAATTACACAGCAACAAGCAAGCTGATTTGTTAGATGAAAGAGGGAATACACTAGCAACTGTAACTGCAGGAATACAAACAATTACCTTGCTGCAAGACTTTCAGTGGGATAAGGCATATAGTTTTAAACTGAAATTACTCGACCGATATGGCAATCTGTCTGAGTTTCAGGAAATTAGCCACCAAACTCCTGCACTAGCAGCACTTACTGGAGAAGTATTTGGAGCAAATCAAGATTACCCTTGGGGCAAAGACAGTCAATATGCTCAGCAGCCAGGTAGCGCAAGACTATGGCTGCAACATAAACTAGCTAGCAATGATACCTACTATTTTGAGAACATATCAATACCTGCACCGCTGCTAACATACACTGATATCAAGAACGAGGTAATGATCTATGGCAATGCAGTCAGCAAAAGTAGCGATCTACATTTGCAAGTATGGCAAAGATTTCCCAGCTATCAAGAAGCTAGACAGTTTTGCAATACTCCGGCCAGCAATCTCTCAGAGTACATTAGAATAAATACTGACTGTTTGCAGTCTGCTTTGGGAATTAGCAATTTCGCCGACTTCAGCAATGAGGTACAGCGCCACTGCCGTGCCTCCTTACTGCCTTGGCAGCATCAAGAATGTGTAGGCAAGCTCTACAACAAACAACGTGAAGCATTTCTAGACGCTGCCACAGTCAAAATAGGTCATGTCTTGGTCAAGCTTTTCAAGGCAGATGGCAGCAAGTTGGCCGAACTCTGGCAAGAGGGCAGCACCAACTTCTTGTTTAGGCTGAATAGTTCGCAACTTAGGCCGGGGGAGTTAGTCAGGGCGCAGACACAGATCTTTGGTGACTTGAACTTTCGGGGCAAAAGTTACTCATACCGCAATCAGCATTCACAATTGCTTAGTAACTACGGTCTAAGCTCAGAGCTTTCCAATAAACTAGCCCTCACTGCTTCTAGTAAAACCGCCAAAGCTCTGGCTCGTAAATGTGAAAATAGTGCTTGCCAGATTTTGAACGTTGATTATTTCAACCAAGGGGTTAATGCTCAAGGTAAATGGGAGGAGTGGCCTGGTTGGTATGCAAAAGTCGGCACCAAAAGCTGTGGGGCAGCTAGTGCCGTAATGGCGGCAAGCAAATTTGGTAAATTACTCTCAAGCAGCAGTCTCAAAAGCAATGTATTTAGTGACAATGGCCAGAAGCTAAGCTCGAAACGCTGCAATCGACCCGGCGCATTTGCTCTTACTTCCTACGATAGCAATTGTAACCAATCTAGTAGTGCAGGTATCAAAGCTTATCTCAACCAGCAGGGACTGAATGTCAAACTTTATAGTCCTAATCGTGCTAATTGGAAGATCGACATAGATAAAATACGCTCCGCATTGTCTAAAGGTCATCCCATTATACTCTCATATAGTAAACCAATAGGACATATTCTTTTGGTCAAGGGCATCACTTATGACAATCAGCTAATAGTTAATGATCCCTATCGTGACTTTCAGAATGATTATCGAAAAGGTGTTTATGACTATTCAGGGCAAGACGCAATTTACAGTCTTTATCCAAGTAACAAGTTTGTAGTGAACTTTTTTATGGAAGTAGGTGATTGAGAATTGTAAGAGTCTCTTAAGGACATATTTAACTTTTTAATATATAAGTAAATGAAGCCAACTATAGCTAGATTTGCAAGCAGTGTTAAAAAACATCGAAGATTGCTTAGGATCAGTGCTTTCGTCTTTCTAATTAGCTTTTGTTTGACTTTGGCTCTTTACCAAAATTATCCTCCTCTAAGGTATCTAGTTGACCCCAGACTTGCCACCTGGACTTGGAGTCATCCCGCGGCCAATCTGAGCCTAGAATTGCCAATTGAGCTCGATGTGGAGTACTCTGCTAGTATCATTACTACAGATCAACCTGTGTTGGAAATTTACAAATTCGTAGAGGTAGCCAGCGGCGAGTGGGTTATGACTCTCGAAACCCAGAAAGTCCCAGAATCAACAGGGCCAAATGAATATGCCGGCGACGAGGCTGACAGTTCCTTATCTGGATTAACGACTGAAGAAGTTAAATACTTTGCTAAAATCTTTGATATAACCAGTTACCTAGACCAAACCTCAGGGGCCACTGACGATAACTATAGGCCGTTATATTTTCATCATGCTGAAACTTATCTGCCAGCAGTTAGCATAAAAAAACTTGGACTGGAAATTGAAGTTGATTTGGCAGATAGTCGCAAAGAGTATCTAAGCCACTTACTCAACAGGCTAAGTATAAAGAATACATAGCCTGTAGACTAACTTGAATATTTATTTAGGCTAGAGCCTCAGCGACTGATTTTGCAATCTGTTCATCTTGGTTGACATCGGAGGCGCCACCAACTCCTACACCAGCAAAAAGTTTACCGTCAAACATCACTGGAACTCCACCTGCAATTGTAGTGAACTTACCTGAATCCATATTATCAATACCATTGTATGGTTTACCTTCACCGGCATATTGAGCTAAAGTAGAGGTTGGGAAGCCTAAGGTAGCTGAGGTAGTTGCTTTAGTAAACGCAAATAAAGGCGAGACAGAGAATGATCCATCCATTCTGACTAACCCTAGTTGTACGCCACTAACGTCTACAATCGCAATTGATGTCTTGATACCTAATTTTTCAGAAGTTTCTACACCTTTCTCAAGAGCCCTGAGGATTTTTCTTGGGTCCATGTTTTATTAGAAGTTTAAATTAAAATCTAGTAAAATCTAACAAATAATTGAATTATTTACAAATTTATGGTATTGATACCAGTGGACATATAACTATAATTCATATAATTAGAAACAAAATATGATTCCTTTAGAACCACACACAACCTTAGTTAATGATGACTCGCGGGATAAAGTTGTTGAAAGCAATATTGCAATTCCAGTGATTGGAAAAAATTCACGTATCTTTAGTATGCTATTTGGCGACATCTGGACTTCATTAGATCGTGCCGGAGATAAGATTGTAGTTACTACTAATCCAGTTATTCTTTATGTATCAGTTCTTGACTCTACCGTATCTATGAAATACCTGAATCCTCTTATCAAGATAGAAATACATCACTTAGATAAATGGATGCTGCGAGTTACCATGATTGATACCTATGCTGGAAAGACAGCTGAAGAGACAGCTGAATTTACATTCATAATTGATCGTAAGAATTAGTCCTATAGTATTGACAATGCGTATTGAGCAAGATATAATCCTTTATATAAAGTAAACATATTATCAATGGGATTAAACATTGAACGCCCTCCAGACGAACACCTGGGAGATCTTGATACTGAAGTACACCCACCTCGATTGGGTATAAACGAAATACTAGGTGATATGGTCCTTGGATTAAACGCACATAGATCTTGTAGTGATCAAAGACCGCAATTGCTGTTGCCAGTTGATAAACCTAATGACCGGTACTCACAATACTTAACCTTTGGCGAGGCACTAATAAAGACTGCTGCTGAGTCAGGGTGCGGGCTTGTGGAACTGGTACATAGGCTTCAGTCGAGCTTAGCGGTAAAAGATCCCCTAGAGTATGCAAGAGTTTCAAGCAGAAGCGGTGGTATAGCAGAACTAATTCAGGAATTTGCAATAGTAACTGCTTTAGTAACCTCTGAAGATTTGAATAGTTCATTATTTGGTTCAATTCCTGCTTGGGAGGATCATTTGTCGAATGCTCTGGCTCGGTTGAATCCTCTGACTGATGAGAAACCTCAAAATATAATAGATTCCTTATTTGGTTCAATTCCTGCTTGGGAGGATCATTTGTCGAATGCTCCGGCTCAGTTGAATCCTCTGACTGATGAGAAACCTCAAAATATAATAGATTCCTTTATAGATAGTAGAGTGCTACTCAGCGCTCAAATAGCATCAGATAGACCAATTTATGAACATAACTTTGCAAGACGGGTCAATGTAGTTACTTTAAACCTAGCTGGCGGCAATACTGGTTTTGGAGTAAGAGTATTAGCAGCTGACGACAACAGAGCCACTGTATTTCAAAGTGAACTTCATCAAATTGCACGGGCAGACAAGCACGTAGAGAAAGTTCCCAACCCGATAAATAGTGCAATAGTTATTGATCGTCATCTCTGTCCATCTGATCATCTCAGAGGAGCTATTGCAGATAGGACTGACAAATTTGATGCTGCCGTTGCTTATGCATATACAAATAAATCCTCTAGGGAACTCTCAGGAGGGGATTTTAAGAATTGGTACAGGCGAATAGATGACTCTTTCATAACTTATATGGATATGGGAGAAGAAAATGAAGTACCTGAAGCAGTAGCAACTGCACTAAGTGCATATAAAAAGTTAAATGGAGATTTCCATGATGCTAATTCAAGCATTAGCACTACTGAAACAGTCCTATCCATCTCAGGGGTAACTATTGACCAGAAAGAGTTAGTAGAGGGTTTAATTCTAAAAAACTTCAGCAGCTTCTGCCTTAACGCCGACCGGATTATATTAAATGGGCACTTCACAATACGGCTAGATTCCAACTGCACCGTAGAGCTGGATGCGGCAGAAGAAGGGGACGGTTATACTTCCGCGGTAATATACCGTGATCTATTAGGTAAGCCTCGAGTAGATATACACAAATACTATAGCAATCGCATGGAACTCGGAGACCCGATGTCTCCAGAGAGAATCATTCTACCCGCTGATAGCCTAAAGGGGCCACTAGACGGTCCCACACAAGCCGACATAAACAAAATACTTCTTCTCATTAATGGTGAGTCATTCAATATTAATATTCTGCTTGATGGGGTAAATGAAGAACAGAAAACGCATAAATTAATTAGTAGCTATGGAATTTCTGCAGAGACCGCAACACTACTATTGGAAAGACCTATTTACTATCATGGTCGGTGCCTAACTGAACCTGAAATGAGTTTCCATATTGACTTAGCAAATCAAATAGCTAGTGGACATCCTACAATGTTTTTTGGCGGTGGAGTG
>Ga0163154_10002374_pt1 | contig 27607 bp, 25 predicted proteins | sample OliLakLV19MP9P1_FD_148649 | JGI IMG/M metagenome (GOLD analysis project Ga0163154, IMG submission 148649) | Freshwater microbial mat bacterial communities from Lake Vanda, McMurdo Dry Valleys, Antarctica - Oligotrophic Lake LV.19.MP9.P1 | ecosystem: Environmental > Aquatic > Freshwater > Lake >... | reverse complement strand
GTTGAAAAATCGGCGGATGAGGTGTGGTTAGGGGTGAAATGCCAATCGAACCCGGAGCTAGCTGGTTCTCCCCGAAATGTGTTGAGGCGCAGCGGTTGTGATTATAGTTGGGGGGTAAAGCACTGTTTCGGTGCGGGCTGCGAGAGCGGTACCAAATCGAGACAAACTCAGAATACCCAGTGAACACACAGCCAGTGAGACAGTGGGGGATAAGCTCCATTGTCAAGAGGGAAACAGCCCAGACCACCCGCTAAGGTCCCCAAATTGTCACTCAGTGATAAAGGAGGTGGGAGTGCCCAGACAACCAGGAGGTTTGCCTAGAAGCAGCCATCCTTAAAAGAGTGCGTAATAGCTCACTGGTCAAGCGCTCCTGCGCCGAAAATGAACGGGGCTAAGTGACATACCGAAGCGGTGGGATAAGCAATTATCGGTAGGGGAGCGTTCTGTTGTAGGGAGAAGTACTAGCGGAAGCAGGTATGGACGAAACAGAAGTGAGAATGTCGGCTTGAGTAGCGCAAACATTGGTGAGAATCCAATGCCCCGAAACCCCAAGGGTTCCTCCGCAAGGCTCGTCCACGGAGGGTTAGTCAGGACCTAAGGCGAGGCTGAGAAGCGTAGTCGATGGACAACGGGTCAACATTCCCGTACTGAATTAGGTTTGTGCAGAGGGACGGAGAAGGCTAAATCAGCCGCATGTTGGTTAGCGGTTCAAGCGTTCGAGGCGATGAGAGACGGCGAAAACGTCTTGAGCTGAGGCGTGAGTACGAGGGTCTACGGACTCGAAGTGATTGATGTCAAGCTTCCTAGAAAAGCTCTAAGCACGCTAAGCCTAATTTACTTGTACCCGAAACCGACACAGGTGGGGAGGTTGAGTAAACCCAGGGGCGCGAGATAACTCTCTCTAAGGAACTCGGCAAAATGACCCCGTAACTTCGGGAGAAGGGGTGCCACCGAGAGGTGGTCGCAGTGAAGAGGCCCAAGCGACTGTTTACCAAAAACACAGGTCTCCGCTAAGTCGTAAGACGATGTATGGGGGCTGACGCCTGCCCAGTGCCGGAAGGTTAAGGAAGTCGGTTAGCGCAAGCGACGCTGGCGACCGAAGCCCCGGTGAACGGCGGCCGTAACTATAACGGTCCTAAGGTAGCGAAATTCCTTGTCGGGTAAGTTCCGACCCGCACGAAAGGCGTAACGATTTGGGCGCTGTCTCGGAGAGAGGCTCGGCGAAATAGGAGTGTCTGTGAAGATACGGACTACCTGCACCCGGACAGAAAGACCCTATGAAGCTTTACTGTAGCCTGGTATTGGGTTCGGGCTTTGACTACGCAGGATAGGTGGGAGGCTATGAAATTGTCCTTGTGGGGACAGTGGAGCCAACGGTGAGATACCACTTTGTCAGAGCTAGAATTCTAACCCTCAGCCGTCATCCGGCGAGGGGACAGTATCAGGTGGGCAGTTTGACTGGGGCGGTCGCCTCCTAAAAAGTAACGGAGGCGCGCAAAGGTTTCCTCAGGCTGGTTGGAAATCAGCCAAAGAGTGTAAAAGCATAAGGAAGCTTGACTGCGAGAGGTACATCTCAAGCAGGGACGAAAGTCGGCTTTAGTGATCCGACGGCACTGAGTGGAAAGGCCGTCGCTCAACGGATAAAAGTTACTCTAGGGATAACAGGCTGATCTCCCCCAAGAGTTCACATCGACGGGGAGGTTTGGCACCTCGATGTCGGCTCATCGCAACCTGGTGCGGAAGTACGTGCCAAGGGTTGGGCTGTTCGCCCATTAAAGCGGTACGTGAGCTGGGTTCAGAACGTCGTGAGACAGTTCGGTCCATATCCGGTGCAGGCGCAAGAAGATTGAGAGGAGTCCCCCTTAGTACGAGAGGACCGGGGGGAACGCACCGCTGGTGTGCCAGTTATCGTGCCAACGGTAAACGCTGGGTAGCCATGTGCGGAGAGGATAACCGCTGAAAGCATCTAAGTGGGAAGCCCACCTCAAGATGAGTCTTCTCACCACGGTAAGTGGGTAAGGTCACGGGCAGATTACCCGTTGATAGGCGGTAGGTGGAAGCGCAGTAATGTGTGTAGCCGAGCCGTACTAATAGACCGAGGGCTTGACCTCATGCTATTAGAAGCAAAGGTGAATGAAGTTCTAGTTGTTGTGCAGCCTTCAGGTTTCTGCAATGTGGAAGCTCTGGCAAGTTTCCTGGTGTCTATGGCGCGGTGGAACCACTCTGACCCATCCCGAACTCAGGTGTGAAACGCTGTTGCGGTTAAAATACTCAGTGGGTAGCTGCTGGGGAAGATAGCTCGATGCCAGGTCAATTATTCAAGGAGGAGTCAAATCTCCTCTACTCATACGTTCCTTGCTCAAGCTGGAATAGGGTAATGCCTATCCCAGCTTGTCTGCTTTGGGAGGCGCTCAATGTTCAAGGGGATGATCACTGTTAACGATACGTGAGACCTCAGTTTTCAGGGTTTTAGACACTAACTTATATTTATTTCAGCGATATGGCTTTCAGTTGGTTGTGACGATTCATATTTAGCTCGTTGACCCGATCGAGTTGATTTGGGAAGATAATGACTTGATAGAATAAGTACATTGAAAATCTATTTTTAGGGTGGGTTTTATATGGGCATTGCCTGGCTTTTAGTTTTGCTTGGCTGAAAGGGCTAAGGGAGCATGGAGTTAGGATAAAAGCCAACGATCGCGTTTTACACCTGCTGTAAGGGTGGCTCAAGTAAGGGGGTTTGGATGGAAATCAGTGATGTGATCAGGTTAATGCATCCTGTAATTGCGGTAACTTTTGTATTGCCTCTCATTGGTATGGTGGTGAATCTGGCGTGGCAGACGCGCCAGCGCCGAATGCAGACTAAGGATGCGGGTAAGAGCAAGATTCCGCCAGTGGTTGGGCCTGAGCATTTGAAGCTTGGACGCTGGTTGACGGGAGCAGTTGTGGGAATTGCATTATTGGGCTTGGTTCACCCCATTGCCAAAACTATTTTGAAGAAGAATGTTTGGCAAAATATGCCAGTTCAGGTTTTAGGAATTGCGCTGTTTTTTGTGGCTACGATCGCCTCTTTGGTGCTGCTTTACCGAGCGACTCAGTGGTATTGGCGTGCCACCTTTGCGAGTTTAGCTGGGATTGGTTTGGTAGTTTTAGGGATGCAGGATGGGGTATTTCGGCGGGAGAATGAGTGGTACATCTCCCATTTTCATTACGGCATGTTGGCAGCATTATTAATGATCTTTTCGTTAGCGATCGTCCCAGAAATTTATCGTGATCGCTCTCATCGCTGGCGAATCGTTCATACTGTATTGAATTGCTTGGCGTTGTTGCTGTTCCTAGGGCAGGGGATTACAGGAGTACGAGATCTCTTGGATATCCCTCCTGTCTGGTCAGAAAATTATGTTTTCAAGTGTGATTGGGAGAAGAGGGTTTGTCCTCAATCGTCTTTACCTGCTCTGCAGGATTTGAGTTTTGGCTTGTTAATTATGGAACGATTCACAATTTAATTTCATGGTGCCTCAGTATTCTCTTGTAGTGCCCATTAAAGATGAGGAAGCCACGATTCTAGAACTCTATCGCCGTTTGAGTGCTGTGATGGATGGGATGGATGGGAATGTGGAATTGATTTTGGTGAATGATGGCTCTCGCGATCGATCGCTTCATCTAATGCGAGAGTTGCAGCAGAAAGATCGACGGGTTTGTTATGTCAGTTTAGCCCGCAACTTTGGACATCAAATCGCGGTGACAGCGGGGTTGAATTTTGTCCGGGGACAGGTTGTGGTGGTGATGGATGCGGATTTGCAAGATCCACCAGAATTGATTCCCGATATGGTGGAAAAATGGCGGCAGGGCTACCAGGTTGTCTATGCTCAGCGCACGAAGCGGCACAAGGAAACCTGGTTTAAGCGATTTATGGCCTATGCCTTCTATCGGTTGCTGCAACGATTGGCAGATGTGGAAATTCCTACAGATACGGGGGATTTTTGCTTGCTGGATCGGCGGGTTGTGGACGTATTAAATTCGATGCCGGAGCGGAATCGGTTTATTCGCGGGTTGCGATCGTGGGTGGGGTTTCGGCAAACTGCCTTGCTGTTTGAGCGCGATCCCCGCTTTGCTGGTGAGGTGAAGTATACCTTCCGTAAGTCTTGGGCATTAGGAATTAATAGTTTAATTTCTTTCTCAAAGGTACCGCTGCGGATTTCTACCTATGTTGGACTGGTGGCAGCTATGATCTCGGTTCTCATGGCGATTTTGGTATTGTACTGGCGGTTGTTTGCTCCAGGTGCGCCCCTGACTGGATATGCTGCGATTATTGTGGCAGTTTTCTTTTTGGGGGCAGTGCAACTGGTGAGTATTGGGATTTTAGGTGAATATGTAGGACGGATTTATGAAGAAGTCAAGGGTAGACCGCTCTACACATTGGCAGAAGTTGCTGGGTTTGAAGAACAGAATGAGCGGTGACAGGGCATTAACATGACCAATGAATTAGTATGACCAATTTGATTTGGGAACTTGATTATTACTCTCGCCCTATTTTGGATGAGCAACAGAAAAAGTTGTGGGAGGTGGTGATCTGCGAAAGTCCAATGGGGGTCGATCGCACCTCTGAGTCCCTATTTCGCTATGCCCAATTTTGTCCCGGAACCCAGGTTAACTCAGGCTGGCTGAGGGGGGCGATCGCAGAGGCAATGGCGCAATCGGGTCAGACTCCTCTGAAGATTCGCTTTTTTCGCCGCCAGATGACGAATATGATCACCAAAGCTTGCAAGGATTTGGGATTGGTGGCTCAACCCAGTCGGCGCACCTATGCGTTGCATCAGTGGCTTCAGGAAAGAACCGAGTCATTTTACCCCGCTCAGCCTGGATATCAGCCAGGACAGGGTAGTTTGATTACTTCGGCTGTGGTCTATCCGCTATCCGATCCTGAACCTTTGCCGGATGCGTTGATTGGGCAAAAGTGGGCGTTTGTGACGCTGGAGTCGCAGGTATTTGCAGAGATGGCAGAGTGGGCGATCGACTTCAGTGAAGCGTTTCCCTTATCTATGATTGGGCTAGACAGTGACGCTAAGATTCCAGGTGTCGTGTTATTTTCATCCCGCGCTTTGCCGATGGCGGGCTGGATGTCTGGGCTGGAGATGGCATTCCTTAAGGTGGAGGTGCAGCCGATCGGTCTACTCTCTAAAGCGCTGCCTGCCCGACTGATGCTGGAAACGGGGATGAACGATCGCTGGATTCTAGCCCCGCTCCCCACTCCGCAACTTCAGGCGGAGGCTGAGAACTTTGAGTCTGCCAAACAAAAGGTGCAGCGGGTTCACTTCATTGCGGTGCAATCTCATCCTGAAGCCGAATCCTTTGCCGGATTTTGGCTGTTACAGGAACTCAATTTAGCGTAATTTGGTTGTTAGTGATTTATGTTGTTAGCCGTTGGTTTTAAACTTCTAGCAATTAAAAACTGACAACTTCATTTTGCTAGTTATGGATGCTGACAATCTACAACCAGAAATGGTGGCGGAGCAATTGCTGGACTTGGCAACGCGCTCTGGAGCAGAAGCGGCGGAGGTCTTTCAGTCTTTAACGGTGTCTCGCCCTGTGTTTTTTGAGGCGAACCGCTTGAAGCAGCTAGAGAGCCTTCAATCGGAGGGCACGGCGCTGCGACTGTGGTACAAAGGGCAACCAGGGCTGGCTGTTGCCCACGGTTCTACCGATGCCCAAGACTTAGTCGATCGGGCGATTGCCCTGAGTCAACTCAATGCCCCAGCAACGGCTGAACTGACTGTAGCTTTGCAAATGCTTTACCCGCCTGTGGGACGGACTGTACCTGTAGAGCAATTGATCGATTGGGGGAAAGAGGGAATTGCGCTGATTCGCGATGCCTATCCTGAAGTGCTGTGTAGTGCGGGTTGGGAATACGAGGTGGAAAGTACTCGGCTGCTCAACTCTCAGGGTTTGGACTGTCAGCATACAGATACGACTCTGAGCGGCTATATTGAAGCTGAGTGGGTACGGGGGGATGATTTTCTGGGTGTTTCCGATGGTCAAGTTCAACGAGACCACCTCGATCCCATAGCGCTTGCCCAACAAATTTTGCAACGGTTGCGATGGGCAGAGCAGACTGCCCCGTCGATGAGCGGACGTGTCCCGGTGCTGTTTACCTCTAAAGCAGCGGATATGCTCTGGGGCACGGTGCAGGCGGCGTTGAATGGGAAACAGGTGATTGAACGGGCTTCCCCGTGGAGCGATCGGCTAGGAGAGCAGGTCACTTCCCCCTCTCTCACCCTGTCGCAACAACCAGATTTGGGGCCCTTCAGTTGCCCATTTGACGATGAAGGCACTCCAACTCGATCGCTAGTGTTTATCCAGGATGGAACCTTACAACTGTTCTACACTGACCATACGGTGGGGCGCAGGCTGGGAAATGGCACGACTGGCAACGGAGTGCGTCCTGGATTGAGCAGCTACCCAACTCCAGGTTTATTTAATTTGGTAATTCAACCCAGTTCCCGTAAAAGCTCCGGTACTTCAGGCCCGTTGAACACAAAGGGTAAATCCTTGCTGGAACTGATCGCGACCCTGGAAGATGGCTTAGTGATTGACCAGATGCTAGGGGGCGGGGCGGGCATTTCAGGAGATTTTTCCGTTAACGTAGATTTAGGCTACCGAGTGAAGCGAGGGCAAATTGTGGGGCGCGTGAAAGACACGATGATTTCAGGGAATGTCTACACGGCGTTGAAGCACATTGTGGAATTGGGAGATGATGCGGACTGGAATGGTTCGTGCTACACGCCATCTTTGGTTGTGGAAGGTGTGTCGGTCACAGGGCGACAGTAATCCATGCTGTACTTCTCCATCCAGCAGCGCCTGCGCGACTTTTTGCGATTCAAGCGCTTGGAGATGTTTGAAGCCTGTGTAATTGGGCTGGTTTCCGGGTTGGTGGCGGTTTTGTTGAAGCAAGGCATCGCCTTGGTGTCAGGATGGCGCATCACTGCAACCCATAGCCTGCCTGCCTGGATTATTTTGCCCAGCTTTGGCTTGGTGGGCGGGCTGATTGCGGGGCTGCTGGTCGAAAAAATTGCTCCTGAAGCGGCGGGTGGGGGCGTGGCTCAGGTCAAGGCGGCCCTGGGCGGGGCCCCGATCGCCCTCAATCTGCGGGTGGCGGTGGTTAAGCTATTGAGTGGCGTGATTGCTCTGGGGTCTGGATTGCCTCTGGGTCGTCAAGGACCGACGGTGCAAGTGGGAGCAGCCCTGGCAGCGCAACTGAGCCGCTGGATTCCTACCTCACCAGACTATCAGCGGCAATTGATTGCAGCGGGGGCAGGGGCGGGGTTGGCGGCGGCCTTCAATGCCCCGATCGCCGGGGTTTTATTTGTGATTGAGGAGTTGCTGCAAGATGTGTCCGGGTTAACGATGGGGACAGCAATTCTGGCATCTTTTATTGGTGCAGTTGTCTCGCGGCTTTTGGGCGGTGGTAGCCTCGACGTTAACCTGAATACCTTTACGCAAACAACCTTCGTATTTCACGATATTCCCTTTTATGTGGTGCTAGGAGCGCTGGCGGGACTGATTGGGGCCCTGTTCAATCGGAGCGCATTGGCCAGTGTGGAATTTAACCGCCGAGTGATGCGGGTGGGGATGCCTTGGCGGGTTGGCTTGGCTGGGTTAGTCAGTGGTGGGCTAATTTCCCTATTGCCTGCTGCCTTGCATGACAGCGACAAGTTTAGGGAAGCGTTGATTTTGGGGGAAGTCAGTTGGCAAATGGCTCTGATTGCGTTGATTTCCCCCCTAATTCTCTCCCCGATCGCCTACGGGTCTGGGGCACCGGGGGGACTGTTTGCTCCTACGCTGCTGTGGGGATCGGCGATCGGTTACTTGGTGGGATTGACAGAACAATCTTTAGTGGGCAGCGGTTCACCCACAACCTTTGCCCTGGCAGGCATGGGGGCGGCCTTCAGTGGATTTGCCAGAGTCCCCATTACGGCGGTGGTGATCATTTTTGAAATGACGACTGATTTTAATTTAGTGCTGCCGCTGATGATTGTCTCAGCCATCGCCTATCTGGTGGGTGAGGCTGTGTTTAGTCGGTCTCTGTATGAGCGCCTGTTAGAGGGAAGTGGAATTTATCTTAAAAAGGCAAACTCTGAAGGACGGTTGACGGAGTTAAGGGCGGCGGATTTGATGCAACGTCATGTGGAAACCCTGGCGAGCCAAATGACGTTGGATGAAGCAGTGCAAACCTTTTCTCGATCGCACCATCGCGGTTTCCCGGTGGTGGAGGGTGAAAAGTTGGTGGGCATTGTCACGCAGTCGGATCTGACAGATATGGCATCGCGGGGATTACCGGGGGGAATTCCGCTCCATCGCATTATGACTCCGCGGCCGGTGACCGTGAGTCCAATGGATACCCTGGCCCATGTGCTGTATTTGTTGAATCGGCATCAGATTAGTCGCCTTCCTGTGACAGAAGGGCGGAAGTTGGTTGGCATTATTACTCGCGCCGATATTATCAAGGCGGAGTCCGATCGCCTGGGAAATGAGACGACCCAACCTGGTTCTCAGTTTGCGCCGTCCTACGCGGTCTATCAAACCCGGGCCCCGGCAACGGGGAAAGGTCGGCTGCTCTTACCTCTGGGCAATCCTCAAACGGCGGGGGGATTGATCCGATTGGCGGCGACAGTGGCCCGCGATCGGGGCTATGAGTTGGAGTGCTTGCAAGTGGTGTTGGTGCCCCGCACCCGTTCCCCAGCCGCCACACCCGTCGATACGGTCATTAGCCGTCGGTTGCTCAGTCAGGCGGTGCGGATTGGTAAGGAGTGGCAAATTCCAGTGCATACTCAGGTGCGCGCGTCCCACGATTTGGGGCAAGCCATTCTAGATACGATTAATGAGCGCCAGATTGATTTGCTGGTGATGGGTTGGAAGGGCACGACCTCAACGCCCGATCGCATTTTTGGTGCAGCGGTGGATACATTAATTCAACAGGCTGCCTGTGATGTGATGATGGTGAAGTTTTCCTCGTTTTCCCCACTCCTGGTTGATCCCACACTGCACTTTCACCATTGGCTGGTGCCGATCGCCGGGGGACCCAATTCTCAGCAAGCGCTACAACTCCTCCCATCTTTGATTCATCTCAGCCCTACGCCGATCATTAGCTTGTGCCAGGTATTTGTGCCATCTGAGATTAAGCCAGATTTAACGATGCTCAATCAGGCGGTGCAAGTCCTGAGCCAGCGTTTGAATCAGCCTGTGGCTACCCATCGGGTGTTAGCCAATTCCGTACCAGAGGCAGTGGTGAGCTTGGCTCAGGAAAAGTGCTGTGATGTGATTGTGCTGGGAGCGACAAAGGAAAATCTACTCCAGCAGGTGATTAAGGGCAATATTCCAGAGTCGATCGCCCGCAATAGTCAATGCAGTGTGATTGTGGTGCGACGGGCTGGGTAGCGATCGGGGGACTAACATTCCTAACTACCCGCCGCCAAACTCGAAGGTTTCTGACAAATAACCTCTCGACGATCGGCATGTCATTTCGCTGCAAGCCTGTAATTGCCACCCGGATGTTCGCCAGATACGACTACTCAGCCCTACGATCGGAGTTGGGTATATACCGAAATTATTCTATAATCCCTACCTAACCTCGATATTGTTCCAACAGGTGAGGCAGGTGATCATAGCCATCCACCCCGATCGTGGCGATGATTTGTTGGCGGTGTTGCTCCATTAGACGCTGAAATGCCTCCTCCCCCACCTGTCCCTGCAAAATCAGGAGTAGTCCGGCGGGTTGTCGCCAACTTGCAGAGGCAATTTGCTCCAATAGGTACATACCAAGGCAACCTGCGTAGATCGCTGCTGGAAAGTTTTGCAGACGGTATTGGGCTTCAGCCAAGGAGGATAGGTTCCAGCCCTGGAGGTATAAGTCTCCAGAAAATTGCGCCGTTTGAATCGCCCCTTCCAAGTAGGCAAGCGCCACCTGGGGTTGTTCTAGCAGGAGGTGGGCCGTCCCCAGACTACTGAGACAGAGGGATTGGCTCTGCCGATCGCCCAACCGCTCCGACAACTTTAAGCCCTGCTGCAATAGATCGATCGCCGCTTCATAGACATCAGGTTCGGTATATTCTTGCTGTTGCGCTTGAAATACCTCACTAAATCCTAAGTTGGCGAGGGCATTGGCTTCTCCCAACCGATCGCCCAGTTGCCGACTCAAAATCAGCGCCCGTTGGCTGTAATTGATCGCCTCTCCATAGGTTTTTTGGGCCACACAGATGCGGCTGAGGTGGTTGAGGTTAGCGACTTCGCAGGGCCGATCGCCAGCAGTGCGGGCAACCTCCAGGGCTTGTTGATGGAAGGTTTGCGATTGCTGATATTGACCTTGGGCCCGCAATGAGTAACCCAGCAGGGTCAGAATCCGGGCTTTTTCCTGGGTGCCCTCTGTCTGGCGCAGGGGAATATCCAGGTAGCCCAAGGCATCCCGCAGGTAGCTACCAGAAAAGGAGGCAAAAATCCCGCCGTAGAGGGGAAAATACGTCTGCTGGGCAAATATCCGCAGAATTTGCAAGGTCATCTGAAACGACCCACTGGCAAAGGCCGCTGTGGTGGCGCGATCGAGGGTGGCTGTTCCCGTTGCCACCTGGTCAAAGCCACTGGCCAACTTGGCCCAGACGATCGCAAAGGTCAAAAAGGTAGAAATTGATAATTTTGCCCCGACTTGGGAGTCGTAAACCAATCGGTCAAACCAGGTCACCAGCCCTTGCTGCAGGCATTGCAGGGTCAACGCCAGTTCCACCCATGCACTGGTTTCCAGGTGGGTTTGCTGCGCGGACCACTGCACCGGAGATTGTTCCAACGCTAGGTGCTGAAACAGGTCACGGAGTAAGGGGCGAGTCACCTGTTTTTGCCACAGGGCCCACGGACCACGCTGTCCAGGGATGCCTTCAAACCCCAACTGGCTCCGATTTTGGTCATAAATCCAACTGACCAGATGGTCTTCTAGTTGTTTCCACGATTCGATCGCCCGCAGAATCCCCACAGCGAAGGGCTGAGCCGCTGCATCGGGGGATCGTTGCAGGGTTTTGGCCAGGAGCGGCCACTGGGCTAGGGCAATCACCTGGGATTGGTTGGGATCAACCGCTTGCAAGAACAGTGTCAAGCGGCGTGCTGGATCGGCGGCGACCAGTTGCTGGACTGTGCTGCCTAGCAATTCCGTGGCTTGGTTCTGCTCTTGCCACCGTTTCCACTCTCCTTGGATCGTTTGGAGGGCCCGCAGAATTCGATTTGCCTTAGCCAGTTTAAATTCATCAGTCTGGGTGTCTATCTGACGCTGAGTTCCTGTGAGCCGATCGCCCAAGCAACGCTCAAAGATTTCCCCCGTGCCCAATTCAACGCCTTGCACTAACATTTGGTAGACCTGTTCTTTGGAACGAATCTTGCCTTTCAATGTTGTGTCTACAATGGCATCAACTAAGCCAAGATAGCGCTCTGCAAAGGATTGAGAACTGGGAGTGGGAGAGAGGGAATCCATCATGATTTTCGGAGCAGTGGGGAGTCAGATGACTAAAAATGGGCAGTAGACAGAATGGCTTGCAATATTCTTTGCAATTTCTTTTAAATTAAATGTATTGCAAAGGGCTGGGTTAGCTACAATCCAAGGCACGAACCTGAAGTTTTTAAATCAGGGATTTACGCCTATGAATTGAGCCACAACGACTTCACAAATTCATCAATAAATCAATCCTGTAGCTATGTTTGAGAGTAGAGGATTAGAAATGAAAAATCTATTCTATCTATTTTGAATCGACTCAAAATTTCGACTGCCTCAACCCCATTTTCTTTGGCATCAGGAAATCAAGCAGGACTGATAAATCTATGGTTACATTTACAAGCCATAAATGCGGAGTCAAGATAATTTTTTAGGGTGAGATTTTCCGATCGCAAATCCCATAAAGCTCAATAAAACTAAATTGATGCACTTAAATTTCGATCGCTGAGTGATCCTCTGTTCCAATTTTTACCAATTTTTGCCAAATCGCGTTTTGCCTGGAAATCTTTGCTTATGAATCCCCCTAATCCTCCCCATCTGGAACAACCCCTGCCTACACAGCCTCTAAAGTCTGTTGAGGAGCCAAGCGATCGATTCCCGCCCCTGCTCCGCCAGCGCGTTTTTACCTGGTTTGGCAATCTCTCACAATTCGGCAAATTAACTGTCGTGACAACCGCGACCCTCGCTGGATTAGTTGTTTTAAGTTCTGCTTTGGATCTCCTTTCCTTATTTGTGAAGGTTGCGTTTGTGGGAGCCGTAGCTTATGGTTCCTACCGGATTTTCTTCGCCTCAAAACCAGAAGAATAGCAGTTGGTACCCATGCTTTTCCTGCTCTATAATGCGTAGCCTTAGACTCCCTAATCTCACATTCATCGCAGAACTAAGTAGGTAAGTGTAATTAATTGTAAGAAGGGGAGTGGGGGCGTTGCCCCCAGGCAGGGGGTGGAACCCTCTCTACCCCCAAAATTATCTTTAGTTTAATTGCACCCAGCTACTTACTTCCTGCGATCGCAAATTGTAAAACTGTTTGTTTAGTCGTGCGTAAGACTGCAAAATCTACCCCATCGTGTCAGGAAATTTATTTAAATGGCTAGCCCAACTGTCAGGAGAAATGCCAACCCATTTAGGTCAGTGGCCACGCCAACCCGGACGTATTTACCCCTCTTGCTGCGCCGCTGGGGAGCTTGGGCGATCGAAGTTGGTCTGATTGCAGCCACCGCCATTGTGCCCTACAAACTAGGGGAGTATGCCAAAACCCACTTTTCAGGAGAAATGGTGCCGCTCAATGCGGCCCTGGTTACCACACAGGAAACGATCGCCAAAACCCTTGCCCTTCCCCTAAGTGAGGACAGCCGGATGGCGGCTCCGTTGACTAACCTATTTTGGTCGGGGGCCCTTTTGCTCCCCCTCACGGTGGCGGGCGTTAACCTCTACTTTCTCAGTAAAACGGGCAAAACCATTCCCAAAGCTTGGCTGAATGTGCGAGTCGTCACCGCAGAGGGCGACTCCCCTGGTTGGGGCAGGGTGCTAGTCCGCGAAGGCGTGGGTCGTTGGGGGCTACCGCTGGGGCTAACCTACATCATTTGGCGCTACAGTGGCGCGTTTCCAGGATTGGGGATCTTGTCGGGGCTGGCGGGGATCATGTTACTGGCGGAGTGCGCTAGTGCGCTCGGCAATTCTCGTCGCCGGGGATTTCACGATTATCTAGCAGGAACCTATGTGGTGGATGCTGGTCAGCGGTTCCCTGCCTCTGGGATCTGGCGAGAGACGGGGACTTGGGCAGACGCGAGTCGATCGTCCCAAGGAACAAAACCCCAATGGACAGAGGAGGATGCGGCGATCGCGACGATCGTCCTCACCCCAGAAACTCACTGGCAAGAGCGGCAAAACCTGTGGCTGTGGATGCGGCAACACCCTGGCTTGAGCCTGCTCAGTGTAGCTTTGACGGGGCTGGGATTGGTGTTAGGAACGTTCGTGGGCACCCAGGTTTATGTGCAAAGTCAAGCCAATCTGCGGGAGTTTCAGCAACAGGATAACCAAGTGTTTCTCGCCTTGGTGAGTAAACTAACTCCCCTCTCCACCCGTGTTCCCGATGAGCGGCGCAGTGCCATTCTCGCCTTGGGCACGATCGATGATCCCCGCGCCCTACCGCTGCTGGTGGACTTGCTGAGCCAAGAACGATCGCCCGTGTTGATCGATGCCATTCAACAGGCCGTTGTCCGCAAGGGCCCGGCGGTGCTGCCCTCCCTCCGCCGCTTGAATCAAGCCCTACGAAATGAACTGGAATCCTTACAGAATGGGGGCATTCCCCAGGAGCAAGTTTCCCTGACCCTGCGGCAACGGGCAACCCAGCGGGCCATCGCCAAAATCTTCACCCTCTACAGCGGACAACTGAGTGCCGTAGACATGAGCCGGGTGGACTTGGGGCAGACTGCTCCTGGAGCCACCCGCTTTACCCTCGTTCTTGACCAAGTGGATTTAGCAGGAATGCAACTCAAAGCCGCGATTCTGACCAATGCCCGGTTGCGAGGGAGCCGCTTCTATGGATCTGGGGAGGACGATCGCTGGGGCACCTTCGACGACTTAATTACCGATCTCAGCGGTGCCGACTTGAAGGATGCAGATTTAACCAGCGCCCTACTGGCCAATGCCATCATGCATCGCACCAGTTTGATTCGGGCCACCTTGACCAATGCCAATCTCACCCATGCTCGGCTGACGGGGGCAAATCTAGGCAGCGCCAAGCTGGTGGGAGCAGACCTGCGGCAAGCTATTTTGACCGACGCTAGTTTTGCGGGGGCAGACCTGGCAGGGGCAGATTTCTCCCAAGCAAATCTCCAGGCAGCCCGAATGGGGCAGGCGAGTGCGCTGGATGCCAAGTTTCAGTTTGCCAATTTAGTCCAGTCTGATTGGAAGGGCGCAGACTTGTCTGGGGCAGATTTGAGCCAAGCCAATTTGCAGGAGGCTAGTTTTGCCTCGGCTCGATTGGTGGGCACTGCCTTCAATCAAGCCCAACTTCAGAATGCGAGTTTTCAGGCTGCTGATTTGACCCGAACAGATTTTCGTGGCGCAAATCTAGATGGGGCTGATTTCCAGGGTGCAACGTTTGTGGCGATCGTCCCCACGTCCTCCAGCCAATTCGTGAAGTTGGCTCCCGCACCGACCCAGACACCCTTCTTACGAGGAGTTAATTTCTCCAAGGTTCGCAATCTTAGCCCTGACCAAATTACCTACCTCTGTGCCCAAGGCGCACAACATCCTAAATGCAGCCAGTAGGTTTCACACTTACAACTTAGTAATGCTTCCCCCAGCGCTTCTATCTGTTTTAGGGATAATGACGAGGGGCGATCGAAGGAGGAGCGATCGTGCTTCACCCTTCCTGATGGGTTTGTAGCCAATTCTTCAGGTCAGCGATCGTGCTGAAGTCTAGTAATGCTTCCCCCAGTGCTTCTAGCTGTTCTAGGGATAATGAGTCGAGGGGCGATCGAAGTGCCTCTGGGAGTTCTCCCACTCGTCGGGTCAAAAGGCGTAGTACGAGCGATCGTTCACCTTCTTGTCGTCCTTCTTGTCGTCCTTCTTGTCGTCCTTCTTGTCGTCCTTCTTGTCGTCCACGTTGGACTCCAATTTCCTCTCCCTCAGCCTTCGCTTCTTGATAGACCCGTGTCTCTTGCAACGTGATTCCCAACATTTCTTCAACCTCCTGCCGACTCAGATTCGTGAACTTGTACACCATGATTCGGGTCACCATCTCCATAATGGCACGACTAATTTCAGCCGTTTGCCCCGATCGCGCCAACAGGGAACGAGCCGCAGCGGGTGCGTTGCCTTCATCGACCATCGTCAGCACCATCAACGCAACTCCCGACGGTAATTGGGCTATGTCTCCCAATTCTTCTAGGTAAATCCGATGCACTTGTTCGCTGGCTAGGAGCGATCGATAGGGACGAGTCTAGCTCTGTTCAGTGGCGCGATTGGGATAAATTACTACCGCTTGCCAATCGCTGAAGCGCGATCGGTTGCGGTAGAAATACAAAAATGACTCTCCGAACAGCCGTTCATACAGTTGCTCATCTTTTTGAAACTGGACTTCACAAAAATACACAACTCCTGTACTGTCGGTCTCTGGAGGTAGAAACACGCCATCGATTTCAAACTTGGGTTCTTTGACTGCTACAGAATCAAAGCGGTAATTGGCGGCATTGGGAGGAGCCGTAGCTAACAACTCAAACAGCAAGCTGGGAGACTGCTGAAATAATTGGTAAAAAATGGAATCCCGTCGCATGGTCGCTACCTGAAGAGTAAATGCAATTGTACTACTAATAGCCTAGGGATTGATTAAAGGCGATGACCCGGCGATCGTCATGACAAGGATTTATACAAAGTGCGGCATTTAATTGAGAATTTCTTTGCCAAGCTGAAGCAATACCGAGCGATTGCAACACGCTACGATAAGCGGGCAGTCAACTTCCTAGGGGCGATTTACCTAGCTGCTGCCATGATTTGGCTGAATTGATGACACGCCCTAGGTCATGCAAAAGTGAGACTCTGCTTAACAGATGGTTGAGAATCTGGCAGAGTGAAGTTTTGCTGCCAACATAGTGGACTTTCTATAAGTGTTGGTTCCGCATAGATGTGCTTCAGGAAACAACGGTAAGATTGTTTTGAGCGTAGAGGAAGAACTATGAGTATCATTCTCAAGCCGGAACAAGAGCGATTTATTCAAGAACAGGTATCGCGGGGTCGGTTTCGATCGTCTGATGAAGTTCTAGCTCAAGCGTTTAGACTGCTTGAGGAAAAATATCAGCAGTATGAGGACTGGATTGAGGAGACGCGCCACCAAGTTGATGAAGCAGCGGCAGAGTTCGATCGGGGGGAAGGATTGCCGTTGGAAACCGTTATGGAGCAATTGCAAGCTAAGTTCCGGCAGGCACCGGGAACAGAGGGATGAGCCGCTGTGTGATTTCTCCCAGTGCCAGCCGTGACCTGAATGCGATCTCCAACTATTTTGTTGAGCGAAACATTGAGGCTGGAGAGCAGTTACTGAAGGAATTCAACCAGAAATGCCAAAACCTAATCAGGTTTCCCAATATGGGCAAGCTGTATTCTAGGATTCAGGAAGGGTTGCGAGGGGTACCTTTGGACGGCTATATCATTTTTTACCGCACGACTAACGCTGGAATAGAAGTGCTGCGGGTACTGAATGGTCGGCAAGATCTGGAGGCTTTGTTTGATGACGAGCCATAGTAGTCTGTCAATCATTAATTGACAGGTAGCTGAAAGCCGGGAGGTTAGTTGGAGTTAAATTTTGAGGGGTCGAAGACCCTCAAGATTTTCTTGACAGAACACTAGCTCTGCTTGTAACGATCTGAGGAAATTGTGGCTTTTTTGTAACTACTCAGCCTACCCACCCTTCTGGAAGCAAGCTACACCCTAAATCCATTTATCTGGGGACAGGGACTTCAATCCGGCTCCCCTTCTGCCACTGGGAGAAGGGGCTGGGGGATGAGGGCAAGCTCGACATTGAGCTAGCAGCCTGAGTAGTTACACTTTTTCTTGAAATAGCCCTTCTAGACTTGAGATAGCCCTTCTAGAAACGACATGAATTCGGTGGTTCTTGTGAGCAACTCCACCTCAATATCAAAATTATTAATGTGAATATTAGTTAGAAACTGTTCGTAAACATAAATTGTGCCCCGATCCGCCCCCCAACCCCCCAATTCTGGGGGACTTTCGAGCCATTTTTGTTCAAAATCCCCCAATTCTGGGAGATGTAGGGGGCGAGTGTAAAACGACATGTTAATTTACAAACACTTTCTTAACGTCTATTAGACTCAAGAGGTTACAAGCCTCAACTCAACACCCATCTGAGCCAGCAAACGTCAGGGCTTGCCCCCGCACTGTGGTATCCAACGTGCCCCGATCGTATACCACGCGTCCCCCGACGATCGTTATGACCGGCCATCCCGTCAGATTCCAGCCCTCAAAAGGACTCCAGCCGCACTTCGTCAGCAGATCCTCCCGGCGAACAAGGTGGTAGGTGTGAAGGTCTACCAGCACCAAATCTGCATCATAGCTGGGGGCGATCGTGCCCTTGTTGGGAACTCCATAGGCCTTGGCGACAGCAGTAGACATCCACTGGGCAACCTGGGCAACCGTGCAGCGTCCTTGCATCGCTTGGGTCAGCATCAGGGGCAGGGCAGTTTCCACCCCAGGCATCCCAGAGGGGACATTGGCTGGTTCCAGAAACACAGTGGCATCCTGATTGGGCAGTGTGGCAGAGGGTTCAGTCATCCCCAGCCCTTTTTCTGCCAGGGTATGGGGAGCATGGTCGGTGGCGATAAAGTCAACCACGCCATCCAGTAGCGCCTGCCAGAGAACTGTGTTGTCGTGGGGCGATCGTAGCGGGGGATTCATCTTTGCCAGCGGGCCAATAGTTGTATAGGCGCTGGTGTTTAACAACAGATGCTGGGGGGTCACCTCGGCCGTCACCCAGGCGGGTTTGTCCTGCCGCAACAGATCCGCTTCTTCAGCAGTGGACATATGCAAAATATGCAAGCGGCGTTGGTATTTGTGCGACAATTTCAGCGCCAATTGGGTCGCTTGTAGGGCTGCCTGATTGTCTTGGATGATGGAATGAATGGCTGGGTCAGTGTTTCCGGCAAACTGCTCTCGTCGCTGCTGAATCCTCGACTGGTCTTCGGCATGGACGGCAATCAAGCGGTTTTCCCAGTGGGGATCGCTCAGATCCCGGTAAAAAATCGGGTCGAGGGTCGATTCGGCATCAATGAGCAGGTCGCCATGCATCGACCCCATGAAGACTTTGATGCCTGGTGTGGGGGCGGCGGTACGCAAATCGGGCAGGTTTGCCGCCGTTGCCCCAATGAAGAAGCCATAGTTAACCAGACATTTTGCCGCCGCCCGTTGCAATTTGTCATCCAAGGCTGCCTGGGTCGTTGTCAGGGGGCGGGTGTTGGGCATTTCTAGGAAAGACGTGACCCCGCCTTTGGCACAGGCACAGCTTGCGGTGAACAAATTCTCTTTGTGCTCCAGTCCTGGTTCCCGAAAATGGACTTGGGGATCGATGACTCCGGGCAACAAAGTGAGTCCTGTTGCGTCTATCTCAATACAACCATCCGGTGTAGGAATTATTTCTGCTGCAACCTGGACAATTTTGCCCAACTGGATCTCAACATCTCCCAACAAAAATTCGCCGCTGGGTAACAGAATTTGGGCATGACGAATGAGGAGGGAGCGATCGGAGTTCATGCCATTGTTCATGCCATTGGGGGTTATAAAGGATAAAGACAGCGGGACGATCGCTTAAATCACCTGTGAGGGATCGTTTCAATCGGAAGGATTGTTTGTACAGTGGTTGTAACGTGAAGTAAGTTGAGAATACGGAGTTTGAAGGTTGGGAGCATCTATTAAAGTATCAGGGCGTTTTAGTCCTGCAAGCCGCTTACTACCCTGTACTCTCAACCACAACCCCTGCATTCACTGATTTGTTGACCTGTCGATTAGATGATTGCATAGATTATGACTCGTGAGCCAGACCAATCTCCAGACGACGTTACGCCCCCTGATTCGTCACCCTTGAATTCGGAGTCCTCCCTAGCACCGAAGCCCAAACAGAAATCTGAAAATCCATGGATAGAGGGATTCAAAACTGTTGGGCTGAGTATTGTCTTAGCGTTGGGCATTCGCACCTTTGTGGCTGAAGCGCGTTGGATTCCGTCGGGTTCAATGGAACCAACACTCCAGATCAACGATCGCCTCATTGTGGACAAGGTAAGCTACCGCATTCAGAGTCCCCAGCGTGGCGACATTGTAGTTTTCAACCCCACTGACACCCTCAAGGCGCAGAACTTCAACGATGCCTTTATCAAACGAGTGATTGGCTTGCCAGGGGATAAGGTAGAAGTCAAGGATGGACGAGTGTTGATTAATGGAATCCCTTTGCCAGAGGAGTATATTGCTGATAAGCCCCAGTATCAGTACGGCCCAGTGAAAGTGCCCTTGAATTCCTACCTGATGCTGGGCGATAACCGCAATAACAGTTACGACAGTCACTATTGGGGATTTGTCCCTCGCGATCGAATTATTGGTAAAGCGGTGGTTCGCTTCTGGCCACTCAAGCGTGTCGGCGAATTAGGTCAGCACCCTGGTTACACGTCACCTTAGTTTCGTGACGAGTTCGCGGTAGCGTAACTCATCGTTGACTTGCACTGACGGGTATGTGTTGCTCTGATATCCTACCTAGACTGAATCTGCCTGCACCGGGAGCATCTCACTTTTGCAACCCTCACCCTAAATCCCTCTCCCCACCTGGGAGATGGACTTGGATCTTGCTCCCCTTCTCCCCTTTTGGGAGAAGGGGCTGGGGGATTAGGGGGTTTTGGCGTATCCTCCACAAAACTGAGATGCTCCCGTCTGCACCCTGTACCTTCTAACGTTGCCCCATTCCTGCTAACTCTTCACGTCTAACTCTTCGCAGATGCGAGTAAAGGCAGCAGCGGGATCAGTGTGGGTGGTGATGGGGCGACCAATCACCAGGTAATCGGCTCCAGCTTGTAGGGCAGCGGCGGGGGTGAGCGATCGTTGTTGATCCCCAGTTTCGGCCCACGCGGGTCTGACCCCAGGGCAGACAAGCAAAAATGCATCGCCACAGGTACGCCGGAGCAGCGGCAACTCTTGGGGAGAGCAGACTGCTCCTGCCAAGCCGCTTTCCTGAGCCAGTAGCGCCATTTGCAAGGCGTATTCTGGCAATTCCAAGGGGATTTTTAGTTCAAAAGCCAGGGCCCGAGATGAAAAGCTGGTGAGCAATGTGATGGCGATGAGGCGGGGTGGGGGGCAACCCGCTGCCTCGGCTCCCTCTTGGAGGGCGGCTTGGGCCGCTTGCAACGCAATGCTGCCGCTGGTGCTGTGAATGGTGAGCAAATCTACGCCGTATTGGGCGGCGGCTCGACAAGCTCCGGCAACGGTGTTGGGAATGTCATGGAACTTTAGATCGAGAAAAATGTGTTTTTGCCGGGTTTTGAGTTCGCTCAAAATCTGTGTCCCAGTGGCGACAAATAGCTCTAGCCCGACTTTCCAGGTGTTGACTTGGGGCAGTGTGTCGAGGAGGACGATCGCCTCTGCCACGGTTGGCACATCCAGGGGTACAATGATGCGATCGGATACAGATAGTTGGGTGGGTTTCACAAATTAATCTAAATAGAGCTAAATAGCAAGGTAAAGGATGAAAGCCTTATTGTGTAGACTTCTCAGGATGCAAGCAGCCTTGAAGGTAAAGCTGTTTCCCAAAGATAGTTCTAGATTGCTAGATCTGGTTGGAGTTGTAACGGAAGCTTCTCGAAATGCTCGTGATCATGCTGAGGATGAATATTGAGATTTCGCCTTGTTTGATACCATGCCCTTTTGGAATCCTGAATATTGCGACTTCCGAGAAAAATGCTACCAGTGTAGGGGCGAGCGTGTAGCGTGGGCTTTGCACTTAGCATCCGGCAAATAAGCCCTTGAATCAAGGTTTGTTTTTGCAATGCCTATCAAGATGCCAGTAATTGAGTGATGACTTCTTGTGACATAAACCGCCGAAAGTCTAGAATTTCAATCAAAACAAGTTTTTCATCATTTGAATAGTGCAGAATGACCTCTCCTTCGTCTTCGGCATAGGCGATCGGTTCATCGGATAGCTCAATTAGCAGAGCATCCACATCCTTGCTATAGCTAACCTCTTTCATATCTAGACTTCCTACCTGGGTAGAGTGTGATGATCAAAATGAATGTGTTGTACTCTCGATAAACTACTCTCAAAACCAGACTTTCATTCAATCGTTTTTGGGCAATTTGTTTGTTCTCCTCCCCCGACTCTAGCTTGTCGGGCGATCGGACTGTTTCAATTACAAAATCAGAGTCAATAGTTACTGTATGTTTAGCTAAAATCTCCAGCTTTAATTGAGAATGTTCGCTAAACCGGATTTCCTTCATTACTTATTCTTTAGTGCGTCCATCAACGCAACGCTATTGACGAATACCTAATCCCTCTGCGTCATAGTAGACTTCTGCCTCTGCCAAGATATGATCGCGGATGCGGTGATTCAGAAATTTGGGAGTCACAAGATCGATCGACCGCTGACCCAAAATTGTGGAAAGTTCCTCTTGAATCTGGTGAAGTTTAAGGAAGCCAGGAATGTGATCCGGCTGAAACTCGACCAGCACATCAATATCGCTATTAGGGCGAAAGTCGTCGCGCAGGACTGAGCCAAACAGGGAGAGTTTGTTGATGTGCCAGTGCTGACAAAAGTGAGTGATTTTCTCTTTGGAAATATCGATATTTTGAGTTTTCATTGCCTTGTCTCGTAATTCATGAGTTTTACGCTTCAAAAGATCATCGCCCCTCACACTTGCATTATTCCAGTTTCTCCAATTTTGCTAATTTCTGGGTTGCAAACTCCCGCACCTGCTCGTCGGGATCGTTTTGGGCCCGATCGCGCAACAATTCCCATGTTTGAGGGCGATCGGGGTAGTTTTCGAGGATCGCTTCCAGTGCAGCTTGCCGGGGATTGTCTTGGGAACCATACTCACGCTCAAAGGGATCATGGAGGGCCCGATCGATCAAAAACTTAAACATCGTGGGGTCATCTTTCCAGCCTTGGGCTAACTGCTCCACCGCTGTACTCCGCACATACCAATGGGCATCACTTTGAGCGAGGGATTTGAGTATGGGTAAGGTTTCAGGGTCGTCTTTCCAGCCTTGGGCTAACTGCTCCACCGCTTCACCCCGCACATTCCCATCTTCATCAGTTTGAATAAGAGATTTGAGCATGGGTAAAGTTTCAGGGTCGTCTTTCCAGCCTTGGGCTACCTGCTTCACCGCTGAACTCCGCACATCCTCATCTTCATCAGTTTGAATAAGAGATTTGAGCATGGGTAAGGTTTCAGGGTCATCTTTCCAATTTTGAGCGATCGCCCACACTGCTGCCTCCCGCACATACTCATCGGCATCACTTTGAATGAGAGATTTGAGCCAAGGTAAGGTCTCAGGGTCGTCTTTCCAGCCGCATCCGATCGCCTCCACCGCTTTACCCCGCACATACCCATCTTCATCACTTTGAATGAGAGATTTGAGCCAGGGTAAGGTTTCAGGGTCATCTTTCCAATTTTGAGCGATCGCCCACACTGCTGCACGCCGCACAAACCTATCTTCATCACTTTGAATGAGAGATTTGAGCCAGGGTAAGGTGTCGGGGTCGTCTTTCCAGCCTTGGGCTACCCGCTCCACCGCTGAACTCCGCACATACCCATCTTCATCACTTTGAATGAGAGATTTGAGCCAGGGTAAGGTGTCGGGGTCGTCTTTCCAGCCTTGGGCGATCGCCCAGACAGCGGATGCTCGAATATACCATGAGGAATCAAATCGAAGACAGCCCTTTAGCCAGGACAAGGTTTCAGGCTGCTCCTGCCACAAATTAGCAATCAATGTGATGAGGGCGATTGCCAACTCCCAATCAAACTTGTAAGGAGACTCCTGCTCAACTTCGCGTTGCAAGGTTGTGAGCAGGTGGGTGGAAGTGGCAGCAATTGCTGCCTTATTCCTCACCTCGGCAAAGCAGTGTGCGGCTAACAGCAGATTACTCAGTCCTTCTTTTTTCAGGCGATCGTATTGATCTAGAAATGCATCTCTATCAACGGTTTGGGCTAGCAGTTTGATGGCATAGCGCACGCCCATTACAGAGACGACTAGAAATGCATCTCTATCAACGGTTTGGGCTAGCAGGTAGTCGATGATCTCGCCCGCAAATTTGGCATCGATCAGTCCGGCAATCAGCCGTAGGACTTCGTGCCAGGTTTCATCTTGCCAGTGGTTGCCAAACACCTCTAGTTTCAGTTGTTCTAGGGTCAGGGTTTGGGTTTCCTTAAACTGCCAGACAAACTCCCAAGCACAGAAATACTCCAGAAAGGTGCGATGGACAAAGGCGTAGGAGTCGGCCCCCAAATAGCAGAGGATGAAGTTGCGGGTGCGGAGTTGCTGGATCATCAATCGAGCCATAGTGCGGGATTGGTCGATTTCCATCCCCTTCAAATACTCTGCCAAAATGGTTTCCAGGTCAGTGGCGCTGATGATGTTTCCGGACAATCCCTTTTGGCTCGACTGCATATGATGCGCCACCTTTCGCAGCATGGCTTGCTTGTCGCGGTAGTCGATGGTTTTGGGGTCAAGGCGTTGGTCTTCCACCAAGGCCCGTTCCACATCCCATTGGTGCAACAACACCCGCGATGCCTGGTTATATAGCTCTGGGCGATCTCTCGGCAGTTCTTGATGGCGATTCAGGATGGCCATCATGGTGAGCAACAGCGGGTTCCTCGCCAGTTCTCGAATCGCCTTGGAATCCTGCACCGCTTTTTGCAATCGCCCCTGCTTGCGGACTTTATCGGCTCTATCAGCAAAGGTCAGGTCGTGCCATTTCTGCATGAAGCCCTGAATTTGCTCGTCGTCCAAGTCTTGCAGCATCCAATGCCGAAATCCGGCATCGCGCAGACGCTGGGCCTTGTAGCCCACAAAGCGCGAGGTGACAATCACCTGCACGGTGGGATAGTCCTTGGTGAAGCGGTGAATATCCGTCACCACCTCATCCCGCAATCCCGGATCAAACACCTCATCAATGCCATCAAACAGGGCGATCGTCTTCCCTGCTTTCAGCGTGTCGTGAAGCTGTTGCCGATTCAGCCGACAGGTGACGTTGCCCCCATGAATAAACGACAACATATCCTGACACTTCCCCACCTGTTTATCGCGGGCATAGGTTCGCAATTCCAACAACAGGGGCAGGGGATAGCGGGGCAACTCAACTGGCGATCGTTCTGCCCAAACCAAAGCGATATATTGCAGCAGCGTCGATTTGCCAGAACCCGGATCACCCAAAATCACGGCATGGTGCATCGAGGTTTCGCGCCGCGCCCCCGCCAGAGATGCGGGATCGCCCACGACATCCAGCACAGAACGAATCGGCTGTTCGCGATAGACCCGCCGCGATCGTTCCAACTCTGCCTCCAGCAGTTCCACCTCATCCAGTTGCCCACTCTGCCGCAATCGCTGCCCATGCTCCTTGGGAATCTCGTAGACCTGGGGCAAAAACTCCTGACACTCCCGCACATTCTGCGGCACAAATACTTTCCACAGCTTCAGTTCGTTGTAATACACCCCCGTGGTATCCAACGATTCCAGCTTCAGATTGCCATACTGCTCCTTCAAGCCCTCTGCATAGCGCTGTAAATCAAACTCTGGCGCAATTCCCACCAATTCCTGCACCCCCTCTGCCACCGCTGCCTGGGCTTGGGCAGCAAAAATCGATCGCAGCTTGTCAGATTCATAGACGATCGCCTTCACTCGTTTGAGATAGCGCTTGCTCACCCGTTCCCAATTGAATTCTGGCGGTAAGGTGGGTAAATTCAAGTCGTGCCAGGTTTGAGCCAGCAGTTGGAGATCTAAGCTACTGCAACTCTCCTCAAATGCCCGTCCCAAGGCAGCGGCGATCGGGCCCTGTTGAATGAATTTTTGCAGGGGTTGGGTATATAGCTTAATTTGCGCGTCCTGATAATCCGCATCCTCTAGTTCTTGCTGCACGAATTGCAAAAATTCTTTCAGCGCCTTGCCAAACGCCTCCTTCTGCTCATTTTTTTCGGGGAGATGAATGACCTTCTTCAAGGCATCTTTGAAAAAATCCTTGGCATAATCCTTAGCCGACTCCTTCGCCAAATCTTCCAGAATCGGCTTAAATATAAATCCTGCCGCTTGCGCCACTCCCCAAATAACCAGCCAATCCACCATGACTCCCCACTCCAATGATGATGCAGTTATCCCCAACTATGGCATCCCCAAGGGCGATCGTCTTCAAACCATCATGCGTATCATCCTGGGGAATTTATACGTATATTGATTCTGTTTCCCTAAGAACCTGGTTGAAAAGTGCTGGAGATCTTGCACTCGCCCCCTCTTCATGTATGCCTGAAAAGCTTTAAGTCCCCAATTGTGGGGGACTTTGACCTCAGAACCCCCAGAATTGGAGGGCGGTTTGAGCAACAATTTATACCTTTTCAGACAAGTTCCAAGGAGATTTTTGAGAAAGATGTGACCTTTGTAGGGGCGAAGCATCCGGCAGATAAATCCTTGAAGCAACCAAGAGGTTATTGCCCGGATGCTAAGTGCAAAGCACACGCTAAGCGAATGCCCTTCCGGTGCCTGGTATAAACTTTTCTAGAAATCTCCTTAGCCTATGAACGTTTAAAGTCCAGCAGGCAAGGGGGTAGGCGCAGTTTGAATGGTGGGAATGGGAGGCACGCCGGGGGAAACTAAGTTAGGAGTAATTGCGCCGGGGGTATTTGTTGTGGGAGTTCCAGGGGGAACAATGCCTGGAGTCGGCACACTGCCCGGAGCGCCAGGAAACGGAACCTCCCTCGCTGGAGTCGGTGACCCAGTGCCTGGGACAACGGTTGTGGGATTGGATACCGGGGGAACAGATAATGTAGGGGGAGCTGAGGTGGGAGTGGAACCGGGGCGATCGAAGCCCAACAAGGCTCTGGCAGGACGGTAGTACGTCGCCCAGCGTTTTGTGTCAGGGCGGCTTTTCCACTGGGCCCGGCTCACATCCAGGGTGAGGATGGGCGTAGTAGCTCCATTGTTTTGAGCCGTGACAATCACCAGGGCTTGGGTGGCAAGAATGTCGCGATCGAAGCTTCGTTGGGCAGCGGCTCTAGCAGCAGCTTCAGCCCGACGGAGCAGCGCTTCAAAGGAATTATTGGGTAAGTTGTCTAGGGAAATATCGACCCGTGATGTGTAGGCTTGGGCAACTTGGGGGGCGATCGTGGCTTGGGACACCCAAAATTGACCCGCCAACCCCAAAACCGCCAATAAACTCAGGTAGTTAGACTTCCGCATGGCTCCACTCCTTCTCTAAAAATTGTCAGTGTAAACATCGCACAGCGTGACGACTACACACTATAACCCGTAGATCAGAAATAGTCGCTTTTTGTCAATCCACCTTTACGAGGATTGAAGAGCCTGGACTTGCGTCGCTGATAGTTCCAAGAGTTGAACTACCTGGACCATATCCATGCCACTTGCTAACAAATTTCGCGCAGATTGCAATAGTTGAGCTTGGGCCGCTTCCTTCGCCGATCGCTCCAATTCAGCCTGTAGCTCCGCTTGCTCCTTCGCCGATCGCTCCAATTCAGCCTGTAGCTCTGCTTGCTCCTTCGCCGATCGCTCCAATTCAGCCTGTAGCTCTGCTTGCTCTTTTGCCGCTCGCTCCTCTTCCGTATCTGTCAACAGCCAATTGCCCCCTCGATCGCACCAGCGCAACCAATAGCCCGGAATCCCCTCAAACACACCGTCCCAAATTCCCAAGCCAATTTCCAAATCAGCTAGCCAAACGATCGGATTTACTGCATTGAGCGCCTGTTCTTGATACCGTCCGTCCTTTAGCTGAAAATAGCGCAACTCTTGGGTGTAACGGCTGTAAACCAAGTAGTGAGGAATTTGCAAATACTGTTCGTAAACTTCGAGCTTGGCAGGCGGCTGACTGGCACTTTGTTCCGCAGCTTCACCGTAGAAGCGTCCCAAATCTTCAACCTCAGTCCCCGGAGACAAAAACTCGATCGCTACAGCAGGGGATTTGCCTTCTTGCCAAACAACGTAACTGCGTCGCAGGTCTGTGCGATCGTACAACAGAGGCACATCAACAGCGAGGAACCAGTCGGGACGCTTGTGCCACAAAGGATGGGTGACATCGTAGTAAAGGTTGAGGTCGGAGCCAGCAAACCAATTGTCACGGGTGTAGGCGCTCAACTGAAGGGTGCGACTGAGCAATTGGGGTTGCAGATTATGAAATACGTCAGGCAAACCAGGGTCCTCTGGGTTTTCGCTGGGTAGATCATACATGGTGGGCAAGGTCTCACGGGGCGATTCTCCGTTGGAGACACTTCGTGAACGGGGCGGATCGACCTGTTCGAGTATTGGTTTGTGGGTGATGGGAACCATGACTGACCTCAGCGCTTGCTCTATCCCTAGTTTTACTCTATGGG
>Ga0163154_10002372_pt1 | contig 27628 bp, 22 predicted proteins | sample OliLakLV19MP9P1_FD_148649 | JGI IMG/M metagenome (GOLD analysis project Ga0163154, IMG submission 148649) | Freshwater microbial mat bacterial communities from Lake Vanda, McMurdo Dry Valleys, Antarctica - Oligotrophic Lake LV.19.MP9.P1 | ecosystem: Environmental > Aquatic > Freshwater > Lake >... | reverse complement strand
AAAATAGGCAAAACAACCCTGTTCACGGGGTTTCAGAGGGTCAGACGGGTGGTTCACCGCCCGTCGGCAGGTAACATACACGCTATTTTTATCCTATTTTGCCTTTTTAACTACGGACAAGCCTTACATCGCGTCCGACTCGTATGTCCGCCATAAAAAATACGCCATATTAAAAAATAACAGCCATTAACCCGCCATTCCTCTTTTTCGATGGAACAAATCCTCCACCAGAAACGTCCTAATGCTATCAATCAATTTGTACTAGGGCGTTTTTGCCCACAAGGAGTTTTTTATGTTCAAAAAAATTACGCTATTGACCGTTTTTGCCTCACTATTGATGCTCGGTGTATTCTCTGCATCTGCCCAAGAAGAACCCCCTGCCGATGAGCCACAACCCACTGTGTCACTGACTGTTTACAATGAAGGCACGGCATTGGTGCGTGACCGCCGTACTTTTAGCTTTGAAGAAGGATTAAACACCATCAATTTTACCGATGTCGCCTCATCTATAGATGCGACCTCTGTGAGTTTTCTCTCGCTCACCGACCCCGATGGGACATTCGTCTTGGAGCAAAATTATGTCTACGATTTGGTAGATACCTATTCACTCATCCGCCGTTTTATTGACCAAGTGATTACCGTCACTGCCGCCGATGGCACGGTATATACAGGCATATTGCTCAGTGGTGGCGATAGCATCATTTTGCAAACCGAAAGTGGGCAAGTGGTCGTCCTGAGCGCCTATACCCTGCGCGATATTCAGTTCCCCGCGTTGCCCAACGGACTCATCACCCGCCCAACCTTACGTTGGCTGGTGAATAGTGGTGTTTCTGGCGACCAAGATATTGAACTGACCTACCTCACAGGCGGGATGTCATGGACAGCCGATTATAATGTGTTGCTCACCAGTGACAAATCTGCCCTAGACCTTAATGGCTGGGTAACACTGACCAATACCAGTGGCACAACCTATCAAGATGCCCAACTGAAACTCATTGCGGGTGATGTGAATCGTCTGCCAACCTATGATGAATTTGCGTATGCGTCTGATATGGAAGTAATGCGTGCTGTGCCTGCCGAGGTCCCACAAGTAGAACAACGCGAATTTTTTGAATACAAATTGTATGAAATCAACCGCCTTGTGACCGTTGGCAATAACGAGACCAAACAAGTCGAATTTGTCACCAGCACCAATGTCCCTGCCACCACCTATTATGTCTATAATGCCAGTGATGTGTTTTATGGGTATTATAGCCCCATCGTAGACACCTATTATGGCAATACGGGCATTACCGATGTCCAAAATTACTTGGAATTTACCACCGCAGAAGAAAATGGTGTCGGTGCAGATTTGCCCGCAGGTCGTATCCGTGTGTATCAAGAAGATGTCGATGGCGCGGCATTGCTCATTGGCGAAAATAGCATAGACCACACCCCAGAAGGCGAAAATGTGAATGTCTATTTGGGCAACGCCTTCGATTTGGTGGGGGAACGGATTCAGACCGATTTCCGCATTATCTCTGACCGCGTGATGCAAGAGACCTATCAAATCACCCTCCGCAACCGCAAAGATGCCGAAACAGTCGAAATTCGTGTGCCAGAACGCCTCTTCCGTTGGAGCAATTGGCAAATCCTCAGCGCCACCATTGACGGTGCAACTGCCGAATATACCCAACAAGATTCTGCCACCATCGAATTTCGGGTGCAAGTCGCCCCTGGTGGCGAAGTCGTTTTGACCTATACCGTGCAATATAGCTGGTAGGAATTAATACCCACATGCTTGCAAGGACGGTACATACGCCGTCCTTTTGCGTTATAATTGGTAGCATCACCTATCAGTCTTAGGGAAGGATATATTTCTTATGGCACAACAACCATTTTTGGCGCTCACGGTATATACAGGGCTTGGCTTGGTGCGGGAACGGCGCACAATCACCTTTGCAAAAGGCGGGAATATCGTCAATTTTACCGATGTCGCCTCATCTATTAAGCCAGAATCGGTCAAATTTGTATCGCTCACCGACCCCGCTGGCACGCGGGTCGTGGAGCAAAATTATGTCTACGATTTGGTGAATAGCGAAGCACTTTTCCTCCGATTTATAGACCAGACCATCAGTGTCACGGCAGAAGATGGGACGGTGTATGTTGGGAAATTGTTGAGTGCCGACCGTCGCCTTGTTTTGCAGGCAGAGAGTGGGCAATTGTATCTGTTGGATAGTAGTCGCCTGCGCGATGTGCAATTTCCGTCATTGCCCGATGGACTCATCACACGCCCCACCTTGCGCTGGCTTATCTATAGTCCATTGGCAGGTGAACACGATATTGAACTGACCTATCTGGCAGATGACATCTCATGGGATGCCACCTATAACCTGTTATTGGCGCGGGATAATAAAGCAGTAGACATCAATGGTTGGATAACATTGACCAATAACAGTGGCACGACCTACGCCGATGCACATCTAAAATGTGTGGCGGGTGAGGTGCATATGGTGCCCAAACGCGGTGGCTCGCGCTTTGAGGCGTTTTTGAGTAGATCGACTAGTTTTGATGAACAGCCAGAAGCTGTTGAGCAACGCGATTTATTTGAATACAAACTCTACGAAGTCCCACATCCTGTGACGGTAGGCAACAACGAGACCAAGCAAATCGAATTTATCATCAGCAAAGATGTGCCTGCAAAAACCACATTTTTATATAGCCACACCCGATTTATAGCTTATTCGAGTGAACCGCATTTGGATATGAATTTGGGGAATAGTCCTGTAATACAAGCAGGCGTATATTTGGAATTTACCACCGATAGAGAAAACGGCGCAGATGCCGATTTTCCCGCAGGAAAAATGCGCGTGTATCAGAATGATGTGGATGGGTCGGCGTTGCTCATCGGCGAAAATATGATTAAGCACACCCCAAAAGGCGAAAAGGTCAGTATTTATTTGGGCAAGGCGTTTGATGTTCTTGGTGAACGCAGACAGACCCTTTTTCATCTGGTGGCAGAAAAAGTGCTACAAGAAACCTTCGAGATTAAATTACGCAACCGCAAGGCATCAGAGACAGTCGAGATTCGTGTGCCAGAGCGCCTTTTTCGGTGGAGCAATTGGCAAATTTTGACCGCCAGCATGGAGTATATCCAAAAAGATTCTGCCACCATCGAATTTGTGGCGACTGTCGCGCCCAATGAAGAAGTGAGCATTTTGTATACGGTGCAATATAGCTGGTGATGACCGATTTGGGGTGTGATAAATATAGTTCACACCCTTTTTGCGATATAATAGGGGATATGGCATAGAAAAAGGATTCATGATGGAAGTTTTAGCATTAGAGTATATTGTCCGTGACCCCAAAATTCGCGGTGGTCGTCCTGTGGTGGCTGGAACGGGGATTCGTGTGATGGATATTGCGGCATTGACCAAATATCATCACCAATCTCCAGAAGAAATAACGGTGAGTTATGGATTGACGATGGCACAAGTCCATGCGGCACTCGCGTATTATTATGACCATCAAGCCGAAATTGATAAGCAATTGGAAGATAATGATGCGGCTGTGTTGAAAGCAAAAGAGCAAGCAGGTGATAGCTCAATCTTAAATCAAATCGGTGAGCGTGTCTTCAATTTACATCCCAATGCGATGACCATGAGCAACGATTTTGATGAGCCATTATTTTAGCTATTTATGGATTTAGAGCCTCTTCATACATACGACTGGTTCACGCGATAGCATTGTTCGCAATATCGAAAAATCGGGTAATTTTAGGACATCTACAAAGGCTTTATCAATTTCTGCACGCGCCTCATCGGTTGCCATTTGAGGTAATGGCAATAATTCTTTTTCTGCCAATTTGTCATATAGTTGCGCTAAAGTAGCCATTTGGTCATCACTTAAAGTACGAATATCAAGAACGGGCATCGCTAAAAGCGATGGTTTTTTGAAATCAACCCAAGCTCCCCTTGTTTCATCACGAGTTGCGAACAAAATTGTTAACCCAAGTGTTGAATTTAACCATAATACCAGAACTTTATCTGCGTCTTTATGGACAATAGCTTCATGAAAATTAAATGTCCACCACACATTAGATAATACTTTTTCTGAGATATTGAGTGCGACTAGTCTTTGTGTTTTTAACCACATTCGTTCCGCCAATAAAATTCTTCCTGCAAGGGGCCACAAATCGGTGGTTTTGCGTAAAGAACGACCTTCTTTGGCGCGCGGAAGGGCATCTAAAAATTGGTTGGGTTTTTGTGCCATTGTCAACACTTTTTTGGCATCATGCCCCCAAAATGCTGGAAAAGCCGATGGTGATTTACTGACAACGAATCCATCGTGAATATCTCGCCTATCAGACCCTAATTTGCCTAACTCGCTTAGAGGAGCTAGGGCAATTGAAGTTTTCTGGCTAACGCCCGGTAGAAATAAAGTCCCATTTAGAAGGTGATAGGCACTTCGGGTTAAATCCATTTGTGCAAATGCACATGGTAAAAACCAGTCAGATTGCATTTTATCCCAATCATATAGGGTAATTTCGCCCGCTTTTTGCTTATCTAAAAAGATAGAATCAACTCCTTGTTCAGAGACTAAGTTAGGCGGGTTGCTTGCCGAAATTTGTTGTGTAAGTGACAAGGCTTGTAGGGTCGTTGTGGGGTTGCGCCATAAATTAACAACCTGCGTTTTATGCTCATGATTGCCATTGCCATTGCCATTTTTATTTTTGGTGGCGATAAGCATGACTTCGCTTAAATTCGTGGTATCAGAAAAATTCCAACGCTGGGCATCATGACTCACAATGACAAAATCAATTCTATAATTTTTGTTGATAAGGGCGCGAGATTCTTTCCATGCTGCACCTGAAAGCAGTGCCTTGGGCAAAACTAATGCTAGTTTGCCTCTCGGTTTAATTTTTAAGTCGCCAATGGCTATAAAGACAGCCCCTAGCCCCGCAGTTATGTTGGCAGAGATATTAGCATCTTTTACCAGTTTCTTTAATTTTGTCTGCATTTTGGCACGTTGTTTTTCTGGCATAGAGCCAAATAACAAATTTCCACCAACACTACGAACAAAAGGCGGATTCATGACACATAAATCTAGTTCAGGATATGGCGCAGTCGTTATCATTTTTTCAGATTTACCTGTTACTTGTTTAGGTTGTTCAATAGCCCCAAATAAATCATGAAAGGGGATGCGAATATTTTCTGGTTGTAAAAATTCGATGCTCCCCAGCATATCATCTGTACCACCAAGCGGTAATGCAAATAAATTCATTTTCTTAAATGGCACTTCTGGGGTACGAATAGCCAGTGTAGATGCGGTAAGATGAATAGCCGATGCCAATACATCATAGCCATATAAGATTGATTCAACTGTATGCCGATAGAGGGCTTGTAATTGAACCTTTTTTCCTTTTTGGGCAGATATAGTGATATGATTGTCAATTAGAGTATCGGCTGTTGCCACTAATAGCGTCCCTGTACCACACGATAAATCAGCGATACGTAGTTCTTGAACTTGCTTCAAATTATCCCATTGGATATTCCAGTCTTTTGGACGTAAGGCTAATTTTAGGAGCATAGTTGCTGATGGGATGCTTGTATAGTATGTACCCAAATATTTTGCGTCAGCCAATAAGCGATGGTAGACACGTCCCATTAAGTCATGACGGAGTGCAACACGACGTGAACTAATATTATTGGCGATTTTTGCCATATGAATAAAAGAATCAGCCGGTCCAAACTTGGCTTTGCCAATCGCCTCAAATGCTTTTAATGCCACATGAAAAATAGAATAAAAATTGATTTTATCGAGGATATAACGCCATTGATCGCTAAAGGCATCTAAATCACTTTTGCTAATAATTTCCTGTAATTTGGTTACTTTTGTGGGATAAATATCTGCCAAAATATCATGAAAAATCATGGCATTGAGGATAATGAGTCCGCCTATTCTGCAACTTGCCGCACGCTCTTTTTGTGATAATTCCTTTACATCTTTTTCAGTGTGTTGTTCATTTAAAATGAGGAGTAACCGTTCCAAGTTTCCCTGAGATGGAATAATATCCTGTGCAAATCTTTCTACTGCTCCATCTATAAGCACGACACACTCTGCTACCACATCTTCTTGAATGAGTGCTTCAAATGTGTTACGTAAAATACGTTCTAAAGCATCTATTGTGCCATTGATAAAATCTTCAGTTTTTGCCTCACTGACAACTGCTATTTTTAATGTGGTAGTGGTAAGGACATTTTTTAAATCAATAAAATCTATTTCTCGCAGTGTTTCTGGATAAACAATTGCTATGCCAATTTGGGCAATGCCCTTTTCAACACGCATTGTAGCGGATTCAATTGCTTTTTGCTGTGCTTTTGGTGCATCTACTTCGCCTTCAATAGCAATACGTAGTCCATTATAAAAGACTAACACATCGGGCATGTGACGTTTATTATCAGCATACATAATATTTTCAGGCGCAACGACAACACCACGTTCTTGTAATAATTGAGCAAGAACAACATTAAAAACTTCTTGACGTTGACTTTTTGGCATAAAAATACTTCTTTCACTGCTTAGGATTTAAGCAGAGTATAACATAAAATGTTTGTTCTTCTATTGAAAGTAAAAAATCAGGGGCGCGGGGTAGAGGTCGCAAATATCAGGGGTAGGGGTGTAGGTGATAAGTCTGCCACATCGGATGTCGCGCTAGGTGATACCACTGGTGCGGGGGTATCGGTGGCGGAAATAACTTGTTCTGTCCTCACAAACGATACACGCCAAATATGCCCATAGATAAAATCGGCAATGACCAACGAACCATCTGGTGCGATTATCACATCCACAGGACGAATCAGACCTGTCACAAACGGTTCCGGGGTATAAAGCGCCAATTCTTCTGGACTTAATGGCACGGTGAGCGGGTTTATCCGCACGATGCGCTGGCTATTGGGTGTCCCATTCCAAAACGCCACAAATAGCGAATTGAACATATTCACGGGGAATTGGTCACCTGTGTATGCCACCATTCCGCGCGGTAGCGTGTAGTTGGGCAAGGTGAGCATATCGGGCAAAATGGTGATGCTCCCTGTCCGCACAGGGCAATCGGCACAGCCACGCTCACGCCAATACGGGAAGCCATAATTGCCCCCGCTCAATACCCACAATAGCCTATCACCTGCGCCGTCTAACATGCCGTTATCGGTGGCATATAGTTGCCCAAATGAATCGAATGTGAGGTCATACGGGTTGCGGATGCCCTCTGCATACACACTTTTTTCGCCTGTATGTGGGTTAATCCGCAAAATACTGGCTTCGTATGGCACAAGGGCGCTGTTGCGTTCTGTCTGTGGATTGCGCGGTTCTGCGCGGTCTGTGAGTGACCCCACGCCCAAATACAGATACCCATCAAGCCCAAATGTCATGCCATTGGGCTGGTTATCAATCACAGAAAAGCAACATGGCAGGTCGTTGATAACGAGTTCTGTTGTCTCATCGGGATTAATCCGCCACACACCGCCCCCTGTGAGGGGAGATAAGCGGGCGCTCACATACAAAATATCGCTATTGGGCGCAAATGCCAAGCCAACGGGTGAATAGAGCGATGCCCCATATTGGCGGGATGTGCCATCGGCTTCCATGACATATACCGCGCCCTCACGCCCACCATTGAGCAATACGGTGGCATAGAGCCGCCCATCACGCCCATAGGTGATTTGCATGGGCTGTCCCACAAATTGACCCACATGGCTCACGGCATACCCGTCTGGGACACGGATGCGGTCTAAAAATCCGTCAATATCATCTTCACACGGAAAATCCACACAACTCCAGCCTTCGGTTGGGCTAAATGGCGCAGGTTGGTTGATATAAGGCGTGCCATTCGCAGGTTGGGCGGGTGTGAGTGTGACCAATGGCGGGGTAGGGGTGATGGTCGGCGGGATGGTCGGTGATGGGGTGTAGGTGGCGGTGAATGTCGGTGATGGGGTGAATGTCGCCGATGGGGTGACGGTGGCGGTTGGTGTGGCTGTTTCCGTTGGGGTCGCGGATGATGTTGCAGTGGATGTCGGCGTATAGGTTGGCGATGCGGTATGCGTGGCGGTATAAATAGGTGCTGTCGCCTCATTTGCGGGTATAGTCGCCTGAAATGCCTGCTGAGTGACATTTTCTGTGCCACAGGCAGTCATGACAAAGGCAATACAAGCAATAAGGGCATGAACCATCATGCCCCTACCGATGATATGAGGGGATTTTGGGGCATGGCGATTCACCATGCCCCTTATGCTGTGTTTTTTTAATACAGCCACGCAGATTTATCGCTATTCCATATTGAAAACGCGCTCAATGCGCTCAATTGCCCAATCAATATCGGCACGGCTAATAACCAGTGGTGGCGCAAACCGCACGACATTTTCGTGTGTTTCTTTGCTCAATAGCCCTTCACGCATGAGTGCCTCGCAAAAACGACGCGCCCCGCCTGCGGATTCTTTCAATTCCACGCCGATGAGCAAGCCCTTACCGCGCACTTCTTTGATATGTCCGCTTTCGATTTGGCGCAAGCGATGAAGCAAATACTCGCCTTGTTCTTGGGCATTTTCTATCATGTGTTCATCCACCAACACGCGGATGGCTTCACGACCAATTGCCGCCGCCATTGGGTTGCCGCCGAAGGTTGAGCCATGGTCACCGGGGTTGAACACACCCATAATGGCATCATCGGCTAAGACGGCAGAAATGGGGTAAAATCCGCCAGAGAGCGCCTTGCCGAGTGTAATCACATCGGCACGCACATCTTCCCATTGAGTGGCGAGCAATTTGCCTGTCCGACCCAAACCCGTTTGGACTTCATCCGCCATCATGAGGATGTTGTGTTTGGTACAAATTTCGCGCACACGCTTGAGATACCCATCGGGTGGGACGACAATCCCCGCTTCGCCTTGAATGGGTTCTACCATAAAGCCAACGGTATTGGGGGTGATGGCACGTTCCAACGCATCAGCATCGCCATAATCCACACTCACAAAACCGGGTGTAAACGGACCAAAGCCATCACGATATTGGTCTTCATCGCTAAATCCGACAATGGTGGTGGTGCGTCCCTGAAAGTTGCCATGGCAGACGATAATTTCTGCCTGACCGTCTGCGACACCTTTGACCTTATACCCCCATTTACGGAGGAGTTTAATGGCGGTTTCGACTGCCTCTGCACCGCTATTCATGGGCAACATGCGGTCATAGCCGAGCAATTCGCATAAGGCTTGGGCGAAAAGGGGCAATTGATTGTTGCGGAAGGCGCGGGAGGTGAGGGGCAAGCGGGCGGCTTGTTCTTGCATCACACGCAAAATTCCCGGATGGGCATGTCCTTGATTCACAGCCGAATAAGCACTCAAAAAGTCTAAGTAACGGTTGCCTTCAACATCCCAAACCCAAACACCTTCACCGCGTTCTAAAACGACATCGAGGGGTTTGTAATTATTGGCGTTATATTTCTTTTCTAATTTGATGTAATCTTCATTTGATAACTCTACAGGGGTATTCAGCATGATTTTTTTCTTTCTTATCAACTCAATTTAGGATGTTTGCACAAATGCTATTGTGCGATATTTTACATGCGAAATCGAAATAATTGTAGGGTACTACTTGCTTGCACGATACATCGGCGCTAAACTAGGGGTATAAATACAGATTCAGTTAGAGAAGGATTTTTATTGATGAACGAACATTATGAAAAATGGGATGAACTCGCCCCGCGTGGATTAATCCTCATCGGCTTGGGGATAAGTGTGACTGGTGAAGCCATTTCTGCCAAATCCAGAAAAAAGGGATTTTTGCGCTGGTTCTTGGTCGGGGCGATTGGCTTAATTTGCCTCAATGCAGGCATCGCTATCTTTGGTGAAGCGGTCAAAGAACGCACCCTGTATGAACTTGACCTCAAAGCCGTGCGCGAAACCGATAAAACACCAGTGGCATGAGCCATCGCACGACTATCGCCACTGCCACCCTATTGGGGGTGATATGCCTGCTGACATATTTGCTCACACGGAGCATGTCATACGATGATTTCGATTCGTATAATTTCGGCTTGGCAGTGACACAATTCGATTTATCTCTGCAACAACCCCAACCACCCGGTTTCCCCCTGTATATTCTGGTCGCACAGGGGATAAACGCCGTCATCCAAAATCCCCTCATCAGCCTCACAACCCTCAGCGCCCTCACAGGGGCATTGGCGGTGGTGGCGCTGTTTTTTATCGGCACAAAAATCTTTTATTCCCCACTCACCGCATTTTTTGTCGCATTGATATTTGGCATGATGCCCATTCAGTGGCTCACCAGCGTGAAGGCATTATCCGACTCGGCGGGGGTGATGACCTCATTGGTGGCGATTTTGTTGCTGTGGGTAGGGTTGGTGGATACCCCTACAAACCATGTAGAAAATGGGGATGCAAAAAAGTCCCCTCTCCACAAAGTGGGGAGGGGATTTAGGGGTGGGGATAAACGCCTGTTTATCATCGGTGCATTTGCACTTGGACTCAGCTTGGGTGTGCGCCCACAGGCGAATTATTTTGGATTTCTCCTGTATGGATTTGGAGCGGGGTGGCTTTTTTTCTATAAAAAAGATTGGCGCACCGTGATTTTTAGCGGGATAGCGGTGGGTGCGGGTGTGTTGATATGGCTCATCCCCACGTTAAGTTCTGTCGGTGGATTAGACCGTTATTTGGCGTTGATTGCCCAACACGGTGAGCATGTCGGCACGAGCGACTCGCTATTTAGCGCGGGGATGACCTTGCAGGGGCGAATCAACGACTTTTTAGAGACATTTTTCCTCCCCACCTTTGGCATTAGTCTGTATCGCCCAGTGGGATTTGCCGAATGGCTCATCATCGGCGGGTGTGCGCTATGGCTCATGGTCGGCGTTTTTTCTGCCGATTATCGCAAAATTTCGACATGGGTGATTGTCGTGTGGTTTTTGGTCATGATTATCCCCTATTTTTTGTTTACATCGCTCAATCGTCCGCGCTTGATGTTGCCGTGTATCCCGCCATTGCTCCTGTGGGGATTTATGGGGTGGGAACGGATTTTGCGCGGGAATAACATGCGTTGTGTGGTGGGGATGGGTGGCGCGGTGGCGCTAACTGTGCTTTTTATCAGCCAAAGCCTGCCATTGGGCATCATCATCAGCACCATCCCCGCGCCCCATGACCAAGCCAGCGCGTATATCCGCCAAAATTATCCATCAGACCAAACGGCGGTGGCGGTGGCGGGGTCTTATCGCACCGCACAAACAGCATTGGGCGATTATCGCGCCCTGTTTTATCGCTATCAATATGACCCCGTGACGGTGCAGGCACAAATCCATGCCGAAAATTATGGGTATATCGCCATTTTAGACCGTGACGGCTTTGGTGATGTGATATCCTCATTGGATGACGATGGGCGTTATGTCCCGATTGACGACCAGCTATTTTATCGGGATGAGCGCGTGCATTGGGAACATCATCAGACCCGTTTGCAGGTACTCATGCCACTCGACCAAATCACGGCGGATAGGCTCATGCTCCCCGACAACGCGCACATAGATATTGCCGATGATGGCAAATTTTTGGGCGCGGGATGGTTTCGACCAGAAGATATGGGTGGCGTATGGGCGCGGTGGGGTGGGGATAATCTGACCAGCGAATTGCGCGTGACACTCCCCCAGCAAAATTATGTGATGGAATTTTTTGCGACTCCGTTTGTGGATGGAGCAGGCTTGCGGGTGGTCATCAACGGCGTGCCGATGGGGGAATTTATCCTCATGGGTGGATGGAACACCTATCGGGTGGAATTGCCGATGGCGATGATTCCGCAGGATGATTTTCTGCTGATAGAATTTGTGCATGAGGGGATGCAAGCGCCGTATGAGGTGACAGGCGGGGCGAGTTCAGATAGGCGCAGGCTCACAGTTGCCTATGCGTGGGTGCGGTTTATTGGTAGTCCGTGATTAAGCGGATTGTGGTTTCCAAGTTTTGCCTCTTTTGCCTTTTGGATAAAATCATCATCTTCAATTAATGCCGAATCTATCTCTGCTTGGTGGTCATAATAATATGCCAACGCCCCATACACCTGTGACAGCGATAAACCATAATTTTCTGCTATATCTTCTATGGTGTAATTATGATAATTTTTGAGTGCCACAATATCCATGACACGAATCCCTGTCCCAACAACAATCGGACGACCTGCGCGTATTTTGGGGTCTATGGCAATATATTCTTGAATAATCACCGTCATCGTTTATATCCTTATATGAAATTTCATGATTAATCATACCATGATTTGCCTCTTAGTGTTTCTGTAGTACATGGCTTGTGCTAAAATAAAGTCATAAATTCACTTTTGAGGAGCAAGGGCATTATGAGCCAATCGGACATCGAAATCGTAGCGCGTCGCAGGACAATGATTCGTGTGGGGCTGTTTTTTGTCATTATCGGCACATTGCCGTGTTATCTGCTGGGATTTATCTTGTGGGGGACATCACCAGATAGGCAAGCCGCCACGCAAGCGACTTTTACTCCACAAGTTACCGCGATTTTTGGCACAGCGACCAATACATCACCCGCCACACTAACCCTATTGCCCGTATCTACATTATCCCCATTGGGTCCAACACCCGGTCAATTTATCCCGCCACGCATCATTGTGCGGACAAATACCCCGCCACCGGTCTTTATTCCCCCCGCCACCGCCGCCCCAACCCTAACCCCATTTCCAAGCAATACGCCGTTCCCGACCAATACCGATTTGCCGGTGATTCCGACTTTTACACCCGCGCCAACCGAAACCCCCATTCCAACTGCAACGGATGTGATTTTGTTGCCACCAACCGATACTCCCATACCAGCAACACCATGATAACACTGTAGGGGCGAGAGACACCTCTCGCCCGCACCCTAATAAGCGATTTTATTGGTTGCCTTAGTGTGAGTGTGTAACTTGTTGCGCCCTTAATCATCACATACGAAAGGAAGAAAAATTTGTTGAATCTTAAAAAACATTTGAAAGACCTCACAGAAGCCCATGCACCATCGGGTTATGAAGCGCCTATTCGTGCAATTTTGCGCGAGGCGTGGAAAGATTATGTCGATGAATTTGAGACCGATAGATTGGGTAGCCTAATTGGTATTAAACGCGCTACGCATCCGCAAAACCCACCGCGCAAAATCATGCTTGCCGCCCACATGGACGAAATTGGCATGATGGTCAGTGGCATTGTAGACGGGTTTATCCGTGTGCATCGCATTAGCGGGGTAGATAACCGTGTGTTGCCCGCGCAGTCTGTTATTGTGCATGGCAAACAACCCTTGCGCGGATTAGTTGCTACCAAGCCACCGCATTTATTGACCGCAGAAGATAAAAAGCATTATGCCCCATTTGAAGAATTGCTTATTGATGTGGGATTACCTGCCGAAACGGTGAATGACCTTGTGCAAATTGGCGACCTCATTACGATGGATGCGCCGATATATGAATTGAACGGCAAAAAACTCGCGGGTAAGGCGATGGATGATAGAGCATGTGTGGCGTGTGTGACCTATGCGCTAGAGATGCTCAATGGCATGGCACACACATGGGATGTGTATGCAGTGGCGACTGTCCAAGAAGAAACAGGGCTATATGGCGCACGCACGGCGGCACAATATATTCACCCCGATGTGGTGGTGGCGTTGGATGTGTGCTTTGCAGAGCAACCGGGTGTGGATGCCGATGATGCCACCGAGATGGGCGCTGGACCTGCCATTGGTATGGGCGCAAATTTCCACGAAAAGTTGCGCCTCGCCTTGCGTGATGTTGCCAAGCAGTACGAAATTAAATATCAAGACGAAGTGATTCCCGCCACCAGTGGCACAGATGCATGGGCGACCCAAGTGGCAAATGAGGGTATTCCCTCCGCGCTCCTCAGCTTGCCTATCCGCAATATGCACAGCCCTGTCGAAACAGTGGATTTGACCGATATGGAGCGCACAGGGCGGTTATTGGCATTTTTCATCGCGGGATTACCAGCAGACTTTTTGGCGACCATCGAATGGGATGACCTCAAGGCGAAAGAAGGCACACAGTAAGCATCCCCATGCCTAAAGGTAGGGGCTTTTAGTAGCCCCAATGCTTACCAGTCTCAGCCAGCAATGGCACCGTTATGGGTGAATATATAGGCACTTCGGGGTGCTTCACCAGCCCTGAACTCTGCGGTACATCATTAAACAGGACGAAATGGGTGTAGGGACGCGATTAATCACGTCCGTACCGTTCACATACAAAACCACCCAATAACATTGACGCGGTGACCGTAACCGCCGTAAGGCGAGAACCGAAAGGTAGCTTTTTATGCAAAGGGTATTTGTACTCGATAAAAACAAAGAACCACTCATGCCCTACAACCCTGCACGGGCTAGGCAGTTATTGAAATCGGGGAAAGTGGCAGTGTATCGCCGTTATCCATTCACCATTCTATCAACAAGGCGAATTGTGGGGTTACGAAGTGCGGGAGTATCTACTCGAAAAATTTGGTCGGAAATGTGTCTATTGTGGCGCAAAAAATGTACCACTCGAAATTGAACATATTGTTCCAAAATCACGAGGTGGGTCTAATCGTGTGAGCAATTTAACATTAGCGTGTCACGCCTGCAATCAGAAAAAGGGTAATCAAACAGCGCAAGAATTTGGTCATCCGCATGTGCAGAGATTGGCGAAACTGCCCCTCAAAGATGCGTCTGCCATCAACGCCACACGCTGGAAAGTGTACCAAACGTTGCAAAGTTTTTGCTTACCCATTGAAATTGGTACAGGTGGTCGGACAAAATACAATCGTGCGAGACAAAACTACCCCAAAACCCACTGGTTGGATGCGGTGTGTGTTGGCGAAAGTGGTCAAGCGGTGTTTGTCAGCCCTAATCACCAACCGTTAATCATAAAAGCCGTTGGCAGGGGTAATCGGCAAATGACCAAACCTGACAAATATGGTTTTCCGCGTGCGACACGCCAACGCAAAAAGGTGTATTTTGGATTTCAGACAGGTGACATAGCTAAAGCGATGGTCACATCAGGCAAAAAAATGGGTATTTATGTCGGAAAAGTGGCTGTTCGTGCCAGTGGCAAGTTTAATATCACCACCACGACAGGCACCATACAGGGCATTAATCACCGTTTTTTCAAAATGATTCACAAATCTGATGGTTACAATTACATGAAAGGAGAAAGGGCGCTCCTCCCCATGCCTAAAGGCAGGGGTATCCGCGTCTAAAATTTCGATGACTATGCACTATTTACAAGCCTTATCCGAAGCGGTGGGGGTCTCTGGACAAGAAGATGCCGTCCGCAAAATTGTGTTAGAAGCCATTTCTGGGCATGTGGACACCATCCGCATAGACCCCATGGGCAGTGTGACCGCTATCAAACGCGGTACGGGCGATAATCTTCCGCGTGTGATGCTCGCCGCCCACATGGACGAAATCGGGTTTATGGTGACCGGATTCGATAGCAACGGACTCATCCGCTTCACGCCATTGGGTGGGATAGATGAGCGCATTTTACCCGCCTTGCGCGTGAAAATTGGTACAGATGGCGTGCAGGGGGTGATTATCTGGACACCCATTCACAAAAACCGTGAGCAGAAAATTGTCAAGCAGAGCAATTTACGCATTGATATTGGCGCAAGCAACAAAGACGGTGTGAGCAGTAAGGTCAAAAAAGGCGATAGAATCGTCTTTGATAGCGCCTTTTACGAAATTGGCGATGATGTGTTGCGCGGAAAGGCATTTGATGACCGCGCAGGTTGTTCGATGCTGATTGACCTGCTACAAGGGGATAATTACCCTGTGGATATTGTCGTGGCGTTCACCGTCCAAGAGGAAATTGGCTTGCGTGGGGCATTGGTGGCGGGGAACACGCTCAAGCCCGATATGGCGCTTATCTTAGAAGGCACAACCGCCAATGATATGCCAGACCCCACTGCCGACCCCGATGTGGCTTCATCGCCCAATCCAACGGCGCGGATGGGTGCGGGTCCCGTGTTGACAGTGATGGATAGAAGCATGATAGCCGACCCGCGCCTACTCAACTTTATGCGGGCGACTGCGGAGAAAAATAATATACCCTATCAACTCAAAACCCAATTGGGCGGGGCAACTGATGGTGGCAATATCCATACATCGGGCGTGGGCGTGCCGACCAGCGTGGTGTCGTTGCCGTGCCGTTATATTCACACACCATCGGCATATCTGAATAAAAACGATTATCGCCATACATTTTCGCTCGTATCCCATGCATTGGGCGCGATGACTTGGGATGTTTTGGCACGAGGATAAAATTTTATGATTTACGATGAAGTGATTGGGTTAATTGAGCAAATTGCGAAGATGCCAGATGCGTTTGATACTCTGGCAGAGGCATTGATGCCATTAGGTCGGCAAGAAATCAGTGATTTGTTGCTGACTTGTGGTATTATCCCAGAAAATTTTGACCATGATTCGTCACAAGAAAAGTTATGGGCAAAATATAGTGATATTTTATTTAGCCTCGCGCTCAATACATTAAATATCTCGTCGCAGGTGATTCGTTTACGGGGCAATTCTGCCGATATTTTGGCACAAGCCCCTGACTATACCCTTGTGGGCGATGCGAAAGCCTTTCGGTTGAGCCGAACAGCCAAAAATCAAAAGGATTTCAAAATTTCGGCGCTCAATGATTGGCGTGGCAAGCATACCTTTGCCTGTTTGATTGCGCCACTCTATCAATATCCAACGCGCAAAAGCCAAATCTATCAGCAGGCACAAAAACATCGGGTATTGATGCTCTCTTATGTTCACCTCAAACTCTTACTTGATTTTATGCCTGATGGGTCATTGGAAGCCTTATGGCAATTGCCAGAAACACTCAATGCGAATACAGAAGCCTCACTTTATTGGGTGGATATAGATGCAATGTGTATTTCCCTGACAGGTCAATCGGCGCAGATATTATCCGATTATAAAGATTCTGAATTGGCACAGGTTAAACAAATAGGGAATAAGAGCATTGCCTATTGGCAGGGTGTGATTCAGCAATATCATCAATTATCTCAACAAGAGGCTGTGCAACGGTTGATAAAATCTGAGAAAATTGAACAGAAAATAGGCACCATTCGTCAAACGATTGAAAGGCTAACATTGCCATGAGCCAATTTTTGAATACCATCACACAAGGGGATTGCTTAAACCTGATTCCACAACTCGAAAATGACAGCATAGACTGTTTTCTCTCCGATATTCCCTATGGTATCAACTTAGATGAGTGGGATGTATTGCATGATAACACCAATTCCGCTCTATTGGGACAGTCACCTGCACAGGTGGGTAAAAGTGGTTTTAAGCGTCGGGGCAAGCCAATTCAAGGATGGAATGAAGCCGATAAGCACATTTCTAAGGATTATCAAATATGGTGTTCGCAATGGGCAGAATCCGTCTATCCCAAGATGAAGGCAGGGAGTAGTGTTTTTGTGTTTGGGGCAAGGCGACTATTACATCGTGCGATTATTGCCCTAGAAGATAGCGGATTTTTGCTTAAGGATTTACTCGCATGGGAAAAACCTAATGCTCATCATCGCGCACAACGGTTGAGTGGTATTTTGGAAAAACGCGGATTATCTGACGAAGCCCGCCAATGGGATGGTTGGCGACTTGGCAACCTTGCCCCTAAATGGGAGGCAATTGCGTGGTTATTTAAGCCCTATCGCCTCACAATTACCGATAATGTCCTCAAAAATCAGACAGGAGCAATCAATATAGAAGCCTGTTTAATTGATGGCAAAAGTCCCACTAATTTGCTCAAATTTTGGTTTTCTGATGATGAATTACGCCTCCATGAAGCACAAAAACCATTAGAGCTAATTGAATTTCTCATTCATCTAACAACCCGCGAGGGACAAGTAATTTTAGACCCCTTTGTGGGGAGTGGCACAACTGCATTGGCATGTATGCGGACGAATCGCCAATTTATTGGGTTTGAATTAAATCCGCACTATGTTGAAATTGGACAACAACGACTCAATGATTATCACCATATCGAAAAGATAGTGAACAATCCACAACAACTCGATTTATTTTATGAAGCACCATTTGAAAAGGTGAAAAAACAGTGATTGAACTCATCAAAAAATTAACTGAAGCGTGGGGACCCTCTGGTTATGAGCATCATGTTCGGGCATTGATACAAGCCGAAATTGCCGATTTAGCCGATGAAATTTTCACTGACCCACTCGGCAATCTCATCTGTCGGGTGGGGACAGGTGGTGCGAAAGTGATGGTCTCTGCCCACATGGATGAAATTGGCATCATGGCGACTTTTATTGAACCACATAGTGGATTTTTGCGCTTTGACCAACTCGGCGGGTTGATAAAACCCGCCCTGCGTGGGAATCGGGTTAAGTTTGAAGATGGCACAATCGGAGTGATTGGTGTGCATCCCAACGGGGGCGAGGCACTCACCGATTTTTATGTGGATGTGGATGGCGGTGATGATGTTTCTCGCGTCCCACAAGGCTCACCAGCCGGTTTTTGGCGCGAATTAGAGGTGCGGGGCAATCGCCTCATCAATAAGGCAATGGATGACCGTATCGGCTGTGTGGTTGCCATAGAAGCCATGCGCCGTCTAGCAAAAAAGTCCCCCAATGAGGTGTATTTTGTGTTTAGTGTGCAGGAAGAAGTGGGGTTGCGCGGGGCAAAAACCGCCGCCAACCGTATTAACCCCGATGTAGGTATCGCGTTGGATGTGACCGCCACAGGCGATGAAGCGCATGGCAGAAAAATGGCAGTGTCGCTTGGCAAAGGGGTGGCGATTAAAGTCCATGACCCCGGATTGGTCGTGCCACCCAGTATTATCAATTGGATGGTGAGCCGTGCCGAAGCCGATAATATTCCCTATCAACGCGAATTACTGAGTGGTGGGACAACCGATGCGTCCGCGATTCAGGTCGCGGGGTGGGGTGTGCCGAGTGGGTGTATCTCGATTCCATGCCGATATGTCCATAGTGTGAGCGAAACGGTAGATGTGCGTGATGTGCAAGCCTGCGTGGATTTGCTCACAGGGCTACTATCCAATCCAGCACCTTTCCCAGTGACATTATAAGATTTTTGCCCGTTTTTTTCGTCGTATTGGGGCATTATTTTGTGGCTGACCTACAAGCCTAAAGGCTCTAGTACAGCCATTACACCACCTAAACAAGCAGATGTGTAATGGCGGGATTAGGGACAACCTCCTTATCGTCCTATATGCACCAAGTTAAGGCTTTTTTATCCCCACCCCAAACGCTTGGGGAGGGGATAAAACTTTGCCTAAAAGTGGTTTTCTCCCCTTTCCCCACTCGGTGGGGATAAGGGGCGGGGGATAGGGGATGTTTTTAAGGTGCTAACTTAAAGGTATTCGGTTTTAACCAATGGCTGTGGCTACTCGCTGTATCGAAATTAACTATAAACACGCCTTTGTGTCCACCACCGATTTTAGAAGTAGCTACTAATCAGTTCGAGCAATGCCTGAATATCGTTGGGGTCGCCCGATTGCACACGGGTATTGCTGGCGCGTGCCATTCGGCTGAGGGTGGTCACATCTGCCGATTCCCCATACGCCACAGGGATGAGGATAATCGGGTTGAGCGCCCCCCGACTAGCGGTGATGGTATTGACCACATCGTTTAGAGTCACTGTTCTATCGCCTGTGTCCTCGCCATCGCTCAATAAAATCACTGCGCGGATTCTATCGGTGTCATCGGATGTATTCATCAGCGACACAATCGCCTGCGTGGCTTTGAATAATTCTGTCCCTGCCAAAGGTTGTAATGCCGCAATTTCTTCACGCAAGGCATTGGCATTGCGCTCCAAATCACCCATCTCGACCAAAATTTCGACACTCTCAGAGAATACTGCCAACCCGACACGACTATTGATCTCTAATCCTTCGATAAAGGCGAGCGCCGCTGTTTTGGCTTGTTCCAATTTGCGCTCATTTGCCATTGACCCAGACACATCAATGACCAACCAAATATCGGCTTGTTTCTTGACAAAAGCCCAGCTTTGTTGAATGGCGGCGACTACTTCGGGTGCGGGGACATCTAATACTGTGGATGGTTGATTAATGTCTATGCCGTTTTCTGCCACAAACGGATATGCCAATGGCACATCGGGGTTGGCGGGGCGGAATCCTTGTGACATGATGCGTTCTTGGATGGCGGGTGTGAGGACAAACTCGGTAAAAATCTGTGCGGCTTCGGTTTGTTCTGGCGATACCCATGAGGCGTTGACGATACCAAAGGGGTGTTCATGCCAAAATGTGCCTTCTTTGGGATAGAGCGCCACCAATTGTTCTGGTGGGCTGGTTTCGGTGAGTCCCATATTAATAAATAGCAGGTCGTTTTCTTCTAGCGCGACAAAATCGAGGTACTCTGGACCTTGCGCGATATATTCCTTAAATTCGGTGGTACGGCGTGAATAGTGGCGGATGAGTTGCTCAATATTTCGCACACCTTGTTGTATATCGGCATCGTTCACTTCTGATAGGGTTAAGCGTCGCCCTGTGAAGCCATTATCACGGGCGGCGGCATAAAATTCTGCGATGAGTGTAGACAGGGCGGTGGAGCTAATATACGGGTCGGTATGCCCATAATATACGGTACGCCGTCCATTGGGAATGCCATAATCTTGCCACCCATTGGGGCTAGCCAACACATCTAATAATTCTTCCCAACCAATTTGTACATCCTCTGGATTTTGCCCTGTACGCGATGCTACCGTGTTGCGGATGGCATCCAAACGGCTTTTCCAAATTGCCATGACCACCGGTGCAAGGGCGGTGGGGCGGGCTTCTGCGAGGTTAAACAGGTCGCGTCCCGCAAAGTAATTGGCGAGTGCCAACCAATGGCTCACAGACGGCGCAAAGATAGTAGGACGCGCCACATTTTGGTTATTGGGAGACAGAATCGCGTTCACAATGCCTTCCATCACCGTCCCAGATGACCCTGCGACACCGACCACATAAATGGGAAGTTCCCCGCTTCCTAGTGGTTGATTGGTGAGCGGATTAACCCCCCGTGCATAGGCGCTATTAAATTCTGTGATGGTCTGTGGCATGTATAAATCGGATTCTGGCGCATAGATAATGCTAATTTCGATGGCGTTGCTAGGACGTGCCACCGCCTGCGTTGCTGGAGATTGCTCAAATACGGCGGATTGGCTCGATGGCTGGTCATCACACGCGACCAACCCCAATAACAACATAACGAACATAATAAATCGGATGATGGATGTTTGGTGCATCAATTTTCTCCTGATTAACGTGAAAACCACGACAATAAAATACCCGCAAAGGCGAATGGTGCTTCTGTGAGTCGTCCGTCTAATGACGGGGCATATTCAATGCCGACCTCTGTACCCAAACGAAACAGCCTATCGGCTTCGGTGGGATTTTCGGCTATGGGGCGCAATCCATTTTGTGCTAATTGGGCTTGTTGGTCGGGGGCGAGTAACCATTCACCAAAGGCTTGTATGGCTTGTTGGCGGATGGTGGCGTTTTCTGCCGATACATTGGTCACTTGCCACTCTGCCAACGGAAAATCGAATACTACAGGGTATTGTGGATATGCCACCTGTATATCGCGCCGATTGATAAGTGCCTCTAACTGATTGAGCAGTTGTGCCTCTGGTAACATGCCAATATTGACCGATGTACCCTGTTGTGTCACCATAAATGTGGCGACATTATCGCCAATGCTGGTGAAGTTGGGAACACTTTGTCTGATAGGCAAAAACCACGACTGATAGGCGGGGGTCATGCTGTTATTAGCGATGGTCGTCTCATCATTAAAATAGCTGAGAGAGCTATATAACACCATCAATCCATTCATCGTGCCATTGGGCAAAGAAAACGCGATATTCACATTGCCATTGATAGCGGATGCCCCAAAATTTGCCCATGTTTCTGCTTGTGCGGCGGCTTGCACGGTATCCCAATCAAAGGGCTGATTGCCATCTTGTGTGATGGCTTGTGCGACATCGGCGGTCGCCACCCAGACCAACGGGCTTTGTGCCACACTAGGGACAACACTACGGATGGGGTAGCCCGCATAATTCACGGCAAGCGATGTGCTTGGTAGCCATAAATCGGGATGATTTTGGTCTGTCCATGTGTCATTTAACCACACGGTCATATCATCTATGGTGGCATTGTTGAGGGTGATAGTCACAATATAATCTCCAATGAGACGGTTATCACTGTCGTTGAATGACCTAACCACTTGCCTCATCCATGTCTGTGCCATAGCGTTGACGGTCAATTTGAGTTCCAAAGGGGTTTTTTGGGATTCTGGCTGATTGCGCTGAAGATAACCTAATCCCACAACGCCCAACGATAGTAGGACGAATAATATGACGATGCCTGTTCCAATTTGTTTCATCCGCAAAACACCTTCCATTCTATAATTTAGTATAGAGCATTTATGGGCATATTATCCCCTATAAATTGGGGGAAGGCTATGGGGATAGGGTTTTTGGGGTGTTATGGGGATGTATTGCGCCAATTAAATATCGTGAATTACGGATAAGACAGACCAGTTCAATGTTTTAATAGTGACTGATATTTTGTGGGTCAGATGGGCATAAGGTAGGGGCTTGCCATGGCAAGCCCCAGTCCACACCGATTTTTGTGATGAAAATTGGCATCCCAATCCCATTTATGGGGTTGGGATGGCTCATCGCCTGCCGTAGCACTTTTTCTAATATTTCCGTACCAATGGGCGATAAATAGCCGGTTGCCGATTTTGGATGAACTGAAATTCTTCCCGATTTTTCCGCACTTGGTCGAGGTCTATCTTGGCAATCACATAACCCTCTTTGGGTGCGCCTGTTTCGGGGTCGGTTTCATCTGCCATAGACCCAAAAACCTGCCCTCTGGGTCCAACAACCATGCTTTCACCACCAAAATTGAGAGTAATATCCTCGCCAACACGGTTTACACCGACCACATACACCGAATTTTCGTATGCGCGGGAACGGATATAAGTTTTCCATTCATCCATATAATTGGCTTCCCAATTTGCCATCACAAGGATAATTTCTGCGCCATCGAGTGTGAGGCTACGGGCAATTTCTGGAAAAGCGAGGTCGTATCCGAGCATCATGCCAATCGCCCCGACTTCGGTATCATTGACCGAAAGACGAATCCCCTCACGGAATGCCATGCGTTCTTCACCGCGCAGGTGAATTTTGTTATACACATCCAACAATTCGCCATCGGGTCCGATGAGAATGGCAGAATTATATAGCACACTCTCCACTTTTTCCTTCGTCACCATGCCAAACGCCACATACACCCCATAATCATTGGCGCGTTGGGCGATGAGGTTCACGGTTGGACCAGGGACACGCTGTGCAAGTTCTGTGAAGCGCAAGCCGAGTTCATTGCCACTGGTGATCAGTTCTGGAAAGACGATGAGGTCTACTTTTTGCTCTGCGGCAATTTTGCCTATCATTTCTGACATCTTGATAAGATTTTCAGAGGCTTCGTTGAGTTTGGGTTTCATCTGCACAATTGCAATCGAAATTTCACGCATTGGGTTTTATCCTTCTATTGAAACAAATGAAACAAAGATAATGGCACAATTTTTTGCGGTGATATAAAGGCAAAAATAGCTTACTTTTGTTGATTTAAGCGTCTCAAGATTTTTTCGAGTTCTGGTGGCAATGGTGATTCAAAAATAAGGCGCTCACGGGTTTTTGGATGGTCAAACGAAAGCCGTTGGGCGTGCAAAAACATGCGCTCCGTTTTCATCGTCTGTTTGCGAAATCCGTAGGTTTTATCGCCGACCAATGGGCATCCAATGAATGCCGCATGGACACGGATTTGATGCGTGCGCCCTGTGAGTAAATTAAATTGCACCAAACACATGCCATTGGCATAGGTTTCTTTCACTTCAAATTCGCTAATAGCAGGTCTGCCAGCGCGGAGGGGTACCATTTTGCGACGGTCACGGTTATCGCGCCCAATAGGGACCTCGATACGCCCAATATTGGTCTTTGGTGGACGCTCCAATAATGCCAGATACATTTTTTCAACCGTGCGGGCTTGAAATTGGCGCATGAGTTGGCGTTGGGTGACATCATCTTTGGCGATGACAATCAACCCACTGGTCTCTTTATCTAGCCGATGCACAATGCCCTTGCGTTCATTTTGCATATGCAAAATTTCGCCCCATTTGCCACAAATGGCGTTCATGAGAGTGTTGGTGGGGTTGCCCGCGCCCGGATGTGTGACCATGCCCGCCACTTTGTCTATCACGGCAAAATTGGGGTCATCATGCACCACTGTGAGCGGGATATTCACCGCGATAGGTGGTGGTTCTGGGGCGATGGGGAGGGTGACAACGATTTTTTCGCCGCCCCGTAATTTTAGACTGGCTCTGGCAACTTCGTCATTGACCATCACCAACCCATCTTTAATCCAATCTTGGATTTGAGCGCGGGAATAGTCTGTAAATTGAGCAACAAGCCATTTGTCGAGGCGTTCACCGCCTGTTTCTGCTATCAGTGTTTGGGGGTCTTGGGTCATTGATTTGTCTTATGATTATAATCGAATATCCTATAGGATAGCACATCTGTTTGATTTTGACAAGATTGGGAACGGCTAAAATTGTACAGACAGAAAACGGGCAATGTGTGTTATCATAAAAAATACACGCGCTTAAAAATAAGTTAAAGGAGTGTTTTCTGGACGCGCAAGAAATAGCAAGAACCATTGTGGATTTGGTGGAAGATAAAAAAGCCGCCAATATTGTGTTACTCAATCTCATACCCGAGATAGCGGCAAATTTAGCCGACTATTTTGTGATTTGTACGGGTACAAGCGACCGCCAACTCAAGGCGCTAGTAGACCATCTGCGGGTGGAACTCAAAGAAAAATATGGTTTGTTGCCCTTGTCGGTACAAGGCACAGGCGAAAGTGGTTGGATATTGGTGGATTATAGTTATGTGATTGTGCATCTCTTTTTGGAGGAGAAGCGCCAATATTATGACCTAGAGGGTCTATGGCAAAATGAAGCACAGGTGTTGTTGAGTTTGATGTAGTTTGAGGGTGGCGGATATATTCCGCCATGATGCCTGCCTATTTTTATGGCGGTGTACGGACGGCATTTTTGCCGTCCACAGCCACAAAAACCAAAAATTACCTGCAATTAGCGATTTTCAAAAATCCACGCATCGGTCACACGCGACCAAGAGACCAATTCGGCATCGGTGAAGAAATTTGCCACTTCAATTTGACCATTCTCGACACTATCAGAGCCATGCACGAGGTTATAACCCACTTCGAGGGCAAAATCGCCACGAATTGTTCCTGCGGCGGCTTCGTGGGGGCGGGTTGCGCCGATGGTATTGCGGGCAGATAATACCGCATTTGTGCCTTCAAGGGCGATGGCGACCACTGGCGATGAGGTGATATAATTCACCAAACCTTCATAGAAGCCTTTTCCCTTATGAATCTCATAATGCTTTTCTGCCAGTTCACGCGAGACTTGCATAAATTTCATGCCGATAATCCGCAGACCACGCGCCTCGAAACGGCGCAAAATTTCGCCTGTGAGTCCTCGTTGTACGGCATCTGGTTTGATAATGATGAATGTACGTTCCAAGTGAAAAACCCTTTCTGAATAGACATGATAAGGGCGCAAACACTTGCGCCCGTTTGGTTAATTATGGGTGATGTAGGCATGAATGACCATGCCCAAAATGATTAAAAATCAGAGTAGGTTCAATGCCTTGCGATAGATATCGAGTGCTTGTTGCAGACGACCTTGTCGCATCAGACCATCGCCCAAAACACGGTAAATACTGGCATTGGTTTTATTACCCTCTTGTTTGACCAATTCGGATAGGTCACTGACCACTGTGTCCAACGCGATATTGGCGCGGATGACGGCTTCGTATGCGCCCAAGCCTGCTTCCATATCGCCTTCTTGCACTTTGGCGCGGGCTTGTTGCAATACCTGACCAGGGTTGATATTGCCCACGGGTGTTGGCGCGGGAGATTGTGCCTTCACCACCATAGGGGCAGGTGTTGGCGCAGGAGGTGGTGGGGTAAAGACGGGTTCTGGTTGTTCGTCTGCGACGGTTTCGAGCAACCAATCTGGCACATCTTGGGTGTTTTCGATACCCGCTTCATTGAGCCAATCGGGGAGTGGCTCATCGCCCATGACGATAGGTGCTTCGTCTTCTGTCTCGCGCAACCAATCTGGCAAATCCCTCACCGCTTGCACCTGAACAGATTCTGCTGGTGTAACACTGACTGCGACATCCATCCATGCAGGGACATTTTCGAGGTCGCCCATGGGGAGGGGTTCATCTTCGAGCATGTCGTCTATTACGGCATCCATCGCCATAGGTTCATCTGAGAAAATGACCTCTTCATCGCTCATCAGACCCATTGCCACACGGCGTTCTAATTCAAATGCCTCGACCCATGGGTCGCTCATATCCACTTCAATTTCTTCGGTGCTGAGTGGTGAGGTTTGTGGGCTTTGGAAGAACGATTTTACCGAATCGGATTCTTCTGATAGGGTGTCTTCTAACCAGTCTGGCATATCACCACCAACGGCTTTTGGCTGTGTTTCTGCTTGGAATGGACTGGATTCCAGCAACCAATCGGGCATATCACCGCTAATGGCTTCTAGCTCTGACTCGGTTTGTGCTTGAAGCGGACTCGATTCCAGCAACCAATCGGGCATATCGCCTGTGGGCATAGTATCTGGGGCGACCAACGCATCAAAATCCATTTCGATGGGTGCGCCGCTACCTGTGCCGCCCATCTCTGGGGGCAATCCGACTTGTTCCACAAGCCAATCTGGAATGTTGGCTTGGATGGGTTCATCGTCCTCACTGATATAATCTGGTACTTGGCGTTTTGAGCCTTCTTCCAGCAATTTATCCATCCACCCCTTCATATCATCGGGGTCGCTGATGCCCTTATTCAATTTTTGGAGCATGTCGGCTGTGTTGATCTCAGTCGGCTCAGATGGGGCAGTGGGCGTTTTGGTGTTTTGTGCCGATGCGAGGCTGTCCAGCCATGCTACAGGGTCGGTGGCATCCATAGCGGCTTGGTCAAGGTTATCTATACTATCAAAATTGAATAGGTCATTTTCTGGTGAGACAAAATTGGGGTCTAATGCCAATTCTGGCAAATTAAATTCTGGGCGGGTAATGAGTTCATCATCACTCACGCCTTGCCGTTTGGCGAGGCTTTCGAGCCATTCAATGCTGTTTTCGGTGGATGGTGGCGGTGTAGCGGGTTTTTCATCGAATATCGAATCGAATGGATTATTTGGCACAGGGGTCGTATTGATGTTGCTGTCGTTGACCAAATTATCGAGCCAATTCACGGGGTCGGTGTTGCCATCTGCCAAGCCTGCCAAATCACCCAAACCTTCTAGCTCAAAATTGGGCAAATCGAGGTCTTGTAGGCTATCGCCTAAGCCAGAAAAATCGAGGTCTGGAAATTCATTGGGCATTTCTGATGTTGCCCCAGACGACAAATCTACCAGCCAATCGGCGTCATCATTGGCAACGGGCATATCAAAGGCGCGGGCGGGTTGGGT
>Ga0163154_10002371_pt1 | contig 27629 bp, 7 predicted proteins | sample OliLakLV19MP9P1_FD_148649 | JGI IMG/M metagenome (GOLD analysis project Ga0163154, IMG submission 148649) | Freshwater microbial mat bacterial communities from Lake Vanda, McMurdo Dry Valleys, Antarctica - Oligotrophic Lake LV.19.MP9.P1 | ecosystem: Environmental > Aquatic > Freshwater > Lake >... | reverse complement strand
AAGATGCGGAGGCATCTCCCAATATGGTTAAATTTCCAGAACCTGCATTAAAAGTGTAAGCACCAAAATTATACAAGCCATAATGCTGTCCTGATCCGGATTGTGCAACAGCATCAATTTCTATATTTCCTCCACCTGAATTCATTGATCCAGATCCTGTAAGATACATACCACCGGAATAATTTTGAGTATTGGCTGTCAGATTACCAGCCTTTCCTTTACCTCTCATCTTAATATGACCGCCAGCAGTATTTATACCTGTGGCATTGATGGTAATTCCATTAAAAAAAGTCCCTGAATTTACAGATCTGGCTACATCGCCCACAGCATATCCATCTCCCACAGTAAGTCCATTCCATGTTTCAGAACCTGAGCCCCCTCCTAACCATAAATGACCTCCGTTAGTTATAATAGATGCTGAAGTTCCAGGATTAAAGAAAATATCACCTGCACCACTTCCATCTGCATCTGCCCATAAAATAACATCTCCTCCTGTGGTTGTAATTGTTTTGCTTGCAGCTAAAGTAATATTTCCAGCAGCTTTCAATAGCAAATCGCCATTGGCAGCTCCCGCTGTTGTATTTAAGTTTTCATTTATGCTAACATTACCACCATAAGCTGTAATTGGACCAGCAATAGTTGTTGTTCCCCCAAAAGTAACATTTTGTGTATTGGTTGTTTTACCAATGATTAAGCCTGAAACCCCGCTACCCATTGTAAGATTAGCAATAGGGTAAATAATTGCACTGCTGAAGCTGTTGCTAAAAGGTTCTACGGTTGCCGTTCCAGTCGTTTCGACACCTATTCCACTTGCTCCTAAGGTAAGTATATCAGCCGTCAACACCACATTACTAGTTGAACTTGTGATAGTACCGCCTTTACCTAGGTTTATTCTAGATGGTCCTGGGGTTGCACCTGCAAAAATTGCTGATGCAACAAAAATTCCTTTTGATCCGCCATTTAAAGAGATTTTTCCTGAGGCCGAATATGCATTGATAATACCATGATAATAATTTCCTGCAACTATACCTCTACCAGTTCCATGAGCTGTACCATATAATTCAATTGCTCCTGTACCGGAAGAATTCAATTGCAATAAACCACTAACTCCAATTGCATCGCCAGATCCTCTTCCAAAACCAGTAAGTTTTATAGCAGTTCCTGCACCAGATGTGTTTAAAGTAGTGTTTGCAGCAATACTAATGTCATGCAGTCCAAATGAAAGACCTAACGAGTTTGTAGAACTACTATTGCTTGCATTGCCTTCAAAGTCAATACTTCCTGTTAAAGCATTTAAAGTATTAGCTCCATATGTAACGATACCAAAAACTGATGTCGAAGCGTCACCGGCTAATTTAATGTGGCCACCAAATGTAGAAATTGCGGTTTTTTCTAAATAAATACCTGCTGAAATTGCTGTTCCTCCATTAGATGGACTGAAAGAAGTTCCAGGCACTGCATAACCGCTACCCACAGATATTCCGTTCCAGGTAGCTCCATCGGCGCCTCCACCAATCCAAACATTACCTCCAGCCACGGTATTAGAACCCGTGGTAATAGAAGAAGTATTTCGAAGGGAAACCGAACCATTTGATTGACCTGCATCACTATTAGCCCATAAAATTACATCTCCTCCTGTAGTTGTAATTGTTCTGCTTGCAGCTAAAGCAATATTTCCAGCAGCTTTCAATAGCACATCGCCATTGGCAGCTCCTGCTGTAGTATTTAAGTTTTCGTTTATATTTATATCACCACCATAAGCAGTAATTGGACCGGCAATAGTTGTTGTTCCCCCAAAAGTAACATTTTGTGTATTGGTGGTTTTACCAATGATTAAGTTTGAAATCGTAGCACCAAAACTCCATCCCGAAGTAGTAAATGCACCTGTAAAAGCATTACCTGCCGATTCTATACGCAAAGCGCCAGGGCCATTAAAGGTTTTGTTGGTTGGATTTGGGACATTGTTTTGTAATACGAATGTACCTGCATTAATGGCGGTATTGCCACTGTAGGTATTGTTTTGGGTAAGGGTAAATGTACCTGTACCTTCTTTAGTAAAATTTGTTGTCCCAGATATTAACCCACCTATAGACCCCAAATTATTGTTTGTGTTTACGGTTAAACTGGCTAAATCAGATACATTTTTAGTGCTCCCAACTAGTTGCCCGGTCGTTGTATTTAGCGATAAGGAACGGCTACCAGATGCGTATGAAAAAGTTGGAAATTGTGTTTCATAGAAGTTATTCAACTCCAGACTTTCATCATTAGCATCTTGATTTAAATTTGTCCAGGTTTCAAGCGTTCCGTTAGCCACTGCAACAAAAGTTAGATCTACAAATTGGTCATCCCAACTTGATCTTCCCATGCTAGAAACACCACTTGCAGAAAACTGAGCCCCGTTAGAGGCTACTGCTACTGTAAAACCTCCACCAGCAGGGCGCTCGCCTTGAAAGTAATACCTTGGCGTTCCATTTTCCCTTACAAAAAGTTGTCCCTGTTCGCCTCCATCCCAACTATCCCAAAAATACATTCGGGTAGTATATTCTCTGCCAGCAACTACATTAATCCCATACGTTTTTGAACCACTGGCATGCGCACCCTGCCAACTGTTCAATAATACGCTTATATCATTGATTTGATTGTAAGTATTAATTTGCTGTATGGTTCCTGTGCCTAAGTTTAATTCGCCACCAGCTGTGTTTATAGCTACGCTTCCGCTGTGCCTTAATAAGAAGACATTGGCACTATTAAAAACCAAATTACCACCATTGGTGTTTAAATTTTGTGTGCCACTGGTTTGTTGAAAATGCACTTTAGCATTATTAACAAAAGTAACAGCGCCTCCATTTGTAGCAATACCAGCATCAAGCAATACTCTATTCCCTGCATTAAAACTTAATGAAAGTGCCCCACTGGTAGCTGTAATACTTCCGTTGATCCATATATCCTGGTCTGCAGTTAAGGTTAAAGTTCTTGCACTGCTGCCTGTATAAGTAAAATTATCCCTAAAAACAATATGCCCTCTCCCATAAATATTATTGCTGGCACCTGCTCCTGTATTGGTATTGGTGGAAGTAGTAATAGTAATGTTGCTGCTTGCTAAATTAGTTGCAATGGTACTCAAATCTGAAGTGCTAAAATATAGGTTGTGAGGGTCTAACAACCATTGGCCGGCAGTTCCGTTTGAGGCAATAGTGCTCACAGCAACGCCATCAAAATTAATGCCGCCACCAGAAGTTTCAATCAATCCGCCTTTTCCGCTATTTCCTTTACCCATGGCTAATAATTGTCCTTGTGCTTTAGTAAAAGATGCCGGATGGTTCAGGTTACTCCACAATACCACTTTTCCGCCATTACCGTTTTCCGTAGCACTTGCATCTATAATAGCGCCTTTATCCATGGTTACCGTGGCGGCTTCATAAATGGTTTCTTCAAACTTTTTGCTTAAAATTGTACCCCCTTGCCAATCGCCACCTATCAAAATATTTCCTCCACCATTTTTACCTGTTGCGTACAGTTTTGCACTTGGATGGATATAAATTACGTCTGATTCTACAATAATATTCCCTCCTTTTGTGACAGACGAAGCATTAAGCTTACCACTAATCGCAATAGAATTGGACAATTCTTTTGAAAATCTTATTTTTTGTTCAAAAGCCTGCAGGCGTATAGCTCCACCATTGGTTGAAATTTTTGCCCTTTCGGCTATAATAATGTTCCCTTTCGTTTGCAATAAAACAGCTAATTCCCCTTTTTCTGAAATAATAGCAGCATTATTACCAAAAATTATTTTGCCCTTATTGGTGCTTACAATTTGTAAACTTGCGGTATTTGCAGCTGCTGTTTTTTTGATGCTGGTATTGAAATGGATATCGCCTTCCATTTTGAAAATAACATTTTTACCTTGGTTCAGGTAATTTTCAATAAGTACTGCAGGAAATTTTTGTCCCTTTTCTCCTGAAATAATTAAACTAGTAGCAGATGAGGCACTTACCGTTGCTCTTGTTGCACCAAAAAATACTTCATTATTGGCAGGCGTGGTATTAAAACCATCTACTACACCATTTGTTGGGTTAAAAGAACTGATGGTGGGAGCTTGTGCCTGTGTGTAATGAATTATTACAAAGGCCAATAAACTGCATAGTGCTTTTTTCATATAAAATTGGTTGATGTTTAATTTTGTAAAAGATTGCTTAATGGCTTCTAAAGGCTACCCAAAAATAGGGGCAGTCTTTAAGGGTATTCAAAAAGTGTAACCTATGGTATGCTATACGACAGGTAATTATTATAATTTTTAAAAGTTTCTATTGCTGTTATCTCACCAATGCTCCAGTCAAATTGAAAATATACCCGGGCATATGACCCGCCACCAACATTTTCTGTAGAAGTATTAATGGATTGAGCAGTTACTGTTGAACAGAAGATCAGCAGCATTATAAGCAGGTTGTTGAAGGTTTTTTTGGATTGCATTTGGTTTATTTGGGCGTACTGGTAATCAGGACAAAGAATTTAAATTCTGTGTATTGGTTGAAACGTCAATAAAACAATTTTATTATTAAGTGAGATTTGTCTTTTTTTAATGAAACAGAATGCCAGCAAGACTTTTAGTAAAATTTCCTAAAGCAGGTAGTAGTAAAACTAATTGTTTGTAGTAAATAATTTAAAGCCAGAAATTTTATAAGATTTGTTGAATAATGAAGAGATTTTTTTTATTACAGCAACCGTAATCCAGCATTTTTTTTTAATCCCTGATAACTGTTTTCCTCAGCTCATTTCTTCCATAAAAAACAGGAAAATACATCAGCGATGCTTTTGCAGGGTTGATGGTGAAGCTGCCGCTGTATGTTGGTACCAGTTCAATTTCAAAATGGTGGATGCCGCTGGATAGCGTTTCAGCAAAAAGGAGCACTTTATTTTTATAATACGCCTTTATAAATCGCCAGTTGCTGTTTTCTTTTGAAGCATAGGTGCAGCCTGCCGGGATGGGGATTTCTATTTGCACGTATTCTGCATCTTTCAGCACATTCACAGTTACCTGCATAGTTGCTCTTTCTCCAGTTTTTATAACAGCCTTTTGCTGGTTACTTTGTTTAAAACTGGTACTGATCACAAATTTATCTTCCACTGCATTTGGATTGCTGTTAAAGAAATGCTGGTAAGCTGTAAAGTAAACCATTCCGCCACCGGTTTTATCAATGCTGATATTTTTGATATTGCTGCTACAGGTAGTTTTGTAAGGAAAGCTGCTGATGACAAAAGAAGTGTCGCCTGTAATTTTTACAGCAACAGGTTGATTAAAATCTTTTTGCTGCTGCAATATATCCGGCAGGATGGCATCCAAAATGCTGGCGCTTTCAACTGTGTTTGCCCAAAAGCCGTTTCTTCTTTTTTCAAGAAAATACTGAATGATGCTTTGGCATTCTGATTTTTGTGCAGGTTCGTTTGAAAGCACTTTGTACGCCATCACCGTGCTGGCAACATCATTGCTGTGCCAGCTATAGTTGGCAATACCCCAGTGGATACCGCCCAACATAGTTGCCGTTTTTTACGGTTTAATAGTTGGGATATAATTACCAATCCTGTCGCATTATTTGCTACAAGTCTGCATCGGGTTTTTAATCCATTTAATTATAAAAGTACCTGGGGCTTTACTTTATTGTTTGGTATTTCCCTGTGCTTGTTTTATTACACCATCAAGGCATTTAATAAATACATTGGCGGTAAAGCAAGCAGTTAAAATTATTGAGTCGGTGTAAGCCGTAGATTAATTTATCAGTGATATTTTTATTAAAATCCTTTTGAAGCGGCCGGCAAAGACCTTACAGAAAAATTGTAACCAATGATGTATTAATGCTGGTGTTTTAAGGGTACAATAAATAGGCAGTATTTCCTGCTGTTATACTTGTCCGCACAAATCAAAGCAAAGAGGAATTGTTTTATACAAAATATTTCAGGTGATTAGCATAGTGCAAAATGAAGCAGATAGTGTTTCGTGAAGACACGAACCACGGCTGAGGATCAATAAGAGCTAAGTTCATTTTCATCAATATTCCATCCGCTTGTTTCAGAAGGTTTGCGCCAATAAACCAGCAAACCCTCTCCACCGCCATTTTCCTGCATCCTGGCCCTGAAAGTATATTTAACACCGGCTTGCAGCGGGATGGTGCCTGTGTGAGAACCAATGGCATTAGTACCGTGTGGGCCATAATGATTGACCACATTTATCCCCTCAATAAATAGATCTACTGCATCATCGCCTTCGCTACTAAAAGTATACATGCCAGATTCTGAGGGTATGAAATAACCAGATGCTACCAGCGAGAATCGTTCTCCCCCATTAGGTACCGCAATACCTGCTGCAGTTAATTGACCGTAATTCGTCCAATTTATTAATAAATTAGCCATATCAATACCAGACGAGGTTTGATAGGCGGGACTTGTCAAATTGTCAAGATCATTCGCATTGTAAGCATAAGCTGAATTATTAGCATACATGGTGTAATTTAACATGTTGTCCACAGGGGAAGTGCTGCTTATTTTTCCATGTTTACTCACCTTGGTGTCTGCACCATTTTTGCCGTTCTTATCCTGTTGCTCTGCTGTATTACTGGTAATTGAACCATACCTGTTTACGCCCATTCTATTAACAACCACCAGCGCAGATGCTACATTGGTGCAACCCTCAGCATTATATACTGTAGCAGAATAGTTTCCGCTTTTAGTAAATACATTGGTAGCAGCTGTAACATCAACACCGCCTGACCAAAGATAGGTAGCGCCACCCTGAGCAGTTAAGGTAACATAATCATTACCAGTGGTAGTGCCAGTTATAGAGGCCGTTGGCAAGGCAAGTGTTGTAAGGTTGATCACAACCCTGGGAGATGTTAAATTACAATAATTGGCTTCAACATAATACGTACTATTAGTAGTTACAGGACCTAAAAATAAATTAGGCCCGGATTGTATTAAATTCCCACCAAAGGGAGCATCGTACCAATCAACATCCCCAATGGCCGAAGCGGTAAGTGTAATACTGCTGGCAGTGCATACCGATGTATCCCGAACAATTGGTGTTGCAGGCGTAAAGCATGGCCCATTAAGCAATTCTATTATTTTGGAGTTATTATTATCAATAAAAAAAACATTTCCATGACTATCAAAATTGATATTTTTTGAATAGTAACTGGACCACAAGTTGTAATTACTTTCCGGATAATAACCGGCTGAGAGGTTGTTAGAAACGGTACCGTCCGTAGAAATTTTTAACAACTGTCCAGGCCAGTTATTCTGATCAGTAAAATATAGATTACCATTGTTATCCACCGATAAACACGTAGGACTATAATTTCCGGCTAAATAAGTGCTTACAGTACCATCTCCAGTCACTTTTTTAATTTCTTGTGGCCAGTTATACTCGTCAATAAAGAACATGTTGCCTGCATTATCAAATGTTAGATTACCGGGTTGGTAATTTCCTGAAACAAACGTGGACAACGTGCCATCAGTAGCTAACTTTTTAATTTGCGAGGGCCAATTATATGTGTCTACAAAGAAGATATTTCCACTAGCATCAATGGTTAAATTGTATGGTGCAATATCCTGTCCTTCAATTAAGATCATATTTGTGCCATCCGGCGTCACTTTTATAATTCTATATGGCCAGTTCATCTGGTCAACAAAATATAAATTACCATTAGTATCTAAGACCAGGCCCTGGGGATAAATATCACCTGAAGCTACTACGGATATTGTGCCATCCGCCGTTACTTTTTTTACTACAAATGGCCAGTTACTATCATCCATGTAATAAACAGTACCATCATTTTTAACCACCAGATTTCTATACCAAAAATTACCTGTAACAACAGTGGTCAGTACCCCCTGCGGTGTTATTTTCACAATTTTATCTCCAGCATTTGCGTAAATATTACCAACAGCATCAAATACAATATCACTCAAGTTGTTGATACTACCAGAATAAGAATAATAGGTGACCAAACTTTGAGATCTTAACTCAACATGATAGAAGAAGGCAATGCATATTGCAATACACCTGGTTAATATTATTACACTGCTTTTCATGGAATTGTTTGTTGATAAATGATCATTTGGTTTAATCAAACTACAGAGTATGTATACTAAATAAAGACTAATAGTAATAATCAAACTGCAATCTGTCGTTGTTGCTGATAATATAGCCTCCGTTGCTGGCGGCGGTATATGATAATGTATTACCGCTAATTGAATAAGCCGTGTTGCTGATCCGGATACCATTGATGTACATTTTTACTTTACTGTTGGCAGATGGTGGCTGGGTTAAGGTAAAATCTGTTTGTGCGGCTGAGGCGCTAAATTCATCTGCCACTTCCATTATCGAGGCTGTTGCAGCGCCATAAGTGATCTCTTTGGTTGTCTCATTGTAATAAAGCACCTTATCATTGATGGATGATCTGATCGGATCAATAAATAAACCAGTAGTGGGAGCATTTAAGCTGTTGCCCGTTGCATTTAAGACAATGCTATTGGCTGCCTGATTGTTGTTTCCTGCAAATGAACCGATAGCAACTGAATTTAGTCCCTGATCATATTGCCCGGCAGCATAACCAATTGCAACTGCCCTTTCCGCCTGAGCTCCTTGCGCTACATTGCTACCAATGGCAATGGAATGATCGCCTTGTCCGCCTGTGCCTGCTACGTATCCAATGGCTACATTGTTAAACAATGGAGATATCAACAAATCTTTGGAGAATGAATTACTCCAAGCCATATTTCCACTACCATCGGTTGACAATACCTGGTTAGGTGTTCCATCAAAAGTTGGATATCGTAACCCGGAAGCAATTAGACCACCAGTTAAGGTCCAGTTTGTTCCATCATGTTGCGCTCTGATATTACCACCACCATCGCCTAAAATAATATTATTGGATAAATTTGAGGCGCCATTTACGTTAGCACCTACAATAGTATTATTACTGCCATCTACAATTCCTCTACCAGAGTTATAACCAAGAAAGGTATTGTAACTACCAGTAGTATTATCATAACCAGCCACAAACCCATCGGCGGTATTTCCTGTACCATCTGTATTATTTACCAAAGCATTTGCACCTGTTGCTGTATTTTCAGCACCATTTAAATTATTAATCAATACTCCATTACCTAAGGCAGTATTGTTTCCGTTACTAGTACCTGCACCTCTACCAATAATTACTCCGTTAATGCGAACATCTTTATTAAATGATTTTGATCCGTCTATAGATTGATCAATAGATAAGTCGACAAAGTTTTGTGTAGCAGAACCTGTACCGCCGTTGGCGATTGGAAGAATACCAATATAGTCTGTAGCGGTGGTTGAAGGTGCGGCCCAAGTAGCATTTCCTGAGTTATCAGAAGTAAGTACTTTACCATTAGCAGGACTGCCACCTGTTATTGCTAAATTATTAATTGATACCAAACCATTATAGTCGATATGCATAGCCTCATTATCAGAATCATCATTTTGGTTGTAATACGAAAAAGTTAGTTTTTCTAAAACACCACTATTCTGATTTGATTTAATTCTAAATTCATATTGTCTAAAACCAAATTTTAAAGCGCCATTTCCTCCTCCATCATAGTCATATTTAAGTGGATTATCGCCACCGGCGTTACCACCAATTTGGAATTTAGAAGTTGGGCTACCAGTAAATATTCCAACTTTATTAGTGGAGTTATTTACGCTAAATTGGCTGTTATTTACATCCAGACTTGATAAAGTTGTTGAACCTCCGGCGATTGTGCCTGTAACATTTAAGTTATCGGGAATATAGATTCCATCATTGGCAATTGTAAGTCTATCAACATCTGTTGCTGTTAAACTATTATAATAAGAGAAGACTAAAGGGGTTAAAACACCACTATTTTGACCGCTCTTCATTCTCCATTGATAGGATCTATAGCCAATTTTTAATGCGGGAGTATATGAATCATTATCAAATTTTAGATTAAAATCATAAGCTGCTTCTCCACCTATTTGAAATAAAGAAGAAGGTGTATTGGTACCAATACCAATTTTAGTTCCTGCATCATAAATCAAACTATTTCCTAAAGAGTTTGATGACAAATATTTAGGAATATAATTGAGTGTTCCGCTGCCTGTAAGTCCGGCAGCAGTTGCTGCAGTTACATCAGCCGAAGTGGCATAAGGTGCCAGCATCGCTGCTGTATCAGACAAATTTAATTTCAATGCATCCTTCGCATTTACAGTTGCTGTAGTTGCATAAGGCGATAACATAGAAGCGGTATCGGCAATATTTAATTTCAAATTAACCGCCGCATTTACGGTGGATGAATTGGCATAAGGAGCCAGCATTGCGGCAGTATCTGAGATATTTAATTTCAACGCATCTTTTGCATTTACTGTTGCTGTAGTTGCATAGCTTGATAACATTGAAGCAGTATCCGCAATATTTAATTTCAAATCAATGGCTGCGTTTACAGTGGCTGAATTGGCATAAGGTGCCAGCATCGCTGCGGTATCTGATAAATTTAATTTCAACGCATCTTTTGCATTCACGATTGCTGTATTTGCATACGGCGCCAACATAGAAGCCGTATCAGCAATATTTAATTTTTGTGTGATAGCAGCATTTACTGTTGCACTATTTGCGTACGGCGCCAACATTGCGGCTGTGTCTGCGATATTTAATTTCATTGCATCAGCTGCATTCATGTTTGCTTTGTTAGCATAAGGAAGTAACATAGCAGTAGTATCAGCAATATTTAATTTTTGTGCGATAGCAGCATTTACTGTTGCACTGTTTGCATACGGAGCCAGCATTGCGGCTGTGTCTGCGATATTTAATTTCAATGCATCAGCTGCATTTACTGTTGCTGTATTTGCATAAGGAGCAAGCATTGCAGCTGTATCAGCAATATTTAATTTCAACGCATCAGCAGCATTTATGGTCGCAGTGTTTGCATACGGCGCTAACATAGCAGCCGTATCAGCAATATTTAATTTTTGTGTGATAGCAGCATTTACGGTAGCATTATTTGCATATGGTGCCAACATTGCCGCTGTATCTGCGATATTTAATTTCAAAGCATCAGCAGCATTTACGGTTGCTGTATTTGCATATGGTGCCAACATAGAAGCAGTATCTGCAATATTTAATTTTTGTGCGATAGCAGCATTTACTGTAGCCATATTTGCATAAGGCGCTAACATGGAAGCCGTGTCTGAAATGTTTAATTTTAGTGCGATAGCAGCATTTACTGTTGCACTATTTGCATACGGAGCAAGCATTGTGGCTGTGTCTGCGATATTTAATTTCAAAGCATCAGCAGCATTCACGGTTGCTGTATTTGCATACGGCGCCAACATAGAAGCCGTATCAGCAATATTTAATTTTTGTGTGATAGCAGCATTTACAGTAGCACTATTTGCATACGGAGCAAGCATTGAGGCTGTGTCTGAGATATTTAATTTCAATGCATCAGCTGCATTTACTGTTGCTGTATTTGCATACGGCGCTAACATAGCAGCCGTATCAGCAATATTTAATTTTTGTGTGATAGCAGCATTTACTGTTGCACTGTTTGCATACGGAGCCAGCATTGCAGCTGTATCAGCAATATTTAATTTCAAAGCATCAGCAATATTTACTGTTGCTGTATTTGCATACGGCGCTAACATGGAAGCCGTGTCTGAAATATTTAATTTTTCTGCGATGGCAGCATTTACAGTAGCACTATTTGCATATGGTGCCAACATCGCTGCTGTGTCTGCGATATTTAATTTCAAAGCATCAGCAGTATTCATGGTTGCTGTGTTTGCATACGGCGCCAACATTGCAGCAGTATCAGCAATATTTAATTTTTGTGCGATAGCAGCATTTACAGTTGCGCTGTTAGCATACGGCGCCAACATAGATGCTGTATCTGAGATGTTTAATTTCAATGCATCAGCAGCATTTACGGTTGCTGTATTTGCATACGGCGCCAACATAGCAGCCGTATCAGCAATATTTAATTTTTCTGTGATAGCAGCATTTACTGTTGCACTGTTTGCGTACGGCGCTAGCATTGCGGCTGTGTCTGAAATATTTAATTTCAACGCATCAGCGGCATTTACTGTTGCTGTATTTGCATACGGCGCTAACATAGCAGCAGTATCAGCAATATTTAATTTTTGTGTGATAGCAGCATTTACAGTAGCACTATTTGCATACGGAGCAAGCATTGTGGCTGTGTCTGAAATATTTAATTTCAATGCATCAGCAGCATTCATGTTTGCTGTGTTTGCATAAGGAGCCAACATTGATGCGGTGTCAGCAATATTTAATTTGGTATCAATTGCAGCATTTACAGTTACGCTATTTGCGTAAGGAGCAAGCATTACAGCGGTATCAGCAATGTTTAATTTTTCTGCGATAGCAGCATTTACTGTTGCACTGTTTGCATAAGGAGCAAGCATTACAGCGGTATCGGCAATATTTAATTTGGTATCAATTGCAGCATTTACAGTTGCGGTGTTTGCATAAGGAGCAAGCATGGCAGCAGTATCAGCAATATTTAATTTCAACGCATCAGCAGCATTCATAGTAGTTGTATTAGCATAAGGAGCCAACATTGATGCAGTATCAGTAATATTTAATTTGGTGTCAATTGCTGCATTTACAGTTGCGCTATTTGCGTAAGGAGCAAGCATGGCAGCAGTATCAGCAATGTTTAATTTCAACGCATCAGCAGCATTCATGGTTGCTGTGTTTGCATAAGGAGCCAACATTGATGCGGTGTCAGCAATATTTAATTTGGTATCAATTGCAGCATTTACAGTTACGCTATTTGCGTAAGGAGCAAGCATTGCAGCGGTATCAGCAATGTTTAATTTTTCTGCGATAGCAGCATTTACTGTTGCACTGTTTGCATAAGGAGCAAGCATTACAGCGGTATCGGCAATATTTAATTTGGTATCAATTGCAGCATTTACAGTTGCGGTGTTTGCATACGGAGCAAGCATAGCAGCCGTATCAGCAATATTTAATTTTTGTGCGATAGCAGCATTTACAGTTGCTGTATTTGCATACGGCGCCAACATAGATGCTGTATCTGAGATGTTTAATTTCAATGCATCAGCAGCATTCATGTTGGCTGTATTAGCATATGGAGCCAACATCGATGCGGTATCTGAGATATTTAATTTTTCTGCGATAGCAACATTTACTGCGGCACTGTTTGCATAAGGAGCCAACATAGATGCTGTATCAGCAATGTTTAATTTCAACGCATCAGCAGCATTCATAGTAGTTGTATTAGCATAAGAAGCCAACATTGATGCAGTATCAGTAATATTTAATTTGGTGTCAATTGCTGCATTTACAGTTGCGCTATTTGCGTAAGGAGCAAGCATGGCAGCAGTATCAGCAATGTTTAATTTCAAATCGCCAGCAGCATTCATGGTGGCTGTATTGGCATACGGTGCCAGCATTGATGCTGTGTCTGAGATATTTAATTTGGTATCAATAGCAGCATTTACAGTTGCGGTGTTTGCATAAGGAGCAAGCATGGCAGCAGTATCAGCAATATTTAATTTCAAAGCATTAGCAGCATTCATAGTAGCTGTATTGGCATATGGTGCCAACATGGAAGCCGTATCAGCGATGTTTAATTTGGTGTCAATTGCAGCATTTACTGTTGCACTGTTTGCATAAGGTGCAAGCATGGCAGCGGTATCAGCAATGTTTAATTTTTCTGCGATAGCAGCATTTACTGTTGCACTGTTTGCATAAGGAGCAAGCATGGCAGCAGTATCAGCAATATTTAATTTCAAAGCATTAGCAGCATTCATAGCAGCTGTATTGGCATACGGTGCCAACATGGAAGCCGTATCAGCGATGTTTAATTTGGTGTCAATTGCAGCATTTACTGTTGCACTGTTTGCATAAGGTGCAAGCATGGCAGCGGTATCAGCAATATTTAATTTCAATGCATCAGCAGCATTCATGTTGGCTGTATTAGCATATGGAGCCAACATCGATGCGGTATCTGAGATATTTAATTTTTCTGCGATAGCAACATTTACTGCGGCACTGTTTGCATAAGGAGCCAACATAGATGCTGTATCAGCAATGTTTAATTTCAACGCATCAGCAGCATTCATGGTTGCTGTGTTGGCATAAGGTGCCAACATTGAGGCGGTATCTGAGATGTTTAATTTTTCTGCGATAGCAGCATTTACTGTTGCACTGTTTGCATACGGAGCAAGCATTGTGGCTGTGTCTGCGATATTTAATTTCAATGCATCAGCTGCATTTACTGTTGCTGTATTTGCATAAGGAGCCAGCATTGAAGTTGTATCAGCTATATTTAATTTCAAAGCATCAGCAGCATTCATGGTTGCTGTATTTGCATACGGAGCCAACATTGCGGCTGTGTCTGAAATATTTAATTTCAACGCATCAGCAGCATTTACGGTTGCTGTATTTGCATACGGCGCCAACATTGCGGCAGTATCAGCAATATTTAATTTTTCGGCGATAGCAGCATTTACTGTTGCACTGTTTGCGTACGGTGCCAGCATTGCGGCAGTGTCTGCGATATTTAGTTTCAATGCATCAGCAGCATTTACGGTTGCTGTGTTTGCATATGCAGCCAACATAGAAGCGGTATCTGAGATGTTTAGTTTTTGTGCGATAGCAGCATTTACTGTTGCACTGTTTGCATACGGAGCAAGCATTGCAGCTGTATCAGCAATATTTAATTTCAAAGCATCAGCAATATTTACTGTTGCTGTATTTGCATACGGCGCTAACATAGTAGCCGTATCAGCAATATTTAATTTTTGTGCGATATCAGCATTTACAGTAGCACTATTTGCATACGGAGCAAGCATTGTGGCTGTGTCTGTGATATTTAATTTCAATGCATCAGCAGCATTTACAGTAGCACTATTTGCATAAGGAGCCAGCATTGCAGCTGTATCAGCAATATTTAATTTCAACGCATCAGCAGCATTTATGGTCGCAGTGTTTGCATACGGCGCTAACATAGCAGCCGTGTCTGAAATATTTAATTTTTGTGTGATAGCAGCATTTACGGTAGCACTATTTGCATATGGTGCCAACATAGCTGCTGTATCTGAGATGTTTAATTTCAAAGCATCAGCAGTATTCATGGTTGCTGTGTTGGCATACGGCGCTAACATAGCAGCCGTATCAGCAATATTTAATTTTTGTGTGATAGCAGCATTTACTGTTGCACTGTTTGCGTACGGTGCCAACATCGCTGCTGTGTCTGCGATATTTAGTTTCAATGCATCGGCAGCATTTACGGTTGCTGTATTTGCATACGGCGCCAACATTGTAGCAGTATCAGCAATATTTAATTTTTCGGCGATAGCAGCATTTACAGTTGCGCTGTTTGCATATGGTGCCAACATCGCTGCGGTGTCTGAGATATTTAATTTCAAAGCATCAGCTTCATTTACGGTTGCTGTATTTGCATACGGCGCTAACATAGCAGCCGTATCAGCAATATTTAATTTTTGTGCGATAGCAGCATTTACAGTTGCGCTATTTGCGTACGGCGCCAGCATTGCGGCTGTGTCTGAGATATTTAATTTCAAAGCATCAGCAGCATTTACGGTTGCTGTATTTGCATACGGCGCCAACATAGAAGCAGTATCTGCAATATTTAATTTTTGTGCGATAGCAGCATTTACAGTTGCGCTGTTTGCATACGGAGCAAGCATTGTGGCTGTGTCTGAGATTTTTAATTTCAAAGCATCAGCAGTATTCATGGTTGCTGTGTTGGCATACGGAGCCAACATAGATGCCGTGTCTGAAATATTTAATTTTTCTGCGATAGCAGCATTTACTGTTGCACTATTTGCATATGGAGCAAGCATTGTGGCTGTATCTGAAATATTTAATTTCAATGCATCAGCTGCATTCATGTTTGCTTTGTTAGCATAAGGAAGTAACATAGCAGTAGTATCAGCTATATTTAATTTCAAATTGTTTGCTGCTATAACTGTTACAGAGTTTGCATAAGGCGCTAACATGGAAGCCGTGTCTGCAATATTCAATTTTAAATTCAACGTGTTTTTAACCAGGGTCAATGAATCAAGCATGCGCTGCGTTGTTGTGTACCTGTTTAACATGGCCGCTGTATCTGCGATGTTTACTTTTAAATTTAAAGCAGCTTGCTGAGCAACACTTATTGGCTTATTTAAATCGCTTGTGTTATCAATTTTATCTAACTGCAAATTGGTCTTTGCATCTGCTACTGTTGTTGCACCCGTTCCTCCATTGATGATGGCTACCAGCCCAGTTACATTGGTTGCATTTCCGGTAATATTTCCGGTTATTTTTATACCACTTACTGTTACAATCTTGGCATCTGTAACACTGCCATCTTTAATTTTTTGAGTGGTAATGGTATTGATGGCAATGGTTGGACTGGGAAATGAACCTGTTAAATCACCCGATGCTATTCCTGTTGGACTTGCTGTATAAGCATTTAGTGCGTATGGAACAGATTGTAATTGGGTAGCACCCATTTCGATAAAATTGCTACCTCCCTGCGGGTCTATTTCCAATAATAGAAATTTATTGCCGGTTGACCAGGTTATCCCTGCCATCGAGCCCACAACACCGGTTGCACCAGTACTGCCAATTACCACATTAAAAAGGCCCACCACATTGGTGGTAACATTTCTCGTTTCACTGTATTCCGGAACCCGGCTGTTGATGGAGTTAATAATGGAAAGGCGCAAACTAATATTTTTATTCACCAAAGCATTTCCTTGTGCATTGCGGGCAACCGCCTGAAAATTGAATTGTTGCGGGGCTTGTGAAAATGCCGCCAGCGTTAATAAAAGCATCGTAAGGAAAGAGAATGATTTTTTCATGTTTTTGGATTTTTTAAAACTAAAAGAAGTGAGCTGTTTTTATTATTGTTGATTCCTATTTTAATCTGGTTTAAATACTTATAAAAGCCAGACTTATAATTTTTGTATTTTAAATGTCCCCTTTTTCATTACCGGGTAAGAAAGTGGACGGCCCATTGTGATATCGAGATAATAGATACCCGGCGCCAGGCCAATAAGATCTAGTTTTTGAATTCTGTTGGTTATTATATAATCAAAGCGATTAGCTAATACCAATTTACCAAGCTGATCAAATAATTGCATATTGATTACACCTTCCGCAGTTACCTTAATATCAACTTCAAGTATACGTTGTGTTGGTATGGGAAAAACGGTTACTTCATCTTTTGCCCAGAAATAGGTTGTATAAGCACCTGTTAGATTTTTTTCGGTAAAGGGCTGAAGCACACCGGTTGTTAGCAAATAATTGTTGAGGCTTTTAAAAGTTTCTATTGATGCTCCTTCACCAATGCTCCAGTCGAATTGAAAATATCCCCGGGCATAAGTTCCTCCACCAACATTTATTGTAGCAGTATTAATGGATTGGGCACTTGCTGTTGTACAGGAAATCAACAGCATTATTAGCAGGTTGTTGAATGTTTTTTTGGATTGCATTTGGTTTATTTGGGCGTACTGGTAATCAGGACATAGAATTTAAATTCTGTGTATTGGTTGAAACGCCAACAAAACGATTTTATTATTAAGTGAGATTTGTCTTTTTTTAATGAAACAGAATGCCAGCAAGACTTTTAGTAAAATTTCCTAAAGCAGGTAGTAGTAAAACTAATCGTTTGTAGTAAATAATTTAAAACGGAAATTTCTATCAGATTTCTTTTGTAATAAAAAGATTTTTTTTATTACAGCAACCGTAATCCAGCATTTTTTTAATCCCTTATAACTGTTTTCCTCAGTTCATTTCTTCCATAAAAAACAGGAAAATACATCAGCGATGCTTTTGCAGGATTAAGGGTGAAGCTGCCGCTGTATGTTGGTACCAGTTCAATTTCAAAATGGTGGATGCCGCTGGATAGCGTTTCAGCAAAAAGGAGCACTTTATTTTTATAATACGCTTTATAAATACGCCAGTTGCTGTTTTCTTTTGAAGCATAGGTGCAGCCTGCCGGGATGGGGATTTCTATTTGCACATATTCTGCATCTTTCAGCACATTCACAGTTACCTGCATTGTTGCTTTTTCTCCTGTGTTTATAACAGCCTTTTGCTGGTTACTTTGTTTAAAACTTGTACTGATTACAAATTTATCTTTAACTGCATTTGGATTGCTGTTAAAGAAATGCTGGTAAGCGGTAAAGTAAACCATTCCGCCACCGGTTTTATCAATGCTGATATTTTTGATATTGCTGCTGCAGGTAGTTTTGTAAGGAAAGCTGCTGATGACAAAAGAAGTGTCGCCTGTAATTTTTACAGCACCAAGTTGATTAAAATTTTTTTGCTGCTGCAATATATCCGGCAGGATGGCATCCAAAATGCTGGCGCTTTCAACAGTGTTTGCCCAAAAGCCGTTTCTTCTTTTTTCAAGAAAATACTGAATGATGCTTTGGCATACTGATTTATGTGCCGGTTCGTTTGAAAGCACTTTGTATGCCATCACCGTGCTGGCAACATCATTGCTGTGCCAGCTATAGTTAGCAACCCCCCAGTGGATACCGCCCAACATAGTTGCCGTTTTTTTATCCAGCAGTTTTTTCAATTCATTTTCATAAATCAATTTTTGTTGTTGTTTAATGCTTACATATTGCCATTGCTGCTGTTGTGTGAGCGAATCAAAACGGATTTTACCAAGCCAGTCTTTATAATTTTGCTCGTGCCCTCCGTTGCTTAAAGTGTACAAGGCACTCAGCAGTTGTGCCTGGTTTAAAAACGGCAACTGGTTTTGCAGGTAAAGAAACGCATTGCGGATATTCGTCTCTACCAATGGCTCCTGTCTAAAACGAAGCAAGGCATTCGTAATGTAGTTGCTGATATAAAAATTTGCTTTGCCATTTTCCCACCATGCCCAGCCACCGTCAAACAATTGTGCCTTTTGTATTTTTTGTAAAAGCCTGTCAAGTTCTTGCTGGTTTTTAAATGGCTGTATCAGTTGCGCTCTTATCTTTTTCTCCAGCGCAAGTCCGGTAAGTTTAGAAGCAGTTTGTTCCATGCAGTAGTATGGATAGCGCTTTAGATTTTCAAGCTCTTCCAGTAGCATGTCAAGTGTATTGCTTTGTGCATAAATATGCAGTTGCTTCATGTTTTCGTTTGCTTTAAATGCAACAACACTGTCTGTGGGCAATATCCAAAAGCTGCCTTCACTTTCCTCAGTCCCTTTTTTAAACACGGGTATTTTTCTTTCTTCCCCGTCTTTAAAACCTGTGGTGCTTTGCAAGGAAAACGACGCCTTTAATGTGTCATTTCTATTGCTTGTAATGCTGGCTGATGTGATATCAGCATTGTTGGGCTGTAGTTCTTTTTCGGTGCTGCTAACGATATTGTCATTTAAAGAAAATGATGTGCTTACATTGTATTTGTCATTTGTGTAGTTCTTACTTTTACCAATGATGGAAACAGTATCACCCTCAATCAAAAACTGCGGTACACTCAATTCTGCAACGATGGGCTTGTATGCCTGTGTGAGTATGGATGATTTCCCCATCCGGTTCTTTTTGTCCATGCCCAACACAAATGTTTTCCAGCCGGTGACATTGTCAGGGTACCGAATCGAAATTTTTGCCTGCCCGTTTTTATCAGAGAAAAAGTTGGGCTCCCACAATGCATAATCTTTAAACTGCTGCCGGAATGTTTTTATTTTAGTGGTAATTACAATCACGCCATTGGCAGCCCTTGCTCCATATATTGCAACAGCATCTTTTAAAACATTCATTTCAGCCACATTGCCTTCATCAAAATTTTTGGGTAGTTCATCATAAAGGATGCCGTCGATTACATACAGAGGATTTGTATTACTTCCAATACTTGCTAGTCCACGTAAACGGATTAGCGAATTTGCTCCGGGTTCACCATCAACACTAATTTGCACGCCTGCAACTCTTCCTGCAAGTTCATTATTGTAACCCAGCAGAGACTTTTCAATTGATGTTACGCTTCCTGTTAAATGTTTCATTTTCCTGGTTCCATATCCAACCACCACCACTTCTTCTAAACTTTGCTGTGTTGCTTTAAGCATCACTTCAAGTTGTATGCTTTCACCAGCTTTCAGGTTTATTTCATTTTCCTGTTTTTCGTAACCAACGCCAGAAAATACCAACAAATATTTTCCTGGCCTCAAAGAGGCAAGTGAAAAATTCCCTTCTGTGTCTGATGAAGTTGCATTGCTGTAACCCTTTAACTGCACAAGAGCACCCGCTATTCCAAGCTTGCCTTTTTTGTCTTTAATTTTGCCATCAATCTTTCCTCCGCCGGTTTGTACAGTTGCTGAACTGCCTGGTTCAGCGTATTTGATTTCATTTTGTGCAGGAGATGCTTTTTCAGGCATTGTCTCCTTTATTTCTAACCCGGTTTTAATTTTTTCAAGCAGTTCATAATTTTTTATAAACTTCACCGAATCCATTTTTACACAGGTAATAAAACCGGGCTTCACTTCTATCTTATTTTTTTGTGCGGTATAGTATTTATTGGTAACTATCAACAGTGTATAGATTCCTGTGTTGATATTTTTTAGCGGCGGAGCAGTATTTCCGCTTACAACAATGGTTGCGTTTGCTGTGTCTTCCGGCAACAAAATGAAGTAAAGAAAAGATGAATCCTTTGGCTTGCTAAACTGCACCGTACCACTACCATTTTTAACAGGAGAATAAGGATAGACATTTGATTGATTGCTTAATTTCAGGTAAATATTTTTTTCAGGTTCAGGATAAAATATGACTGGCGGCGTTACAATTGTATCGCCTAAAACCAGGCTGCCATATTTTATTACAGGCAATAAATTTTTATCTTTTCTCCAGGGAAAGAGCCCTTTCTTTTCAAGCCGTAAAATTTGTTTTGATAATTGGTATTGAAAGCCGGGTTCAAAATTAAACGCCATATCGAAGTTGCCGGGACTAAAAAAAATAATATTACCACTATTAAATGGCCCTGCAGTATGTGCCCTGTTTTGCTGAAGCTGTACCAGTTTGCTTCCCTGCCACAGGTAGGCATTGTTATTTTTGTAATCGTTTTGCATTTGCCAGATGCTTTGTTCCAGTAAGTTCATTTCTGTATCGCTCCAGTTTTTTTCTACAGCAGTTATTTTTGAATGTAGCGGCAGGTTGTCAATATCAAAGCTAAGGTCATGTTTATAATACGGCTGCATATACAGGCTGTCAATCTCAATGTATTTATCCCTTAACCTTATCCCCAACTGTACATTGGAAGGAAACACTTCAAAGGCATTCTTCATCTTATCTGTAACACCATTGTAATACACCAGTTTTCTATTAATGTACAATAGATAGATTTCCTGCGGTACAGCTTGCTGCAGAATGTTAACAGATAATTGCGGCAAAAAATTACTGATGGCTGTAGCTTCATCCTGCATCCCTTCTTTGGGGAAAAGCATTTTGTAATAAGCCATTGTATCAAGATGCAATTTATTTACCAGTATTTTATGTTTGCCGAGCAAATAGTTTTTTGAGAAATCAATTGCATCTTCGTTGTTTTCAAAGCCTGGGTACTGCAGTGTTTTTTTGCCTTTGTATTTGGCAATATATGGCGGATCCTTTACCCTGATATCTTTATTGAATTGGTTGTTGTAACTCACTGCGGTGAGGTTAACACCGGGCGCAGGCTTTCCTTTATAATCCACCACATCAATCTGCAAAGAATCATGCTGACCAGGGAACACCGTTTGGCTTCCGCTAATTTTTATATTCAGTAGTTTGTATAGAAGCCCAATACTTTCTTCGCCGGTATGTTCATTGCCGGCCCAGTAATATTGCCAGCGCACTTTGTACAATTGTTTTTTGTAGACCATTATTTTTTGCCATGTTGCTGTACCAATTTGTTTTCCGGTTGCAATAACATTGCTGCCATTGAGCACGGTATAGTAAACCGGTATTTTATAAGGATTGTACAAAGTAAATCCCAATGTATCGCCACTGCTAATTCTTGAAAAATTTATAAGGTAGTTGTCCTGCACATCATAATCCTTGCTCAGTTTGGCGCTGCCATCTTCATTGTTTATGTAAAACCAATAATCTTCTGCCGTTGGTTCAATTTTTATTACCGCCGGAAAACGAATAGGTTTATCATCTTCATCATTATAAGAAAATTCTCCTGTGGCTGGCTTTTCAACACCGTCTTCCAGGTACACAATTTTCAGGGAGTCTTCCTGCTGCGTCACTACAATTTCCCTGCTCAGGTATTTGTATTCAATTGTGGTGGTTTCTTCCTGCAGTTCGTTGTTGCTATTTTTGAAAATAAGTTTTGCATTAATGCTGATATCGGCTTTGGGTAAATCAGCGGCGGCTATTGTAAATTTTGTTTCCCCAGTTGTAAGCAATGGCAGCTCTTTATTATAGATAGTGTCTGCAACAAAAAGGGTGTCTTTATAAAATTTGTTTACTTCTTTTGTTGTGAGTAACAATGTTGCTTTTGCACCCATCACATTTAGCCCGTTGGCATCTTTTGCTAAAGCTGAAAAGCGCAGACTATCATCTTTAAAATACACTTCTTTGTCAGCCTTAAAACTGTAGGAACCAATTTCATCCAGCAGGTAGTCTTCTGTTTTAAAATAGTTTTGAATGATTTCTTTTTGCTTATCGGATTTAAAGATAAGCCTGCAGGCTACATCCATCGGCACAGTGTCGGCTAGCACAAACTGGCTGTAATAAGCACCCGGCGATGCTGCTGATAAAGTGCTTATCAACTGGTTCACGGCTTTGCCATTGTAATTGTAACTAAGAAAAACATTCACATCTTTTTTGTATTGCCTGTTCCTTTTGTCAAGCACATATCCTTTAAACTTTACAGTATCAAGCGGCTTGTATTTTGGCTGGTTAAAAACAATGTAGCCCTGTGCGCCAATTCTATTTGGCTTTCTGTACCTGCTGGTGAATGATTTTTTTATTTGAGATGGAAACCAATTAAGAATGCTGTGCAGTTTGGTGTGGCGCCAGTTTTGTCTTCGTTGTTGGGGAAGCGGTTTTATACTATAATCATCTTTTGCATCCAGTGTGGTGTAGAGGGTGTCGCCGGCAGCATATACTTTTACAAAAGCCTCTTCTCCTTTTATCCTGCCAGCCCAAAAAGTTCCGGAAGCATTATTGTATTTTGCTTCTTTGCCATTGATGAAAACTTTTGCATCATCCAGGGGCATGCCTTCTTTATCTCTTATCTGCAACTGAAGTTGGTGTTTATTGTTGATGCTGAGTACACTTAATTTGCTGACACAAACAAACGTTGCTTCTACAAACATGCCTGTTGCCGAAACAAAAATATAATTGCCGGTTGGCAGACTGTCTTCTGCCCGGGAACCTGTTTTAAATGTTGCTGCAGGTTCTTTTTCTTCAAACTCACCTAGCGGTATCGAATCCCATTTAATGTATTGTTCTGCCTGTGCGGCGGTAATACGGTAAGCAAGGGTTTGCCAACTTTGCTGACGAAATTTATTTTGCTGACTTTGAGAAAGGCTGAATAATGGAAGTATCAAAAGGATGCAAATCAGTCGTATTGCTGTCATAAGCCGGTTTTATTATTTTGAAATACAGGCAATTGAAATTATAAAATATAAATGAATAATAGACATGATGGGTACTTCATATCAATAAATGAAAAAAGCAATTAAACCAATACAAAATGTATTTTTCATATCTTCTAACAAGAAATATTTGAGGCTATATTAATTTTAAAACAGAAATTTACAAGTGTAGGTGCAATTTTTGCTACAAGTGACTGGTGTAACACATACCAAAAACTGTATTTTTATCGTTAAAACAAATTAATAAAAATCCATGACTAAAAACTACTCTGTGATTTGCAATAATCTAATTAAATCTTTTCTGTTCTTTTTTCTTTTTCTATTAACAACTGCGGCCCAGGCTCAATTTCGTAAATTAAGTATGGTTTATTCAGAAAATATGAAAGGCGGTACTATACTTTTTGGGAATACTTTAATGGCCAATTCAAACCCTGATGGTTCTGTAAATACAGTTGCTATGAATGGAAATAGTGTAAATGGAAATAGTTTATATGATAACGGGAATTTTGGTGCTGCCAATATGCAATATGTAGATATAGATGGCAATACCGGTGATGGTGCAGGCACAAGAAATTCTTCCGCTGCTGATTTAGCTTTACCGGGCGGTACCAACACAATTAAATTAGCGAGGTTATATTGGGGCGGCAGGGCATTAAGATCGCAATTTAATATGTCGGATCCCCTAAATCAAAAAATAAAAATACGAAAGGGTACAACCGGTGCCTATCAGGAATTATCAGCAGCACAGATTGATAAATCTGTACTTGAAGTCGGCTTAAGTACGGAGTACAGCCGTTACCAGGCTTTTGCAGACATTACAGCACTTGTACAGCAGGAAGGTGCTGGTACTTATACTGTAGGGAATGGCAATTTTTCTACAGGTACCGGTGGAGATTATGGAAATTATGGTGCATGGGCGATTGTAGTGGTATATGAAAACCCCTTGCTAAACTTTAATAGCATACGGGTTATTGATGGGTTTCAGGAAGTGTTTAATAATGGCGCTGCTACTATTAATCCTATTACAATTACCGGATTAAATATACCTCCCGAAGGGATAACTGCCGAAGAAGCACAAATTGGATTAGTAGCCTGGGAGGGAGACGCAAGGTTTAATGGTGATTTTTTTAGAGTCAATAACATCATTTTAAGCAATGCGCTTAACCAACCCAACAACTTCTGGAACGGAACTGAAACAATTAATGGTGTACATGTAACAACTAAAAATCCTGATTATACCGATCAAATGGGTATTGATGTTGATCATTTCTATGTTGGTTCAGGTTATGGCATATTGCCAAAAGATAACACGTTGTCTCTTCAGTATGGCACAACGCAAGATCAATACTTTAGCTGCCTGATTACTGTAGCTGTTAAAATGAAAGAATCTGATGTTAAGATTAATATGACAGTTACTGATGCTAACAATAATCAAATTGCAGAAACCGGTGAAACATTAATCTATAAAATTAAAGGTAAAAATTATGGTGCTGGTAATACATCTTCAGTTGTTCTTACAGATTCTTTGCCTTCAACTATGATCTTTGTTTCCAATTCATTGAAAGTGAATTATTGTCCGGGTGTTACAGTTGGTATTCAAACTGATGCAGGTGGCGATGATATTGCAGATTATGATGGATTAACTAAAACGATTAAATTTAGATTGGGTAATAATGCAAGTAGTATGGCAGGAGGGTCTCTGTCGCCATTGGATTCATTTGAAGTGGAGTTTAAGGCAACTTTTAATCCGGTTGCAAATGGTGTAGCACCTCCCGTTATAAATGTTGCAAGAGTAACAGCCATATCGGATGCTTTGGATAATATTATTGATGATGCAACTGTTACAATAAGTGGTGCAACCGCTCAAAGCATTACCTATACTTTTACAGGTAGTGGTAACTGGAATGATGCTGCTAACTGGGCTGATAATTTAATACCTCCTGCCACGTTACCTGTATTTAGTACCATCATAATTGACAATATTGCGGGTGGCCAATGTTTATTGAATGTTCCTCAAAATATTGCAACAGGCGCAAGCTTTATTGTAAACGCTGGTAAGAATTTAATAGTGCAGGGAAGGTTATTGATACAGTAACTATTCAATGCTAAAAAGCGTTTTAGCTGTGTACAAAATCCTTTATTGTGTCTGTTTAATATCGGTTAAGAAATAACTTTTAAATAAGTTTTCTGAACTTCTCTAAAGAAATACATACCGTTTTAAAAATGGAAAAGCTGCCGTAAGTTATGCGGTGGCTTTTTTTGTGCAATTTTTTCCACGGTAAATATTTTTTCAGTGAAAAATATCAGCAATTAAAATTGATTATTAAAAGATATAAATTCATTTGATTGCAAGCATTCAAAAATGTATCTTTTCAAAAAAAATTAAAATGAAATATTTTTCTACCATCACGGCAGTATTATTTCTGCTCACTTTTTCATCTCTTACTGTAGCCGCAATGGAAGATTACCCAACATTGGCTATTGGCGTAAAGGCACCTGATTTTAAGCTTGCCGGAACGGATGGCAAAACGTACACGTTGGCATCTTTCGGCAATTCAAAATTGCTGGTAATCGTTTTCACCTGCAACCATTGTCCTACCGCACAGGCTTATGAAGACAGGATAATAAAACTCAAAGCTGATTATAGTTCCAAAGGCGTGTCGGTGGTTGCCATTATGCCTAACGACCCTGATGCAGTTAGATTAGATGAATTAGGATACAGTGACATGGGGGATACTTTTGAAGAGATGAAACTACGGGCAAAACAAAAGAAATTTAACTTTCCCTATTTATTTGATGGTAAAACACAAAGCGTTGCCAAAGCATATGGCCCCACAGCCACACCGCATATTTTTATTTTTAACAGAGAGAGAAAACTAAGTTACCAGGGCAGGATTGATGATATGGAAAATCCTGCAAAAGCGCCTAATAATTTTGATACCCAAATTGTATTGGAAGCCTTACTCAGCAACAGTGAAGTAGCTACAAAAACTACTAAAGTTTTTGGCTGCTCAATAAAATGGGCATCCAAAGAAAATACGTTGCAGGAGTATGAGGCAAAGTGGGCTAAAGAGCCGGTAGATGTTGCTTTAATTGATGAAACTGGCGTACAAGATTTATTAAAAAACAATTCGGATAAGCTGCGGCTGATAAACATTTGGGCTACCTGGTGCGGACCATGTGCAGCAGAGTTTGCTGACTTTGTAAATATGAACAGAATGTACCGGGCAAGGGATTTTGAGTTTATAAGTATCAGTGCAGATGATCCCCTTAAAAAAGATAAAGTGTTGAAGTTTTTAAAAGGAAAGCAGGCTTCCAATAAAAATTACCTGTTTAGTATTGATGACAAATACAAACTGATAGAAGCCGTTGATCCCAAGTGGCAGGGTGCATTGCCTTACACCATACTGGTAGAGCCGGGAGGAAAAATTGTGTATGCAAAACAGGGACAAATTAATGTAGCTGAAATGAAAAAAAAGATTGTTGAAAATAGAATGATTGGGAGGTATTATTAGGTTTTTAAAATAATTTATCACCATTTAATATGCTTGCTGATAAATTGTATTAACCCATCTGCCAGCATTTTTTGCTCTGCGGTTTTTGGATGTCCGGGTGTATTTTTATAAGGAGCAAAATAAGTATAGATCTTTTTATCGTTTAACAATGCTACTGCTTTTTTAACATAGCCGGGCCAGGGAGATCCGCTTTTGGTGATATCCATATTACCCAACATACAAATGATGCTGGCTTTAGGATATTTTTTTCTCACACTAACTACAAATTTTTCGTAGGCATCAATAAGGAATTCTTCTGTAGGAGGTTTGGTTCCAAACCTTGCTTTAAATTGTTCATGGGCAGGCATATTAGTTAACCATGCATCATTTTGAAATAAATTGATCACCACCAGGTCTGGAATAAATTTTGAAAAATCCCATTTACTATTTGAATCAAGTGGCTCAAGCCTGTTATACATTTCAGGCATTATCAGCGGAGCCCAGCTAATGGTAATGCCAATACCACTTTTA
>Ga0163154_10002368_pt1 | contig 27642 bp, 29 predicted proteins | sample OliLakLV19MP9P1_FD_148649 | JGI IMG/M metagenome (GOLD analysis project Ga0163154, IMG submission 148649) | Freshwater microbial mat bacterial communities from Lake Vanda, McMurdo Dry Valleys, Antarctica - Oligotrophic Lake LV.19.MP9.P1 | ecosystem: Environmental > Aquatic > Freshwater > Lake >... | reverse complement strand
GAAGGTTTTGGCGGCTTCGAGTGCGGGGGCGGTTGGGGTGCGTGGGTCGAAGGCGGCGGCGACCAGCAGCACCGGCTGTTTGATCACGGTGGCGCGCAGCGGCTCGGGGCGCACGCCGAGTTGGGCGCAGAATGTGTAGGCGGCTTCAGGCGGGTCCAGCGCGCTTTGCCACTGCGGGTGGCGTGCGAGGGCTTGGGCCATTTGCTCGGGGCGGGTTGGGGGGTTGTCGCGGCATTCGATCAGCGCGTAGGCGAGCGAGCTGAAATCGGGGTCGTCCAGCAGCGACAGCCATTCGCTTAGCACTGCGGGCCAAACGCCGTCGATGTGGCCGTCGCGGGCCTCTTCCAGTATCACGCGCAGGTCTTCGTAGCTTTTGCCCGCGGTGAGTTTGCTCTCAAGCACGCTCAACACAGTCGCGGCGGTTAGGCGCATGGCGCGCAGCTGCTTGCCGCTGCGGCGCAATCCATCAAGCTCAAGCGGCGCGCTTAGCGGCACCAGCGTGCCCACTTCGCCCAGCTTAAGCATTGCTGCGTTCAGCAGCTCACGCAGCCCATTGGGTGCGGGCACGCAATCGCTGCGCTGCGCGCAATCGCGGTCCATTGCATCAAGGATGTCGGCGAAATCGTCAGCAAACCGCGCAATTAAGTCGATTCCGGCGGGATAGAAGCCATCTAGCACCACGCGGGAAACCCCCGGCAGCGGTTCGGTCAGCGCCACCTGGGCCAAGCGGCTGCCATAGGACGCGCCGTACAGGCGCACCTCGGAATAGCCAAATTCATCGCGCAGCGCGCGCACCAGTTCGCGCAGGTCCTGCGCTGCGGTCGCCGTCGCGTAGAGTCCCGCGTTGCGATCGGTTAACGGCACCTCGGCTGCGCAGGTTTCCATTGCGCCGCAAAGCGAGTCCAGCTTTGTTCCAGCGACGCGCCCGTGGCGGTCTGCTTTAAGTTTTCAAGATCGGCGCTGCGGCAGGTGAGAGCAGGGAGCGCATCCCCGCTGCCGCGCTGGTCGTAGGAGCACCAGGTCGTGATCCAAGCCAAGCCGCTCGGCCCAACGGCGCCAGTAGGGCATCGCGTTTTCGTTTAGATAGCTGGAAGCACCCGGCCCACCGCTCAGATAGATCGTGGCCGTGCGCGAACGCCGCAACAGCCCCGCCCGCAGGATCACCAGCGGCAGCGCAGTTGCTGATGTGCCCTGATTGGCTGGATGCAGCCACGCGCAGTCGCTGCCGTCTAGCAAGCTTTCGAAAAACCGGCAGCGCACCTCGCGCGTGCTGCGCCCGGCATCCGGCTGAGCAATCTCGCCTGTCGCGCTTTCGGTTTCGGCAGGAATCATTTTGAACAGCGAATAGATGCCGATTCCCGGCAGTAGCGCCAGCGCCAGCATGAGCGCCACAAACAGCGATTTCTTCATCGCACCAAAGATTCCCAAATGTTGGACGGTCCAAACTGCGGATCGTCATGAACCTGCAAAAGCGCACTGCACCGGGCGCCGCGCGGGCGCTGCCCCCTGCGATTGCGCTGGTGCTTGGCCAACGAACTGAGCGCCAGCGCGCCGAGAATACCGGCTACGACGACCACAAACTCGGCTAAGAACCCCAATTTGGGCTCAGCCAGCGACTGGTGGGGACGGCAAGACGCCAGTGGCTATTGCCGCAACACGTGGCGCAGTGCCTAGCCCGAGGCATCGCGATAGACATCAAAATCTGCATTCATGCTCACAATCGCTGAGACCTTTAAGCGCACTGCGGCTTTCGCGACTGAGGCGTCGACGTTGCTATCAATTGATTCGGGTGGCGGGCGGTAGGCGAGCAGCGCGCGCGCTTCGGTCAGGTGGAACTTGTTTTGATATGAACGAGCAATCCCACCGCGAGCAAAAGCCCCGCGCCGATATCAATCCACATCACTTTGGCAATGGCTGGGCCGTGCGTTTGTGTGCAGGCAATCAGCGCAAAGCCCAGCATGCTCACCAGCGCAGCGAGACCTGCTGGCAATCGCAGGTTTGGCGCTGCGATGGCGGCGAAGCTAAGCGCAGCCAATAAGCCAAAGAGAAGGGCGCGGTGCTGCATAAGGATGACCAAGTCCTGGCCTTCGCCAAGCCGGACGCGGTAGGCACTTTCCAGCGTGGAGCGGCCAAGCAGTCCAGCCAGCGGCAGGAGCTGGATCACGCCGACCACCGCGAACGCGCTGCGCGTCACCCATTGCGCCAAATTCGCGCTCATGCTTTTTCCTTTTTGGTGATGAAGTAAAGCAGCGGGCCAAACGCGCCGACGATGAGTGAAAAAATGGCCCATGGCCAGAACGGGCGCCCCGAGGCCTCTGCATCGCGCTTCATAAAGACCAGGAGCAGACACATCACAATGATCAAATCTGCCATCACTTGCCAGCCCTCGGGAATCCGTAAAAGAACCAGCACCAGATCCAAGACGCCGCCTGCGTGCAAGACGGCATACGCGCTGAGCCCGCTGAAGAGAACGAGCACGACGATCAATGCGATTTTGTTCATGGGTTTTCCTTTCAATGGGCCTTCATTTTGAGCAGCGCTTTGAATCGGCACAATTACGTGGCAGGTAATCACGCAGGCACCGGGCCGTGATTCAATAGCGGCATGAATGCCAGCAGCCCCACGCTTCGAGACACTCTGCAAGCTGCGCGCAAATCGAAGCGCTTTAGTCAGCTTGAATTGGCTTTGCGCATGGGCGTCAGCCAAAGGCATGTCAGTTTTGTGGAAACCGGCAGGGCGAAGCCCAGCCGAGAGCTGCTGCTGGCCTGGCTGCATGAGCTGCAGGCACCGCTGGCGCTGCGCAACGTCGCTTTGCAGCAGGCCGGCTTTGCACCCGTGTACCGCGGAAGTGAGTTTGGCGATGCCGTACTGGCGCCCGTGCGGGAGGCGCTCAGCCTCATGCTTGAAGCGCACGACCCGATGCCCGCAATGGTCATGGACGCAGCGTGGAATGTTGTGCAAATGAATCGTGGCGCGCGATGGATGGCCTCTGCCCTGATGCCTTGGATCGGGCAACTTCCACCCGCGCAGCCCATCAGCTTGCTCGACGCGATGCTGCACCCCGAAGGCATGACCAGGCTCATCAGCAACTTGGACGAAGTGGCTCCAGCCATGCTCGCGCACCTGCGCGCTGACGCAAGCGCAGCCCCTGAGATTCTGCCGCGCGTGGAGCTATTGGCCGTTCAGTTTGAAAAGCGTCTCGGCAGAAAACTGCTTGCGCAATGGCCGCGCCAAATGGCCCCTGTGCTCACCACCCGATTCGCGACCCAATACGGCGAGCTGGCCTTTTTCAGCATGTTTTCCACCTTTGGCACGCCGCAAGACATCACCTTGGCATCCTTGCGCGTCGAGCACGTGTTTGCGGCGGATGCGGCGACCCGGGCCGTGGTGACGGCGCATGTCATGCGATAGGCGACTGAAACCCAGCGCAAGCCGGACGGCGAGAATCGGCGCGCGATTCAGGACATCCATCGAATTGCAGGCGTTTTCGGGCACCTTCAAGTGGCGTACTGAGTCCGAGCGAACGAGTCTCCGGGCGGCTGCCTCGAATCCCAGCTTCGTGGGTTGTCCCGCTACTTCTTCCCGAGCGCCGCCGTCACCTGCACCCGCAGCGCGCGGGTTTCGTCGAGCATGGCGCGGTAGCGGTAGGACTGATTGCGATGGGCGACCAGCAGCAAGATGTAGCCGTCATACACCGAGCGATCGCGCAGCATCGCTCCCATCGTGTTGGGAAAGGGAATCCGCTCGATCGTGGCGGGGCGCGCGCGCACGGATTCCTCCATTTCGCTGCCTTGGCCTTTCGTGAACTGGTGAATGTCCGGCCCGACAGCCAGCGCATGCACGCCGGGTCGATAGTAGGTCTCGTCAAAGCGGCGGATGTCGTCAAGAAGCGAGTTCATCGAATCGAGGTAAGTCACCAGCTGAGTGCGAAGCTTGTCGTTACGGACGAGATTAAGATCACCGGTCGTCATCAGCGCATTGGCCGTGCCGAGCAGCGGATTGAAGCGGCGCGAAGAACGCGGGAGCGCGAGGTCTAGCAGCGTTGAATCATCAACTGCTAGATCGTCGCGCCGGAACCGATGCACCACGCGTGCGCTCGCCTCAGCGCGCACCCTGAAAAACTTTTCCGCTTCAACAAGAATCTTCTCGCTCGCCTCAAGATCCACGTTGAGCTGCCGCAAATACGAGCGCTCGCGCGCGTGATCGCGCTGATCCGCCGCCCACGAAGTCAGCGCCAGTGCAACAAGGATGCCGGATACGACGACCACAAACTCGGCCAAGAACCAGCGTCAAGACGACTGCCAGCCGTGCCCGGCGGGCCTGAAGGCGGGCGGGGCAGACGGCGGCGCGGGCTCTGTCATCAATCGATTTTCGTCAAGGGTTCGCGTTTGCGGAACGCGGCCAGCGGAACTGGGGCGAGGAGAAAAATCAGGCTTGATTCTGCCATCTTCGCAGCGTGCACTGACGGTGCGAAGTCGAGGGCGATGGGTTTGATGCGGCACACCGACCCAATTTTCGGCGCGTAGGGGCGGCTTTGGTTAATCCGGTGTTCGGATTTAACGACTTGATCATTCAAGATTTTGCCGCGCAGGTGAAAATTTCGTCGGATTCTTGGGTGTCCAGGTCCTTCCGGTTTCCAGGTCCTTCCGGTTCTGTCGCGCGGTGCCGCTTCGTTGCTGGGCGCCTACGAGAGCGACGCAGCCGGGCATCTGTGCCACTGTTCGACGATCAAGATGGGCGTATCCGAACTCGCTCGGGCCCTTGATCGCGGCGCCGCGCAACACATTATTGAAGCGATGGCGGTTTTGGCAGCGGCCGTGGTGGCGCTGCAGATATCCCAAACCATCATCGAGGAAGAGGTGGTGCGAGACGGCCATGTCAGCGGGCCAACGCGCGTTCGTCGGTTTCTATCTCGATTTCTGGTTGTGGTGGTTGTTGCCCTGGGGATTGAGGCGCTCGTTTCAACATTCCGCGCTTCCCATGGCGACTCCGCAAAGCTGCTTTACGCGGCGGCATTGGTGCTTTCAATCGGGGGGCCTTCTCGCCGGCTGGGGCATATTTATTCGTCTGAATTGCTACGCCGAGGCGCTAGAACCTGAAGCGATGCAAGCAGCGAAGAGCGAAGACGACAAACTTAAGCCGATGCTTTCAAGCAGTATGAAGGGAGCGCCGATCGTGCGCAAACGGCTGCTATGCGCGGCAGCGATGGGTACCCGCTGCTGCGTTTTGACAGACAAATTTCAAGAGTGGCCGCAAAACGTTTGCAGGCGTCAAAGGCGAAGTGCCTGGTGACTCCGCGGCTGCGTCGAGCCGTCCCGTTCGAATGGATTTAACAGAGCGATTCGACCCTTTGGAGCTGGCGTTGAGAGGGATCGTGTAGCCGATAGCGGGCTGAGTCGGGAGAAGTGACTGGATAAGGGTGGGAGCCGGGGTGCTTGGTTTGGGCGATCGGGGGATTTCTGGGTATCCAGTACTTCGGGTGTCCAGTACTTCGTCCGGTACTTCGCCTAAGTGTCCAGTAATTCCGTAATTCGCTACGCCCTTGCACTGCGCCCAATCCGAGGCAGATGTGGCGCTACGGCGCTTCGAAATCGTCCTGGAAGACCAGATCCGAGGCGGCCTCCGCCCAAAAACCTCCGGTGAGTTCAAAGTTTCCGCCACTCGAGGGCTGCAGCGGGTCGGCATCGACTTGGGCAATGGTGCCGCTAACGCTGAAACTGCCACCCGTTGCGGTGCCGCCGCCGGCGTCGATGCTGAACCAGTCCACTCGCAGGACGCTGCCAGCCGCAGCCGCCAGTGCGCCTGATGCCCACACGAACAGCGTCGCTGCGCCAAGCACGCGGGCAACTGCGCGTTCGGTTTTCGCGCGCAGCATTAGAGGCACTCCGGATTTGCGCACACGCGCAGGCGCAGATCATCGTTGGTAGCGTCGTAGTAGGCGATTACCGGGCGGCCATCGTCGCGCAGCGCCAGCGCAACACTGGTCCCGAAATCGCCGTTGCCAACTATCGTTCGCCTGGAGCCCGCTGAACAGTTCGAGTTGGAACAATCGAATAAGCGCAGATCGGTCTGATTGGCCGCGAGGATGGCACCGTAGACGATCAGGGGTAGCTCGTTGTCACGCAGCTTCATGCCCACGGTTTTGGAGGTTGCTCCGGTGGATAGCGTCGGCTGCACGCTGGAACTACAGATTGCATCCGCGCAATCAGTCACTGCCAAAGTGCCTCCGGTGGCTGCGATCAGCGGTCGGCCGGTGCTGCGCAGCAGCAGCGCCACAGGTCCAGAAAACGGGGCAGCCGGTGGTGCGCGCAAGGTGGCGGCGCTGCAATTCACATCGGTGCAATCGTACAAGCGCACGCGCGTGTAGGACCGGGACTGCCGCCCAGCGCTATCAAGGGTCGCCCATCCGCGCGAATTTGGACAGCTGTACCCTCCGCGGCTTCAGAGCCCAGAAATCGCACGGCACCGCTGCTGCAGCTGACATTGGCGCAGTCATAGGCGCGCAGCGTAAAACTGCTGGATTCGTGGTAGGCGACAAAAGGGCGCCCGTCCGGACGCAGCGCCATCGAGATGTCCCCTGCGCTAACGTTAACGCTGCTGTCGAGCGTTCGGATCACGCCGGAGCTACAGCTCTCATTGGTGCAGTCATACAGTTTGAGCGTTAGCGCCGCGACATCGCGATGGACCACGACAGGAAAACCATTCGGACGGATTGCGATCGCGGTGTCTTCACCGACGTCAGTGCCAGCGGTGTCTAAGGTGCGGCCTATGCCGCTCACGCAAGCGGCGACCAGACAGCTGTAAAGCCGCAGCGATCCCAAGGTGTTGTTATGGTGGGCGATCACCGGCCGACCGTCAGTGCGCAGGGCGCCTGCACGCGGCGGTGGCACGCTTGTCGCTAAGCAGTGCCAATCCGCCGCTGTTCGGCAATGGTTTCGAGTAAGGCGCGTGGCGCCGCAGCGCGTCTGCTTAAGGCGCAAATCCGAATAGCGTCAGGATTTGCGCATCGCTGACCGCCGCTGGGTTGCTCAGGTTGGCGCCGACATAAGCCGCTGGAAGCCGCGGGCGGTCCACGCGCAAGAACTCGAAGCTGGCGTACAAGTCTGGATCGGCCGGCTGCGGGTTAGCGCCGCAAGATTGCGTCAGCAGATTCAGGTTGTGGAACTCGAAGGTGCAGTTGGCCATCGTCGCCCAGTCGGTGTAGGTGACAAAACCCAGCTGCACGCGCTCGGGGAAATCACTGCGGAAAAAACGCCGTAGCACCTGCCAGCCAAACGTGACATTGCCGACCGGCGCAATCAACAACAGCACATGCGGACCCACACGCACTAGCCGCAGGTAAGAGCCATTGGCTCCTGCCGGTGCATTGCTCACCTGCAGAGCGGAAATGCTGTGGGTCTCTGCGCCTTGCGCTACGCGCGTGCTTTTGACTTCAAACTGGTAGATGCCAGGGTTATGAGCGGCGCCCATCGACAGAAACACATAGGCCTCGCGTCCGCGCACCCAGTTTGCATTGCTGGCTTCGACATCGCGCCGCGGTGGCCGCAGCATCAGACCGGCCAACGAATACTCGCTGCCAAATGCGCCGCCGTTGGTACTGCCCGGCGGGCCGCTGCCGGTCGCGTTACGTGGATACACCAGTGTGGTGGCCACCACATCACCGCTCAGCTCCTTGTAAGTCAGCTCGCCGCGAAAATCCTCATACCAACCGGAGGAACGCGGCTGCATTGACAGCCGCCCAGGCAACTGGCCGATCACGCGCAGTTGCAGTTGGTCAAACGGCCAATGCTCGCGCTCCCAGATGCGCTGAAAATCAGCCAATGCCGCAGGCTCATCGAATTCATCCCCCAGCCAGCGGATGGACGCCTCACTGGGATTTTCTAAACCATCCTGAAACATGCTGGCGGAAACCGCTGGCGTGACCAGCAAGGCACTGAGCAGCGGCAGGGTGCAACGCACAAGCACAGCAAAGTTCTGAGCCATGGACATCTCCGTTGGTTGGACACGCCGGGTAAGTCCAGGCGCGTGCTGCCCGATCATTGGCAACACAGAACGGACGCAGCCGAAGCCCTCAGATTCTCAGCGCAAATAGCCGGGGCAGGGAAATGCAAGCCAGAGATTCATTCAAAGCCATTGGCATAGATGCTCTCGCCATCCAGCAGCTGATCCGCAAGTTGGTTCAAGTAACACTCGAGATTGGTGTAGCCGGCGATGCCGGTGAACGGCATCGATAGCGCGCTGCCATTGGCGTCGTTGCTGGACGGATTCAGGCCGAAGGCGGCGTTGGCGATCTCAAAACTGTCTGGCATACCATCGCCATCGCTGTCGATCGGCGCAAGAGGCGGATTGGCGGGGTTGAAGTCGAGGTCGAAAGTATCGTTGGCCAGCGGAGTGCCGTAGTCGATGCTCGGGAAATTGCCGGCCAACGTCGAATCTCGCCAGCGCCGATTCAAGGGGTCGGCGGGCAATGCGCCAACGCGTTGCGGCAAGGTGGTGATCAGATCCGCGCCGGCGAGGTAGCTGATCGGCGGGAATGGGTGTCGGCTGCCACGCCGCACGGCAGTGCCGGCTGCGGTATTCGGCGCGTTGCCGGCAAAATCGTTGCAGCAGTAGAACAATTGGTAGTCGGCGAAGCCAGGATAGGTCGACAGGCGGTTGTCGCTGACAAACAGTTCGTTGCTGGCGACATCGATCAGGTCGAACAGGAACATGCCGTAAGGAAATCCCGGACGCACCAGCATGCGGTTAGCAACCGCGTTGAGCCGCACGCGATAGGGCCCGGCGGCCGCGTTCTGGTCGACATCGCGGTTGTACCAGACCAGAAAGCCCGGGTCGGCATAGAGATTGTTGGCCAGTTCCAGGTGCAGCGGCGTGTTCTGGCAACTGGCGATCAGGCCCGGCTGCCCGTCGTAATTGCTGGCCTCGCAAGTGATCTCCGGCACCCGACCGCCAACCCGATACCAGAGGTTCTTGATCAGCGCGATGCGGTCCTGCGGGTGCTCCGAGTGGGAATAATTGAGCAGCACGCCGCCGCGATCGGCGTGCTCGCCGACGGTCTCGCCCAGCGTTGAGTTCTGCACGGTCAGGTCCGACGCCCAACTGATCTGCAGCGCTTCGTCAATGGCGTGCGCCAGCGAGACGTGGTCGAAGATCGCGCGCTTGATGCCGTCCAGGCGCAGGGCGTCGTCGAGGCGCTCGCCGCCAGCGGGCAGGGGCAGATTCCAGCCTGGTCGCGATCGCAGGTGGCGCACGATCAGGTTGTCGCAGGCATTGCGCTCATAATGGCCATCGCAGATGAAGCCGCGCACGATGATGCCGCCGGGCGAGGTTTGGCCGGCCAGCGTTACATCGCCGTGCACGACATTGGCGATTCCGTGGATCACGCCACTCACCTTGAACAGAATGGTGCGCGGGCCGCTTTGGCGCAGCGCCCAGTTGAGCGAGCCCGGCACTGTGCCGGCCGGATCGGGGTCGAGCGTGGTGACGTAAAGCACCGCACCGCCGCGCCCACCGCTGGCGATGGCGCCAAAACCTTCGGCGCCCGGAAAGGCTGGAACTTGGGCAGCAACGGAAGAAACACCGGCAAATAACAGCGCGAACGCAAATTGACTAAAGGTCACGGCAACTCCTACTCAAATTTCGAGGCATAAGTTACTGCAAGGGTGCATCCGATCTGCCAGCGGCCGTTGGATGGGCGCGACAAAGAATTGACTGGGCGCCACAAGCGCAACTGGCGACGGTGCCATACAAACACCAGCGTGGCGAAACTGAGGCCCAGTCCGAGACTCCAGCCAGGGCTGCCGCCATTGCGCAGGGTTACCGTCGATCCTCGCCGAAAATGGGCGGTACGGCAGCACATGGACGATCTGCGCGCTTGCGACGGCAAGTTCAGACGTGGCCAGCAGTGCCAGCACAATTGCGATAGAAGGAAGGCTCATAGGCTGCTAGGTCCAAGCTCTATCTTAACGACTCCTTAGCGCTGATCCAATTCGTTGTGTATCAGCACTACACACTGTGAAGCGAACAGCATCTTCGGGCCGAGGTTGAGCTTTTTTGCCCCAAGCCGTTCCAGGCTGCTGAAGATGGCCTTGGGCATTGGAATGTGGTCGGTCAAGATGAAACAAGCATGCGCATCCGCAAACGCTTGCTCGCGAATGGGTGTGCCTTTCTTAGCCATCACAAATAGTGGGAATTGCTCCGCTAACTCCCTGACCAGCTTCTCAAAGCTGGTGGTTCGTACCGTGATGCCCGACTCCACGACACGCGTTTCTTCCTTTTGCATGCCCCGCGAAACGTCCAGTGCGCGGGCGATCTTGCTCAGCCACGCCGCCTCGTGGAAACCGCTGAGATCACAAATCTCGTCGGCGTGGAAAATAATCGTTCTGGAGTAGTCCTCGGTACTTTCCAGCACCAGATAGACCACCACATCCGGTCGATGCGATTGCGCGATGAAGATGGCGTTCATCAGCGTATGCGCCAGGATTTCGGTATGCGCCTCCTTGCCCACCGCCGCCAGGAGCTTCTGGCTGTCGGTCGGGGCGGATCTGGCTCTGAGTACAAAAGCGCGCATCAGTGTTCCTTGCTGTGCCTGTCAAGACTACACGTCGGGCCGCCATGCGCCGATCCAGAGCCTAAGCTTTTGGTGGGTTCGATCTGTGATCGAACGCTTTTCCCGCACGCTTATGCCTCGCCGCCAACCGTCTCGGTGCCAACGTTGTCCGTCAATCCTCTCTTTCCAGACGCGCGCAGATCGTTTTTAGGATCTGGATGCGCGCATACAGTTTGTCGTTGGCCGGGATCAGGTGCCAAGGGGCGGTGTCGGTACTGCAGCGTTCGATCATGTCGCAAACGGCGCGCTCGTATTCGGGCCATTTCTCGCGATTGCGCCAGTCTTCGTCGGTGATCTTGAAGGACTTGAACGCGGTTTGCTTGCGCTCATGGAAGCGTCGCAGTTGTTCCTCCTGGGTGATCGCCAGCCAGAATTTCATCAGCACTGCGCCATTGCGGACCAGTTGTTCTTCGAAGTCGTTGATTTCATGAAAGGCGCGCATCCAGTCGGGTTCCGCGCAGAAGTTCTCGACGCGCTCGACCAGCAGGCGACCGTACCAGGACCGATCAAAAATCGTGGCCCGGCCGTTCAGCGGCAGGTGTCGCCAGAAGCGCCATAGATAGGGCTGCGCCCGCTCTTCCTCGGTGGGCGCCGCAATCGGGAGCACCTGATAATGCCGAGCATCTAGCGCGCCAGTGATACGGCGGATGCTGCTGCCTTTGCCCGCTGCGTCTTGGCCTTCGAAAACCACGATAAGCGAGCGTTCGCTGAACTGGCGTGTACGGGACAGCGTGCTCAGCCGACCTTGGTATTTTTCCAGTTGTTTCTTGTATTCCTTGCGCGGTAGAGACTTGCCGTAGTCAAGCGCGTTCAGCACATTGCGGTCGTCCAGTGGCGCCGCTAACGGCGCCGGCCCCACGCTTGGTGGCGGTGGCCCTGATCTGAGGCGTTCCTCCAATGCCTTCAACAATTGCATGCCGACCGTCAGATAGCGGTAGTTGGGATCGCTCCCTTCGACGATTAACCAGGGCGCGTCGCCGGTGCTGGTTTCGCGCAAGGTTTGTTCGGCAATCCTGCGGAATCGGTTGTAATGCTTGAAGCGATCCCAGTCGGTGGCAGTGACGCGCCAGCGCGTCTTCGGATCCTCAAAAAGCGCCACCAGCCTCAGCTTCTGATCTTTGCGCGACATGTGGAACCAGAACTTTAAGACCAGCGCACCCTCAGCCACCAGCATGCGTTCAAAGTGGCGGATTTCGTTGATCGATTGGGTGAGTTCGGCGCTCTTCGTCTTACCAAGCACGCGATCGACAATCGGCCCGGTGTACCAGGAACCAAACAGAATGCCGATGCGCCCTTTTGGCGGCAGCGCGCGCCAGAAGCGCCACATCGGCGGGCGCTGCGCTTCCTCGTCGCTGGGATCGCCGAAAGCGAGGGTGACGATATGGCGTGGGTCCATCCACTCATTAAGCAGATTGACGGTCTCACCTTTGCCGGCGCCATCGACGCCGCCAATGACGATCACCACCGGGAAGCTGGCGTCGGCCAGCAACTGATACTGCAGCTTGAGCAGCGCCTCGCGCAGGATGGGTTCCTGTTTCGCGAATTCGGCATTGCCGATCTGATGGCCTACTTCGGCGGATTCGAACATGCGCGCTCTCTGTTTGCTCTCTATTAAACCTAGCAGCCTGACGGGCTTTCAGCGCACTCGCGAGGAAAGCCTGACAGGCTGCTAGCCCTGGTGTTTCATCATTCGCGGGGCGCGTCGCCGCTAGCGTGATCCGCCCGAAGCAGGCGCGTCTTGTTCCGCGTCAATAGCCGTGTTCATGCACCATCTCCGTGGTGACGGAGAGACGGCAGTTCGCAATCGTTGATGCTTACCCGCGAGGTCAACAACTGCCGCAATCGGGCTCTATCGCGGACTGAGTGCCGTACCGCGCTGCAACTGAACCCTGCAGCGGGCATGCATGTCGAAAATCTATGGCACACATGCTGCTTTGCCAACCGATGAAACATGCGGGTTACGTTTAGGCCGCAATTCACGCAGATGGTGATCACCATTCGACGAGGAGTCATTATGAATCTGCTTGAGCGTATCAACTCACTCCCGAAGCGCTTGCGTTTCGCCATTCTCATTTGGGTTGGTATCGCCCTTTTGACGATGGTGCTGCCAGCATCTGCTGTCGACCGCGTCGGTTTGCTCGCTCACCCGTCGTTTTGGGCGGTTTTGTTGCCGCTGCTTGCTTTACTTCCTGTCCAGCGCCAACTGTTGTCACCCAGGCTGGCGCCAGCCCGCCTATTGCATACATTGCCCGCGCCCCCGCTCACTCATCGGGGATGACGAAGCTGGAACTTGCATCGCTCAAAACTCGCGCGACAGGCCGAGATGGGTGGTTTGGGGGACCTTGTAGGTATTTTGGCCCCACACGGTGTTTCCGTAGGCAGGAGCGCGCTTGCGCGCGGCGCTGATGAGATATGAAGGCCGGATCGCGAGCAAGCTCGCTTCCACACGCTGCTCCTCTCTCCTCTCACCAAACATACCGCAAGCAAATGATTTTAATGCATTTTTTTCAGCGTTGATGCGTAGGTCACGTTGGCCGCAGGCCTACGTGACATCGGAGCACCGTCACGTAGCCCTGCGGGCAACGTGACCTACGACTTTCAGCTTTGCTGCGCGAGCGCGCCGGCTTGAACGAGCGGCGCTGCCGCCAGACCGGATCGACCGGGACTCTCACCAACATAGCCTAAGGCGTTGATTCGTAGGTCACGTTGGCCGCAGGCCTACGTGACATCGGAGCACCGTCACGTAGCCCTGCGGGCAACGTGACCTACGACTTTCAGCTTTGCTGCGCGAGCGCGCCGGTTTGAACGGGCGGCGCTGCCGCCAGAACGGGGCGACCGGGACTCTCACCAACATAGCCTAAGGCGTTGATTCGTAGGTCACGTTGGCCGCAGGCCTACGTGACATCGGAGCACTGTCACGTAGCCCTGCGGGCAACGTGACCTACGACTTTCAGCTTTGCTGCGCGAGCGTGCCGGCTTGAACGGGCGGCGCTGCCGCCAGACCGGGGCGACCGGGACTCTCACCAGACATAGCCTAAGGCGTTGATTCGTAGCTCACGTTGGCCGCAGGCCTACGTGACATCGGAGCACCGTCACGCTGCCTCGCCCATGCCATCTTCCTTATGCTGACCCACTGCTTTGGGCTAGGAGTCAATGCGGGTCCACGCGACGGGTTCCCGCTAGTCAACAAGAAGCAGCAGCGCGCATCGAATTGGACACCCCGCATCCAATTGGACACCCAATCACGGCATGATGGTGTCACGCAGGGTGTCCGATACGAATGGAGCGTCGATGGAAGCGCAGGCAGCCGATCCGTCACAGGTGGCCGAGTTTCGGCAGATTCTGCTGTGGCCGTTGCAACTAAACCCCAACCAAAATGGCGCTGGGCTCGGCGCGCACTGGTCCTTGCTAGATAGCGCGGCCGGCCAGCCGTGGCAGGAGCTGGCGGATGAATTCACTGAGGATCCGGCGCAGTTTCAGGAGCGTCATTACCGGGAGTTCACTGCCTTCTTGCCCTACGTGCAGCGCTTGTTGTACGGCGAGGGCAAGGCGCGTGACGCGCGTCAGGGCGCGCACGCTGCCGGCGAGTCGCCGATCCATGTCTACCGGCGCCGCGACATCGCGCAGGCGCGGGTGCGCTATCCGGACGGCGTCAGCGTGGTGTTCCAGGTGGTGCATGTCGATCTCTATTTCTTCCACGGCATGGATGTCGCCATCCTGGTGCTGGAACTGCGTGGCGAGCAGCTCAGCCTGAGCCGTGTGCAAGAAACGCTGTATCGCTTTGGTCGCGTCTACCCAACCCATTGGCAGGCCGATGGTCGCGCCGCACATTGCCTGGACCGCGTCGAGTGGCTGTCCGCCAGCGGCGACGTGCTCGCCGAATCCGACTACCAGGCGCGCCAGCGCTACCTGGAGCAGGTCTGCCAGCAGCGTGCGCCGCGTATTGCCGCGCATTGGGAATACCTGTTGCGACCGCTGGTGCCGCACTATTCGAACGCATCCGGCAGCGTGCGTTACCGGCTGGTCGATCATCACCGCATGCCGGTGATGGCTTTTCTGGCGGTCAACGAACCGCAGCAACTGAGTCGCGCCGATTTTGTGCGTTTGGCGCTGCTGAGCGCGCCGGGGCCGTCCGACGTGCTGCCCTTGCCGGCTGCCGAGCTCGCCGATTTTGAGCAACGTTGCTGTTCCGACCGTTACTGGCTGGCGCCCGACAGCGATGCCAGCAACGCGCGCTATCTGTGCAGCGGCAGCGCTTTCGTGCTGGTCGGTCGCGCCGACGACGCGCGTTTCACCAGTGTCGAGCACGGCCTGCTGGCGCAATTCCGCCACCAGGATTTCTGGTTGTTCTTTCTGCCGCATCTGCAAAAATCAGCGCTGTTCATGATTTCAGATCGCCTGGTCGATGCGCTCAATCATCTGTCGATCCGCGATGCCGCATCGGTACGCAGCTTCAAGCGCAAAATCCGCGAATTGAAGCGCGTGCTGCTTGCTTTCACCCACGGTTACTGGTTCCAGCAGGTGGCAGCGCAACCGCACGCCAAGCAGCTCTATCGGATGTGTCAGCGCTGGCTTGACACCGAGCGCATCCACAGCGAAGTGCGCGATGAGGTCGAGGACATGAACCAGTACCTGGACAGCGATGCACTGCGTCGCCAAGCGAGTACCGTGGTGCGCCTGACCGTGGTGACCCTGTTTGGCCTGATCGGCACGCTGACCACCGGCTTCCTCGGCATGAACTTGCTGGCCGAGGCCGACAGCCCGCTATGGCAACGCCTGGGATGGTTCATAGCGGTTTTGGTGCCGACCATCTGGCTGACGCTGTACACCATCATGAAATCGCAGCGCCTGTCTGACTTTCTGGACGCGCTGTCTGACGAGCGCCTGCCGGCGCGCGCCAAGCTAGCGGCTTTGGCGGGGGTGTGGCGCAGGCGCGAAAAGGGTTCGGAATGAGAGCCGCTGTGGCGGGCTATGCTGCTGCCAACGCCAACTTGGGGTGGTTCGCCTATGCGTTTGCTGCTGACCTCGGACCTGCACTACAAGCTGCCGCACTACGACTGGGTAATGATCGCCGCCCCGCACAGGCCCGCCAGCCCGACCAACACCGCCAGCCCCAATGGCATGCCACCGCTAAGCACTTCCAGCGCTAACAGCAAGCAGCAAATCAGCCCCAAAAACACGCCGCTGATGCGGATTAGTCTGCCGATTGTTGGCATTGCCTGGATGTTCTTCTGAAACCTGACCTAAAAGCGGATGCTAGCAGTCCGTTGGTCTATGCTTGTTACTTTAGGTCACAAGTGGCGGGTGTATGCGGATTCTATGCTTGACGATGTTGCTAGGCTTTTTGGGCTTCAGTGTAGTGCAGGCTGGCGAGGTCGCTGTGCCCGCCGCGCCTGCTTCAGGGTCTGGGTTTATCGCCGTTTCGGCTGGATACCAGCGTCTGCCTGCTCCCGACGCGCACTATCGGGATGCCGATTGGGAGGTTGCGGGCGGCGCTGATCCGCGTTGGAAGCCTTGGAATCCTATGCACTTGGCAGTTGCCAAGGCGCGCGCTCAAGGTCCTGACCCTGGTGTGCGCCACGCTACTCAACATGCGTATTTGCTCAGTTTGCGTGGCGATCGGGCGGGTGCCGAAGCGGGTTTGCTGGCCGCCAAACAAAAGTATCCGGACTCAATTGGTGTGCATTGGTCGGAAGGCTGGATTCGGCTGAACTTGTTGGATTTTGAAGGCGCGCTGGTGGCATGGCAGCAGGCGCAACGGTTACACGGTGGACAGCCATTTTGGGTGCCGTACAGCAAAGCAATCGCGCTGATGGGCCTGGGTGATGGCGAGGGGGCGCGCGCGTGGTGGCAGATTGCCCAGCAGGCCTATGCGCCAGAACTCGATAGCGCCGCTGCAGCGCGCAACAAGTTTCAACATTGGCGCAGCACCGAGAAAACACTGCTCGAAGAGCTCATTGATCTGGCCTATCCAAAGGACATCATTGCTGGAAATGGGTCGGGTTTGGAGATGATCGACACGCCCGTCCCGCACTTTCCGCCGGGGCTCATCCAGCGTGGCATTGAAGGCGAAACGCGGGTGCGTATCCGTGTGGACGCCGCTGGATTGGCGGTGGATGCCGCGGTTGAACGGTCGTCTGGTTACGAAGACATGGACGACGAGGCCCTGCGTGTGGCGCGTTTGGCGCGCTTCAAGGTGCCCGCCGGAATGCCCACCGATGCGCTGTGGGCGATAGTGCCGTACCGTTTTACGCTGAGTCCCAGCCAAATCTCGCCCAAGCGGCTGGCTGAAGTGAACCGAATCATTGAAATGCGCAGGGAACAGATGCGCGCGGAAGCGGCAAAACAGCAGTGACGCGGTTTGGCGGGCTTGTGGGAGCGTGCTTGCGCGATCAGTGCTGATCAAATGCCGAAGCCCGGACGGCGAGCAAGCTCGCTCCCGCAGGCCGTTGCTCTGTTGCTCTTTGCTCTCGATGAGAAAATATTTTAAGTCGTTGATTCGTCGATGCGAGCGATCTTCTTCGGCCCAAAATTGCACCTGAACCCACAAGACTCGTCTTTGCGAGGGTGCCTTGGTTCTGATCGGCTGGTCTTTCTCGACGTGATAGAGACCCTACTTTTCTTGCCCAGTTGCCGTTTCCGCATCCACCTCTGGCACCAGTTCCAGCACCGACGGCGTGGTTCTGAGCATCGGCATAAACACCACGCGTCCGTCCACCGCGCTGTCGCGAAGGCGCAATCGCCAGAGGATGAAGGCAGTCAAGACCAGCAAAGTGCAGGCGAAGCCGGCAAACAAGGCAGCGGGTCCGAGCGCGTCCATGGCCTGTCCAGCCAGCGCCGGTCCCAGCGCCGCGCCGAGCCCATAAAGCAGCAGGAAGCTCGCGCTGGCACCAAGCATGTCGGCCGGGTCGAGCCGGTCCATCATGTGCGCGACGGCGATCGGATAGAGCGCAAATGCTAGGCCGCCGTAGCCGAAGACCAGCACCAAACGGGCAACTGGCAGTTGTAGCGTGAACACCAACAAAAGCGCTAGCAGCGCTGCGCCTAAACTGACAAAGGCCAGTACGCGGCGTCGATCGTGACGGTCTGATAAGCGACCCATCGGCCACTGCAATGCGGCACCGCCAAGTATCGCCATCGTCATGAATCCGGCGATTTCCGATGGTTCCAGGCCGATTCGCGCAGCCGCCACGGGCCCCAGGCCCCAGAAGCCACCCATGACCACGCCACTCAGCGCAGCGCCAGTGGCCGCGCTCGGCGCATTGCGCCATAACTTGCTGATCCCATAGGGTCTGGGTTCACTCAGCTGTGGCTGCGGCTGCCGCGTCCAAGCCACTGGCACCAGTGCCAGGCAGCTGAGCAGCGCGACCAGTGTGAAGAGCTCAAAGCCGCCGATCGGCGCAACCTGCAACAACTGCTGGCCGATTGCCAGCGCAAACAAGTTGACGCCCATGTAGATCGCCAACACCTGACCGCGATGGCTGGGCGGCGCATCGGCGTTGAGCCAGCTTTCAAGCACCGTATACAGTGTTACCAGCGCCAGTCCGCTGACCATGCGCAAACCAGCCCAGGCCCAGGGCGAATCGGTTAGCGCGTGACCGAGTGCGGCAGCCGTCGCCAGCGCCGCACCGATGGCAAAGGCACGGATGTGGCCAACCCTGCGGATCAGCGGTGGACCGGTCCAGGTACCCACCAGAAAGCCGACAAAATAGGCCGACATCACTAGGCCCAGCGTGGCAGCAGTTATCCCGGCCAGACTGCCGCGGACCGCTAGCAGCGTACCCAGCAGGCCGCTGCCGGCAATGAGCAGCAGCACGGCCAGGAGCAGGGCGGCGAGGGGTCGGAGCTGGGTCAGCATGGCCATCCTGAATCGAGTCGGTGTAATAGCTTCGCACAAAATAGCATTGCACAAAACTATTGGTCGCGATATAATTTTGAGGTCTTCAGCGATTGTGAATTCACCATGCAAGACAGTTACGTCGAGCTGGCTACGGCTAACAGCCTGCCGGCGAGAGGGCCGCGGGAAGAGCGCATTGCACTCGCGGTGCAACGCTTTCGGGTCGTCATTCGAGCAATCCAGAACCACTCCCAAAGCGTGCTCCGTAACAGTGGTCTGAGCCAGGCGCAGCTGTGGTTGTTGTGGGAGGTTTTCGGCGAGCCGGGTTTGCGGGTCTCTGATCTGTCGCAGCGTCTGTCGATCAAAGTGGCGACGGCTAGCAACCTGCTCGACAAGGTGGAGAGCAAAGGTTTGGTCCGACGCGAGCGGGCCGGCGCGGATCAGCGCGTGGTGCGTATCTACTGCACCTCCACGGGTGCTGAACTGCTCAGTCAGGCGCCACGACCAGCGCAAGGCGCGCTGGTCGACGCGCTTGGTCGGCTTGATGACTGCCATCTTTGCCAGCTCAACGATGGCTTATCAGCACTGTTGGGACTGCTGCATGGCCAGCACGCCGATGCCGCACATCAGCCGTTGCCAGAAGCGGACCCGTGAAACCAGCACTCGGCTAATCCGCGCCAGCGCTAGCACGCTGCCCAAGCCCACAACGCATGCCAAGAGACGCTGCCATCGAGAGGCAGCGCTGCGGTGTCGCTTTGCTCAATCGCAATGGAAGGAATTCAAAACATGTTGACCAGCCCCACACTACCGATTGTCGTGCAAAAGTATGGCGGCTCATCGGTCGCCGACGACGTCCACCTGCGCGCCGTCGCAGCGCGCATCGCACGCAGCCACCACCGCGATCGAGGGTTGGTGATCGTGGTCTCGGCGATGGGGGACACCACCAACCGGTTACTGCGTTTGGCCGCTCAGCTGAACGATGATCCGGGTCACCGCGAACTTGATCTACTGCTTGCCACTGGCGAGCAGCAAGCAGCCTCTCTACTCAGTCTGTGTCTACAGCAGCTTGGATTGAAGGCGATTGCATTGACCGGGCCACAGGCCGGCGTGCGCACCTGCAGCGCCCACCTGAATGCGCGCATCGATCACGTCAATGGCGCGCGCATGCGCGCACTGGTTGGCGCTGGCCACGTCGTCGTCGTTGCCGGATTCCAGGGCCTGAGCCCGAATGATGAGGTCACCACGCTGGGGCGCGGCGGCTCGGACGCCACCGCGGTGGCGATCGCGGCCGGCTTACAGGCGCAGGCCTGCGAAATTTATTCGGATGTCGATGGCGTCTACACCGCAGACCCGCGTCTGGTGCCCGAGGCAGTGCGGCTGCCGCGCCTGAGCCACGGCGAGATGAAGGACATGGCCCATCATGGCGCTGGCGTGCTCAACGAGCGCGCGATCGAATACGCCATCAAGCATCGGGTCGTCATCCACGCCCGCTGTAGCAAGGGCCGACCCGGCGAAACCATTGTGCGGCCGGACCAGGGCCCAGCGCGACCGCGCATCGTCGGCGTCGCCGGCCACCGCGAACTGCTGCAGATCGAGGTGCTGGACGACAGCCGCCTGGGCGAGTTGCGCGAGCGTCTCGCCGAGTACGACCCGTTCCTGGTTGATCCAGCTTGGCGATGCGAGCGACGCATCCTGCTGCCCAGTGCCCAGTTCAGCGACGAGGCCCATCTGGCCGGTGCCCTGCGCCGCGAGTTTGGTCAGACGCTGCGAATTCGCACTGATCTGGGTGCGGTCTCAGCGATCGGTCATCGCGCCGGAATGGACCCGGGCAGCCTGACTTATGCCCGCAAGCTGCTCGCCGACGACAACATCGTCGTCGAAGCTATGCTCGCCAGCGAGCACGCCATTTGCGCCGTGCTGCCGCGTAGCTGCGTCCAGCACGGTCTGCGGCAACTCCATGCGCGCTTCCGTATCGCCGATCTGGGGGTGGCCAATGTTGCTTGAGGCCGCGCTCGATCGGGATAGCCTGACCCTGCGCAGGCCGAGTCCCACCGACGGCGCGGCGCTGTGGCGGCTGGTGCGCGACATGGGTGGGCTGGAGCTAAACTCGGCCTATTTCTACCTGCTCTATTGCCGCGATTACGCCGACAGCTGCTTGATTGCCGAAGACGAGGGTGAGTTGGCCGGCTTTGTGCTCGGCCATCGGCCGCCGACGCGGCCGGACAGTCTGTTCGTCTGGCAGATCGGGGTCGCCCCCGGCATGCGCCAGCGCGGCGTCGGCCGGCATCTGCTTAACGCTCTGATCCAGCGCCGCACCCAGCACGTACACGACCCTCGGCAAGCATGGCGCTTTCTGGAGGCGAGTGTATCGCCCGACAACCACGCCTCACTGCAGTTGTTCCGTGGTCTGGCCGAGCGCCACCAAGTGCTCTGCCGAGTCGGCCCCTATCTCAGTGCCGAGCAGTTCCCGGAGAAACATCCGCGCGAGGATCTGCTTCGCATCGGCCCCTTTCCCCTGATGGACATGGATAGCACGACATGACTCTTCCGACTGATCCCATGCACAGTTTCAATCGCCTCGAATCCGAGGTCCGCGGGTACTGCCGTTCCTTCCCCTGCGTGTTCTCGCACGCCCGCGGCGCGCGCCTGATCACCGAAGAGGGTCGTCAGTACATCGACTTCTTCGCCGGTGCTGGCGTCTTGAATTACGGCCACAACCACCCGCGGCTGAAGCAGGCGCTGCTCGATTATCTGAGCGAGGACCGCATCATCCACTCGCTCGACATGGCCACCGTGGCCAAGCGGCGCTTTATCGAACAGTTCGAGGCGACCATCCTGAAACCGCGCGGGATGAACTACAAGTTGCAGTTCCCCGGGCCGACCGGCACCAACGCCGTCGAGGCGGCCCTCAAGCTGGCGCGCAAGGTGACCGGACGGACGCGGGTGATCTCCTTCACCAACGCATTTCATGGCATGACCCTGGGCTCGCTCGCGGTGACCGGCAACGGCGCCAAGCGCGCAGCCGCCGGTGTGCCGCTGTCGCACACCGTCCTGTTGCCCTTCGATGGCTATCTTGACGGTGGCGAGGAACAAAGTCTGCGCCTGCTTGAGGCCTTGCTCTCCGATTCGAGCTCCGGTGCAGATCACCCGGCCGCAGCGATCATTGAGACCGTGCAGGCCGAGGGCGGCGTCAACGTGGCGCGGATACCTTGGCTTCGCGAGCTGGCGGCGCTTCTCAAGCGTCACGACGTGCTGTTGATCGTCGACGATATTCAGGTCGGCTGCGGTCGCACTGGGCCGTTCTTCAGCTTCGAGGCCGCCGGCATTGAGCCAGACATCATCTGCTTGTCCAAATCGCTGTCCGGCCTTGGCCTGCCGTTGGCGCTGACCTTGATGAAGCCGCAATGGGACCAGTGGGCGCCGGGCGAGCATAACGGCACCTTCCGCGGCCACAACCCGGCCTTCGTGACCGCCACTGCAGCGCTCGATTTCTGGCAGGATCAGGCGCTCGAGCAGGCTGTTGCCCAGAAGGCCGAGCTGGTCGCAAGTCGCCTGCAAAATCTGGCTGGCAGCATTGCAGCCGACGCCCACTGGCGCGGCCGCGGGCTGATCCAGGGCATTGAGTTCGCCGATGCGGCGCTTGCCGGCGCCGCCTCGCAGGCGGCCTTCAAACGCGGTCTGGTGATCGAGACGGCCGGCTCGAAAGATCAGGTCCTGAAGCTGTTGCCGCCGCTGACCATCGACGCCGCTGATCTTGCCCTGGGCCTGGACATTGTCGAAGACGCCGTCCGCAGCGTTACCGTCAGCAAGCTGAAGAAGGCCGCCTGAACCCGCGTTGCCATTAGTCTAACCAGAGCCATCAACCTCAAACACCAAGGAACTCCCATGATCCTGCGTACCCTCGCCAGTACCCTGGGCAGCGACCGCGAAGTCGATGCCGCCACCTGGACCAGCCGTCGTTTGTTGCTCAAGGACGATAAAATGGGCTTTTCGATGCACGACACCTTGATTAAGGCCGGCACCGAAACGCCGATGTGGTATCGCAACCACCTCGAGGCGGTCTACTGCATCGCCGGCGACGGCGAGATTGAGACGCTTGACGACGGCAAGCGCTTTCCGATTGGCCCGGGCACCATTTACGCACTGGACAAGAATGATCGCCACATCCTGCGCGCGCATACCCAGCTGCGCATGATCTGTGTGTTCAATCCGCCGCTGACCGGCAAAGAGACCCACGACGCCGACGGCGCCTACCCGACCGCAGACCTGATGCTCGCGCAGGCTTCCTAGCGCTCTGTAAACCTGCCATCTGGAGGACTTATGAACGCACCCGCTACCACCCGCGTTACGGCCAGCAACGCTGACCGCTACCTGTCTCGCCAGCCCGGCCAGAAGGCCGGGCTGCTGCCCCGCCAGGATCCGTTGCGCTGGCCTGGCCGGCCCGACGGGCCGCTCGATGAAGCCGCCTGCAAGCGTTTTGAACGCGACGGTTTCCTGGTCCTGCCAGGCCTGTTCAGTAGCGCTGAGGTGGCCCGCCTGCTCGACGCCACGGCCCGCCTGCAGCAAGACTTTCACGGCGGCTGCGACGAACGCGCCGTGCTTGAGCCAGACAGCGGCTCATTGCGCTCGGTGTTCCAAGTGCAGTTGTTGCATCCGCAGCTCGAGCGCCTGTTTCGCGAGCTGCGCCTGCTGGATGCAGCCCAGCAACTGCTCGGCAGCGAGGTCTACCTACATCAGACCCGCGTCAACTACAAGCCGGGTTTCCGCGGTCGGGAGTTCTCCTGGCATTCGGACTTCGAAACTTGGCACGTCGAGGACGGCATGCCGGCGATGCGCGCGCTGTCGTGTGCGATCAGCCTGACCGACAACATGGAGCAGAACGGTCCGCTGCTGTTGGTGCCGGGCTCGCAACGACATTTCATCCAATGCGCCGGACAGACGCCGGCCGATCACTATCGGCAATCGCTGCGCCGCCAGGAATACGGCGTGCCCGATCCGACGTTGATCACCCGTTTGGTTTCCGAAGGTGGCTTACGCTCCATCATCGGCCCGGCCGGCGGCGTGGTCCTGTTCGACTGCAACACGCTGCATGGCAGCAACTCGAACATCTCGCCGTTTGCTCGGACCAATATTTTTGCGGTCTATAACAGTGTCGACAATCGGCTGCGCGAACCCTACTGCGGCCTGCCGCCACGGCCGGATTTCATTGCCAATCGCAGCCAGACCGATGTGCTGCGTGAGTTTGGCCCGGCCTGACTGCGGCTGTTGTGCACGCAATGATCAGCAAGCGCGCCGCGATCTGGGGAGTGGTCGCACTGGCGCTGGCCATCTGGCTGTTCCCGCGTGGCCAATTCGGCACCGACACCGGCGACGCGCGACTAGGCACGCTCGAACGCATTCGTACATCGGGCGTGGCTCGGGTCGGTTACGCCAACGAGGCACCCTTCGCGTACTACGATTCCAGCGCCGGACGCCTGACCGGCGAGGCACCGGAGGTCGCCCGCGTGCTGCTTGGGCAGCTCGGCGTACGTCGGATCGAGGGCGTGCTCACCGACTTTGGTTCGCTTATTCCGGGGCTGCAGGCCGGTCGATTCGATCTGATTGCCGCCGGCATGTACATCACACCGCCGCGTTGCCAGCAGGTGTTGTTCAGCAATCCCACCTATGCCATCGGCGAGGCACTGCTGGTGCGCGCTGGCAACCCGCTCGCGCTGCACGCTTACGATGACCTGATCGCGTTGCCAGAGGCGCGCCTGGGCGTGGTCACTGGTACTGTGCAGATCGGCTACGCGCGCAGTCTGGGCATTGCTCCAACGCGGCTGCTGGTGCTGCCCGATCCGCCAAGCGCACTGGCGGCACTCGAAGCGGATCGCATCGATGCCTACGCGGCCACCGCACTGACCGCGCAGGATCTGCTGCAAAGGCGCGCCAATGACCGGGTCGAGCGGGCCCAGCCGTTTACCAATCCGCGCATCAACGGCAAGGACGCGCGCGGCTATGGCGCCTTTGCGCTGCGCCTGGAAGACATCGCTCTGCGCCGACTCATCGATGCGCAACTTGCCGCCTTTCTCGGCACGCCGGCCCATCGCCAACTGGTCGCGCCGTTCGGGTTTACGCCCGCCGAGCTGCCCGGCGCGGCCACCGCCAGCGCGCTGTGCACCGGGGTTGCGCCATGATCGATTGGCTGCAAAGTCTGTTCGAATTATTGCCCGGATTGCTGGGCGGGCTGCGCCTGACGTTGCAGATCACCGTTTTGGGCGTGCTGCTGGCGGCCAGTTGCGGACTGCTGGCCGGATTGGCTAGGCGCTCGCACTGGCGCGCGCTGCGCTGGGCGGCAGTGAGCTATGTCGAACTGTTCCGCGGCACCTCGGTACTGGTGCAGCTGTTCTGGTTTTACTTCGCCTTGCCCTTTCTCGGCCTGCAACTGAGCGCCTTCACCACTGCCGTGCTGGTGCTGGGCCTGAACACCGGCGCCTATGCCGCCGAAGTGGTCCGCGGCGCCCTGCAGGCGGTGCCGCGTGGACAGTGGGAAGTGGCCGCAGCGCTCGGCTATAGCCGCCGCCAGGCTCTCTGGCGGGTGATCCTGCCGCAGGCCTGGCTGCCGATGTGTCCGCCGGCCGGCAATCTGGCGATTGAACTTTTGAAGAACACCGCACTGGTGTCGATGATCACGCTGAGCGATCTGAGTTTCAGCGCCCAATTGCTGCGCGCCGAGACCCTGCGTACGGTGGAGATCTACTGCCTAGTGCTGGTCCTCTATTTTATCGCGGCCCGGCTGATCTCGCTGGCGATGCGCGATCTGGAGCACTGGCTCGCGCGTGGGCGCGATCACGGCGGAGTACACTGATGTTCGATCTGGACTACGCCTTGAGCCTGCTGCCGATCCTTGCCCAGGGTCTGTTAGTGACCGTGCAGGCCACCATCCTCGGCATGCTGCTGGCGCTGCTGTTGGGCTTGCTGCTGGCGATCGCACGGCGCTCGCGTTTACGCCCGCTGGCCTGGGCGAGCGCTGGCTGGATCGAGTTTGTACGCTCCACGCCGCTGCTTATCCAGCTTTACTTCCTGTACTACGTATTGCCCGAGACCGGCCTGGGGATGCCCGCCCTGGTCACCGGCATTCTGGCCCTGGGCCTGCATTACAGCTGCTATTGCGCCGAGGTCTATCGCGCCGGTATCGAGGCGGTGCCGCGCGGGCAGTGGGAGGCCGCGCAGTCACTGGGCTTGCGTGGCCCACGCCTGTGGTGGTTAGTGATTCTTCCGCAGGCCATACCGCCGCAATTGCCGGCGCTCGGCAATTACCTGATTGCCATGTTTAAGGACACCCCACTGCTGTCAGCCATCACCGTGATGGAGTTGCTGCAAATCGCCCGCATCTCGGCCGCTGAGCAGTTCAGCTACCTTGAACCGCTGACCCTGGTTGGCCTGATTTTCCTGCTGCTGAGTCTGATCGCCGCGCAGGGCGTGCGCTGGCTGGAGGCTCGCTACGCACCTGTGGAGCGCACATCATGAACCGTACCCGATCTGACGTCCGATCACCCGTTGCCGAACTGCGCAGCGCGGTCAAGAGCTATGACGCCCATACGGTGCTAAACGGCCTGGAGGTCAGCATCGCCGCCGGCGAACGCGTCGCCCTGATCGGACCCAGCGGCAGCGGCAAGTCCACGCTGCTGCGCTTGTTAATGGGTCTGGAACCGTTGGACGCCGGTCAGATCCGCCTGTTCGGCGAGCCGCTCGACGAGAGCCATCGACGCGGACAGCTGCACGCCGCCCAGTTGCGACAGCGGGTTGGCATGGTGTTCCAGCACTTTCACCTGTTTCCGCACCTGCGGGTGATCGACAATCTGTGCGCCGCGCCGATCCACGTGCTGGGGCAGAGCAAGCCCGCTGCGCAGGCCAATGCCGAAACGCTGCTGGCCAAGGTGGGCCTAGCCGACAAGGCACAGGCTTGGCCCAGCCAGCTATCCGGCGGCCAGAAGCAGCGCGTCGCCATCGCCCGCGCGCTGGCGATGCAGCCGGAGCTGATGCTGTTCGACGAAGTCACCTCGGCACTCGATCCGGAACTGGTTGAGGAAGTGCTGGTTGTGTTGCGCCAGATAGCCCACGAGTCACAGATGAGCATGCTGCTGGTTACCCACGAAATGCGTTTTGCCGCCGAGATTGCTGATCGTGTGGTGTTCATGGAAGGTGGCCGCATCGTCGAACAGGGCCCGCCGCAGCAGGTCCTGCAAGACCCGCAGCAAGCCCGCACGCGTGCCTTCCTGGGGCTGCTGCCAGCTTAACCCCATGGCACGAAGATCTGGCTACACCGGTTGATGGTGAGCAAAGCTCGGAGCAAGCAAAATGCAGGAATAGCGTCAGCGCACAGCGCCGGCCTAGAGTCGGGATTTGGTGGGTTCGATCTGTGATCGAACGCTTCTCGCCCGAGGGGCCACCAGCGCCTCTGTTGTAGATGAAGACGGGTTAATATCGGAGCGGTTATTCCCAGACTTTTTCCGACAAGGAGGCGAACATGGCTCACACCCCGCGCAAGCTCCGGCGCGCATCTGGCCGTGTCCGCTTGGTCGAAAGTGGCGACATCGTCCCGTCGCGCAGTGCGGAGGGCATTGAGGCGGAGGTCGCTGGTCGGGCAATGCTAGGCGCACAGACAGCGAAAACTTGCCGCCGCACTGGAGGTTATTGAGCGCGATACGCGTCCGCCCAACGAACGCGCCCGTGCGCTGCGCGCGCTGATCGACGCTGCTGACAGCGACGACCAGGCGGCGCTGCGCCAAGCACTGATGAGTAAGCCGCGGCGACCACCCGGCGAGGAAAATCCGGACGAGGTGCTCGCTGGCGATTGGCGTGACGGCGGCTATCCGTACAAATATCTACGGCGACGTTCGACCTATGAGCGGGCGAAGTTCCGTCTGCAGGTGGAGCTCCTGAAGCTACAGGCCTGGGTCAAGGAAACCGGGCAGCGCGTGGTGATTTTGTTTGAGGGGCGGGACGCCGCGGGCAAGGGCGGTGCGATCAAACGCTTTATGGAACACCTAAACCCGCGCGGTGCGCGCGTGGTCGCGCTGGAGAAACCCACCGAGACCGAGCGCGGCCAGTGGTACTTCCAGCGCTTTGTCTCCAACTTGCCCACCGCTGGCGAGATCGTTCTGCTCGACCGCTCTTGGTACAACCGCGCCGGTGTCGAGCGCGTCATGGGCGT